>ERZ773077.2241-NODE-2241-length-12565-cov-9.028937_pt1 | contig 12565 bp, 10 predicted proteins | sample MGYA00580612_ERZ773077 | MGnify/ENA primary metagenome ERZ773077 (study PRJEB29015, sample SAMEA2737971) | human oral metagenome | biome: human oral; feature: human-associated habitat; material: dental | place: China | collected 2021 ...
ACACCGGACACGACAAATCCAGCATCGGCCGATTGGATCGCACCGACTGCTCAGTACACATCAGCACACTCGACGAAACAGGAGTTTTCGCTATCGCCGATCTCTCCGACCACCCAGTGGTTTCCTACCGCTACGGAGCCGAGAACACCTGGCTTGACATCTACACCCCCGAAGGACAACGGGAAGGCAGATACCACACCGGCAAGGACGCGCCATCCGCCCTGGCTGTCTCCAAAGACCAAGTGCTGGCTTTCACGATGGCACGCACCCTGGAAGCTACCCCACCACAAGGCCCAGTAGAAATGCACACCATCACCGGACCACCAAACAACCTCACCCTAGCTGGCCGAGTGAACCTATCCGAACCCCTAGGCTGGCCACCCATTACTGGAACTGTTGACGACGCGACCGTACTGGGCGAGAAGATCTACTTCACTATGGCAACTTTTGAGAACCAGGATGTCGAACCAGCAATTGACGAGACTCGCTCCACACTAGGTGTGGTAGACCACACCACAGGCGAAGTAAGCGAAATCCCCTTAGAGAAGGACATGCCCTACCAAGTAGAACAACACAACAACCAACTGTACGTGGCACACACCTTCCTCAACCCCGGCCCCCGCGACTTCAGCGAACACCGCTACATCTCCCGAGTCACACCCTCCACAGGACAAGTAGAAACCTTCGACGTCGGACCATACCTATACCGCATCGCCTTCTCCGACGGACTGCTATACGTCCTACACTACGACCGAGAAACCCCCACCCTAGACGTCTACCAACCCGACACCATGAAGAAACTCACCACCCACACCCTAGAAATGCCATCCGGAGGCCACTACTACATCGGCGCCATAGGGCTGGGCACACCCCCACCCCAGTGACCCACCTCCAGACAAGACACAGGAGGCATCCACCACCATTGCCGTGACAGCCCGCATCGCACGTGCGGTCACGCCGCCCCAGGGTCCCTCGACCCCAGAAGTGCCCATCCCAACGAATCACCCGAACTCCCAACATGCTCTGCAGCCTCCGCTCAACCAGCCCACGGCCTGACCCGCCCCTTGACGCCACTCATCTAGACTGTGCGCGTGGTGACTACTATCCAGGCTCTTGAGGACGGTCAGCTGCGGGACCGGCGGGCCGGATGGCTCGCCGCGATGGGGCTTGCCGTCATGGCTTTCTTGCTGCGCATCTACAACCTGGGGTTTCCCCACAAGATCGTCTTCGACGAGACCTACTACGCCAAGGAGGCGTGGGGGCTGCTGCATTCCGGCTATGAGCGGGTGTGGCAGGACAACGAGAAATACCACACAAATGACAAGATCGCGGCCGGGGACCTGAGCGGCTTCATGGATCAGGGCGCCTATGTGGTGCACCCCCCACTCGGGAAGTGGCTGATCGCCGTTGGAGAGAAGCTGTTCGGCTTAACACCCTTCGGCTGGCGGTTCATGTCCTGCGTCTTCGGCGCGCTGCTGGTGATGCTGACAGTGCGGCTGGCCCGGCGGCTCTCCCGCTCAACACTGGTGGGGGCCATCGCCGGTGTGCTGCTGACCTTCGACGGCTTGGCCTTCACCATGAGCCGCATCGCGCTGCTCGACATCTTCCAGGCGGTGTTCGTCCTGGCTGCGGTGGCGGCTCTCGTCGCGGACCGGGACTGGTTCCGGTGGAGACTCGCCCGGCATCTGCGTGACGCCGGGAAGCAGGATCTCGACGGCGCTTTCGGACCGGCCCTGATCCTCAGGCCGTGGCGGATTACCGCCGGGATCATGTTCGGCCTGGCCTGCGCGGTGAAGTGGAACTCCCTGTATGTGCTGGCGGTGTTCGGGGTGGTGAGCGTCGTCTGGGATTTGGGCGCCCGCTCCCTGGCGGGGGCCGGGAAGCGACGGGGGCTGGGCGCCGCGGCATTGATCGTCTCGGGAGTGCTGGCCGTGGCCTTCACGCTGCTGCTGGGAGGAAAAATCGGCTACGTCATGGCCGCGCTGCTGGCAGCCACCGTCGTAGGTCTGCTGCTGTACGCACACACCCTGGGGCTCCTGAAGTCGCTGCTGGTCGATGCCCCACCAGCTTTCATCTCGACGGTGGTGCTGGCCATTCCTGTGTACATCGCCTCCTGGTCCGGCTGGCTTCTCACCACCGGCGGCTCGATGCGGGACTGGGGCTGGAAGAATCCCGACGATCCCCTGGTGAAGCTGATCGGAGCCCCACTGGCATCGCTGTGGCAATACCACCTGGCGGCCTACAACTTCCACACGGGCGACGGCATGATGGTTGACGCCGAGCATCCCTACGAGGCCCACCCTGCGGGTTGGCTGGTGATGATCCGCCCCATCGGCATCGACGCCCAAAACGACATTCACCCCGGCGAGCAGGGCTGCCAGGCTGTCGAGACCACCTGCCTGAGGGTGATCTCCGGGCTGGGCACCCCCATCCTGTGGTGGATGGCGTTCGCAGCACTGGTCGCAGGCCTGTGGTGGTGGCTGGGCAGGCGGGACTGGCGGTTCGCCGTCCCAGCGCTCGGGGTGTTGTCCGTCTGGCTGCCGTGGTTCCAGTACGCGGGACGCCCCCTGTTCTTCTTCTATGCCATCGTGCTGCTGCCGTTCTACGTGACGGGTCTGGCCATGGCCCTCGGCAGGCTCCTCGGGCCGGCGGACGGGCCGCTGCGACGGCGAAACGCCATGCTGGTGGGAGTGGCAATCGCCCTGGTGATCCTGCACTTCGCCTTTATCTACCCAGTGTTGACCGACGAGCTGCTGACCCGGCCGGAGTGGCTGGCCCGCATGTGGTTTGGCACCTGGATCTGACCGGGCCCTCAGGAGCGGCGCTGATGCAAAGGCCGCTCCAGGAAGCACGCGATGATCGCAACCAGGAAGACAGCAGCCGCAGGCAGCAGCAGCGTGGTTGACATGGCGGCAGCCACCCCCTCCGGGGTTGTCCCCGGGACCGTCGCATCCTGGACCGGCGCTTCCTGCCCCAGCGACGCCGAGCCCAGCAGCGCGCTCATGACCGTGGCAATCAACGCACTGCCGAGTACGGAGCCGACCTGGCGTGTGGAGTTGTAGACCCCGGAGCCCGCACCAGCCCGCAGCGGCGGAAGGTTCGCCGTCGCCGCAGACGACAGGGGGCTGTACACCAGGGTGCTTGCCAGACCGGTGAAAGTCAGAGTGGCGATCGGCACCCACACGGGCGTCGTCATATCGAGGAAGTGCGAAGTCGCCAGCAGCGAACCGGCCCACACCAGCCCACCCGTGACTGTCAGGTAGCGGGGGTGCACATGATTCACCAACCGTCCACTCCAGTTTGATATCAATAGTGTGCAGATGGCCGCTGGGGCGTTCATCAGCGCCGCTGCCAGGGGGGTCATGCCGCGTGCCTGCTGCGCCCAGATCATCAGCGGATAGGGGGTGGCGACGGAGGTTAGGCCCACCAGCGCAATAGCCAAGTTGGCGACCGAGAAGTTGCGGTCCTTGAACAGGGCCAGCGGCATCAGCGGCTCATTCGGATTGGAACGCTGCCACACGACGAACACCGCCAGCAGGACCGCCCCCAGCACCAGAAGCGATGTGACGCTGATGGGGCCGTAGATCACTCCCCAGTCATGGGTCGTGGCCTCTTGAAGGCTGAACACGATGCAGAAAAGCCCAGCGCCGGAAAGCACCACACCCAGCCAGTCGAAGCGGTGCTGATGCTGCTCCAGGTCCGGAACCAGCCGCGCCGCCGCAATATAGCCTGCCACTCCGATGGGCACGTTGATGAAGAAGATCCACTCCCAGCCGAGCAGCCCGATCAGCAGGCCGCCCAGCAGCGGACCGACCAGCATCGCCATCCCCGCCGTCGCACCCCAGATCGCCATGGCCTTGCCTCGCTGGTGGGGCGGGAACAGGCGGGTGATGACGGCCATGGTCTGCGGGGTCATCATGGAGGCGCCGATCCCCTGCACAACGCGGGCGGCAATCAGCATCTCAACAGTGGTGGTGAGACCGCACCCCAGCGAAGCGAGGGTGAAGACCACCAGGCCGAGCAGGTAGATCCGCTTGGGGCTGAACCGGTCGCCGAGCCTCCCGGTGATCAGCAACGGCACCGCGTAGGCCAGCAGATAGGCGCTGGAGACCCACACCACGGCGGTGACATCCGCACTCAGCTCCGCCATGATCGTCGGCGTGGCGACGGTGACGATGGTGCTGTCGACGAGGATCATGAAGAATCCAGCCACCATGGCCCACAGCGACCGCCAGGCCCTGGCGGGCACGACGGCTTCAGGGTGTTGCATGTTTCTCCTCACAGTGCGAGACGCCACCAGGACAATAGCGGCCCGGCGAGGATCAGGGATCTGCATGGACCAGATGCCGGGCACCGGTCCAGAGCCGACTCAGCCCGCGTCACGCCGAGGCTTCAGCATGCGGCCGAGCCCGGCACGCAGCTTCGAGGCCCACGGCAGCGACACCCCCCTGGTCATGCCGGAACCCAGCAGCAGAGACGCCAGGTAGCAGCCCGACGCAGTGCCGTTCATCAGCTCACCGCGGCCATTCCCGCGGGCGTAGAACCCGCCGGGAATGGCCGAGGCGCCGACGATGGGGCGGCCGTGATCGCTGGGATCGACGACGAGTTGCCCCGCGTCACAGCCAGCAGCCCCCAACTCAGCCGATGCCCAGTTCGCCAGGGCCACCGCAGCCCCGGGAAGCTGCCCGGCAGTGCAGGTGGGCCCCAGCAGCAGGGTTCCGCCAGCGACTGGCCGCATCATCCACACGGGGGGACCCGCCAGGAGCCTCGCCTCCCGCATCCCCACGTCCGGCACGCGGAGCGTCGGAACGTACCGGGGGCTCTCAATCCCCGCCAGGGCACCCCATGGGCTGATCCCCAGGGTGTCGATGACGGCGTGACCGGCCACCACCTCAAGTTCCCTGGACCAGGCTAGGTTGTTGCGGTAGGCAACCTTGGTCACCCCGTCGAGGCGTCTGATGTGGACGACGGTGGAGTCGGTCACGAGCCGCACCCCGCATGCGACGGCCTGCCCGGTCAGGACTGCGGCGTAGGCGGCTGGGTCAATCAGCAGTGCGGTGGAGCGCAGCCCTGCGGCCGCCAGGGAGCGGGTTCCGCCCAGCAGGGAGATCTCCGCCCCGCCGTCGTGGATCAGTCGCCGGACGTGGTGGAGCTCTCGGTCGAGGGCGACGCCCAGGGAATGGTCGTGCAGCTCAACCTCGGGCAATTCCAGCGCCCCTGAGGCGGCGATCTTTCGGATCTCCTCCAGGCCGACTAGGTTGCGCCGCACATGTTCGTGGGCGGCGCTGTCCCCGAAGGCGGCAGCCATTTTCGCGACGGTGCTGGCGTGGGCGGAGGCGGCGACCCCATGCCCGATGCTGGCGCTGACCAGCTCCGGATTCGGGTCAAGCACCGTCACGGCAAAGCCGTCGGCTGCGAGTCGCCGGGCGGCTGTCAGCCCGGCGATGGTCGCTCCAAGCACCACCACATCCCACGCCATGCCCTCCACCCTAACGGCCCAGCTGTTTCCCTGATCATCCGGCCTCGGCGCGCATTGCAGACCGGCGCGGCGCGGGCAGTAGCATTCCCGCGAGGAAAGGATGGGGCATGTTCGGCTGGCGTCTGCACAACAATGGAGTCCTGAACCCGGGGGCGGTGGTCGCCCCCACGGAGAGGCTGGGGTGGGGCCGCACGATAGGCCTTGGCGCCCAGCACGTCGTGGCGATGTTCGGAGCCACGTTCGTCTTCCCGCTGCTGATGGGGCTGAATCCTCAGCTGGCGGTGATGATGAGCGGCATCGCGACGCTGATCTTCCTGCTCGTCGTGAAGCACCGGATACCCAGCTACCTGGGGTCGTCGGCGTCCTTCGTCGGCGTTGCAGCCGCGATCTACGCGGCCGGGGGTAATCCCGCGACTCTGTCGGGCGCGCTGTTCGTGGTCGGCCTGACGTTGTTCATGGTGGGGTTGATCATCCACTTCGCGGGGGCCAGGGTGATTCACCGGGTCCTGCCGCCGGTGGTGACGGGGGCCGTCGTGATGCTGATCGGCTTCAACCTGGCCCCGGTGGTCGCGGGAACGTACTGGCCGCAGGACCCCTGGCTGGCGTTCATCGTCATGTTGACAGTGATCGCCTTGAGCGTGGGGCTGCGTGGTTTTCTGGGTCGGATCGCGATCTTCCTGTCCCTGGTCATCGGCTACCTTCTGAGCTGGGTCTTCGACCTGGCCTTCGGCCCCATGACGACGGTCGCAGCAGATGGAGTCGTCACTGAGAAGCCACGGGTCGACTGGTCCGCCGTGGCCAGCGCCGACTGGATCGGCCTGCCGCCCATCACCGACCTGGGCACCTGGTCCCTCGGCGGCAGCGCCAACGTGGTGGGCTTCCACCTGCCGCAGTTCTCGCTGGGCGCAATCGTCATCGCGTTGCCTGTCGTGATCGCACTGATCGCCGAGAACACCGGGCACGTCAAGGCCGTGGCCGAGATGACGGGCGAGAACCTGGATCCCCTGATGGGACGGGCCATTGCAGCTGACGGCGTCGGCTCGATGATCGCCACCACAGTCGGTGCCGGACCCACCACCACCTACGCGGAGAACATCGGCGTGATGGCCGCCACCCGCGTCTACTCGACGGCGGCCTACGTCGTTGCGTCGCTGGTGGCGATCCTGTTCGGCCTATCCCCGAAGTTCGGGGCGATCATCTCCGCCACCCCGGGAGCGGTGCTCGGCGGCATCTGCGTAGTGCTGTACGGCATGATCGGCCTGTTGGGCGCGAAGATCTGGAAGGAGAACCGGGTTGATTTCGGCAATCCCATCAACCTGATCCCCGCTGCGGCGGGCATCATCATCGGCATCGGGGACGTGAAGCTTCCGATCAGTGAGAACTTCACACTGGGTGGGATCGCGCTCGGCACCATCGTCACGGTCGGCGTGTACCACATCGCCCGCGCCATTGCCCCACGAGAGCTGCGGGAGGCCGCCGACGGGGCCTCCCTGATTTATGATGCCCCCGGGATTTATGCTGAGGGCTCGGACAACTCCGGGAACGAGGAATAGATTTCGCTATGACTTCACTGATTCACGCTGACGAGGCCGGTTTCTTCGGCGATCATGGCGGGCGCTTCCTGCCCCCGCATCTGGAGGCCCCTGTCGCCGAGGTGGCGGCAGCCTACGCGAAGGTCCGGCAGGATCCGCAGTTCCAGGCCAGCTATGAGGCGCTGCTGGCCGACTATGTGGGCAGGCCGTCGCCGTTGTTCCTGGCGGAGCGGCTCACGAGCCACCTGGGTGGCGCGAAAATCTACCTCAAACGTGAAGACCTCAACCACACAGGCGCGCACAAGATCAACCACTGCCTCGGCGAAGGTCTGCTAGCCAAGTGGATGGGCAAGAAGAAGCTGCTGGCCGAGACCGGCGCCGGCCAGCACGGCGTGGCTCTGGCGACGGCGGCGGCTCTGCTCGGGCTGGAGTGCGAGATCCACATGGGTGCCATCGACGTGGCGAAGCAGCACCCCAACGTGGTGCGCATGGAGTTGCTGGGCGCGAAGGTAGTGGCCGTTGACTCTGGCGGGAAGGCCCTCAAGGATGCCGTCGACTCGGCTTTCAGCGTGTGGGCGGCCGACTACCAGGACACGTTCTTCGCCATCGGCTCGGTGGTGGGTCCAGACCCTTACCCGTCGATCATCCGCGACTTCCAGGCCATCGTTGGCCGCGAGGCGAAACGCCAGATCCTGGAGCGGGAGGGGCGGCTTCCTGATGCGCTGGTGGCCGCCGTCGGCGGCGGCTCGAATGCGCTGGGACTGTTCACGGAGTTCCTAGAAGACGAGCAGGTGAGGATGTTCGGCGTCGAGCCAGCGGGCCGAAACCTGGGGGTGGTCGGCGAGCATGCGGCGACAATGACCCTCGGCAGGCCGGGGATGCTGCACGGCATGAGAACCCTGGTGCTGCAGGACGACGCTGGGGAGCCGACGGCGGTGCACTCCATCGCCTCCGGTCTGGACTATCCCGGCGTCGGCCCGCAGCATGCCTTCTTGAAGGACGTGGGACGCGTCGAATACGTACACGCCTCCGACACCGAAACCCTGGAGGCCTTTCAGCTGCTGTGCCGCACAGAAGGCATCATCCCCGCCCTGGAGTCGTCGCACGCACTAGCCCACACCACCCGCCTGGCCTCCACAATGAGCCCCGACGAAGTGATCATCGTCAACCTCTCAGGTCGCGGCGACAAGGACATCGACTACGTGGCCGAACGCCTGACGTCCTCCTGAGCGAGCACACGAGCACCTCTCAGACACAAGGACCGGCCAGGACCATGCCGCACGGCGTTTGCGCCATGTCTTGACCGGCCTTCGTCATCGCATCATCGGTGTGTGACTCACCGCCGGACGTGGAGGGCGACTTTTCCGGTGGTCTCTCCCCGCTCCAGCGCCGCAAGCAGGTCCGCAGCCTCGGACAGCTCCGCCGTCCTAGTCAGTTCGACTTGGACATCCCCGCGTGCGACTGCGGCAAGCGCCCAGGCCATGGAGTCGACGCCAGCCTCGGGATGGGCGGCAAGCCAGGCGCCGACGTTGAAGCCGGCAGTGGTCTTGTTCTGCAGCCAGTGATCGATGGAGCCCAGGGCAACGTCGGGGGCCTGGGAGGCATTGCCCACCCGAAGAAGGCGTCCGCCGCTGCGCATGCATCGGAAAGCCGTCTGGGTTGCCTCACCTCCGACCGGGTCCACCACGATGTCGTAGGCGTCCTGTGGCACGGTGGAGAGTTCGCTGCGCAGGTAGGCGTGGTCATATCCGAGTGAACGGGCGACCTCCTGCTTGGTGGCAGTGCCGACGACGGCGTCGATCCGGCCTGCGCCGAGTGCTCTGGCCACGTGGGCGAACTGTGATCCCAGGCCACCGACCCCAGCATGCACCAGCAGGCTTTCAGCAGGCGAGAAACGGGCTACGGTGGTCAGGGCAAGGTGGGCGGTCACTGTGTTGACTGGGACCACCGCGGCGACGTCTATGCTCAACCCCTCCGGGATCGCGGCGGCCAATGTGGCAGGCGCGGAGACGATCTCGGCGAATCCACCTGCTGAGGGCAGGAGCGCCGCGACCTGCTGACCGACTGCGAATCCGGTGACGCCGTCGCCAAGGCCCCGGATGGTTCCGGAGACTTCCAGTCCGGGGATGAAACCGGGCAGGGAGGGCATCGCACCAGTCGTCCAGAGAGCGTCGATCAGTCCCACGCCAGCCGTCTGCACATCGATGCTGACTTCTCCTGACCCTGGGTGCGGGTCGGGGACGTCGGTGTATTCGAGACCATCGAACCGGTCGTGCCGAGCGACGACGAGAGCGTGCATGGGTTTTCTCCTTCACGGGTCAGTTTCGAGGGCAGGGCCACTAATAACAGAGTTCTAATCTAAGACAGAACTCTGTCATTATACAGAGCACAGTGATCGGAAGAACGGATTCCACGAAATGGAAGCCCCAGGCTCACGAGCCCACACCAACCACGCCAACCGACGACAGGCCCAGGGCAGCCCCCAGTCCCACCCGGCAGGGTGCGCCCCTACGCGCCGTGGCTGCGAATATGCTCCTCGGCCCGTGAGAGGTATTCGCGGAAGCGGTCGAACTCGGCAGGCGTGAACGCTGAGCGGAGGTCATCCTCAATGGCGCATGCCGCACGGTCAGCTTTCGCAACGAGGTCACGCCCGGTCTCGGTGAGATCGCAGACGAGGACGCGGGCGTGCAAGGAGGAGGCGTCGCGGGTGATCAGTTCCTTGGCCTCAAGATTTCCCAGGATCGTTGCCATGGTCTGCGGCGAGACCAGGGCCGAGCGGGCCAATTGCGCAGCCGACTGCGCAGGAACATAGCGCAACGCCATGAGTGTGGCGTACTGCGGGACGGTCAGGTCGAATTCGCGCAGAACCCGAGCCTTCTCTGCCATGAGAACCTGCTCCACTCGCTTGATACCGCTTCCAAGACGCATGGACATGTCCGCCTTGAATGCCTCATGTCCCATCCGCACCATCGTGACACCCACCTTAGAGTCCTGCCAGCAGTGGGCTGTCTACTGAGCGGCCCCGACGCGGAGCAGCACCCGCCCTCCCACAGATCACAAGCGACGACCGCCCCTACGACCCCACGGATGGATCACTCGTCATACTGAACGACCTCAAAGCCCAGAAGCTCAATGCTCATGCCACGGCGCCTGTCGTCGGCATGAGCATTGGCATCACGTTCACGCCGCGACGCCCACCGGTCGTAGCTTTCACGAGAGTCCCAACGAGTGACGACGAAATAGCGGTCCTGCCCGAACTGCGGGCGCAGCAGCTCGAACCCCTCGAAGCCCTCGGCCTCATCGACGTCGCGCCTGCGGGCAGCGAAGCGGCTCTCGATCTCGGGGCCCGCGCCCTCAGGGATGGTCAGGGCGGTGATGTTGACGAACGTCATGGCATCCTCCTTGGCTGATGATCAGGCGATCCTAGCCTCCGACCACGGCAAGTCTGCGGACCGCCGTCACCACGGAGGCGCGGCGTCTGGCGTGCTCATCCCCAGTCGCCGGCCCAGCCAGCATGCGCGCAACCTGCGGCACCGCCGACCACCAGTCGGCCAACGCCAGGACCAGAAAGACGATGTGCTCCGCATCGATCTCGTCGGTGACGACCCCCGCACGCTGCCCTTCGAGGACGGCCTCCGTCTTGTAGCTGTAGTGCTCGCGCCGCCGTTCCTCGTCGGGCACCTCCCCGGCGTCGAAGATGAGCCCCTCCCAGCGCAGCAGGCGCCCAAGCTCAGGGTGCTCCAAGTGGTAGTCGTAAACGCAGCCCGCGTACTCGGCAATATCCGACTGCGCGAAGGACTTCACCCGCAGCGCCTTGGCCACCTTCGCCAGCTCCTCGCGCAGGACCCGGGAGAATAGCTCGCGCTTGCCACCGAAGTAGTTGTAGACGCGCTCCTTGTTGATCCCCGCCGCCTTGGCGATCCGCTCGACAGTGGTGCCGTCTGGGCCGTGGGCCGCAAACTCGCTCGTGGCCGCCTCCAAGATGCGGCGCTTCGTCGCCTCAGTGTCCCAGGCCATCGCTCATATCCATTCATCACTCAAAGTCCAACGATTTGGTTGGATTTTGGTGTCACATCGCACTACCCTCTTTTCCAACGGTCACGTTGGAAAAGAGGGTAGTCATGACGCCAGATCCCGAAAGCACCCCCGCAACAAGGACGGGAGGGGACCAGCCCAGCAAGGAGGAAACTTTCCCAGCCAGTGTAGGCGGGGTCTCGATGCTGGTCATCACGGCATTGGTGGTGTTGTCGCAGCTCTACGCGGCGATCCCGCTGCTGGCGCCAGTCGGCGCCGCCCTGGGCGGCAGTGCGACATTCGCGCTCTCCACGGTCTATGGACTGTGCTATGCCCTCGGCTTCCTCCTCTGGGGGCCGATAGCAGACCGATATGGCCGCAGACGGGTCATGATCACCGGCCTGGTCTGCTTGGCGGCCACGACGTTCGGCTGTGGACTGGCCAGCTCGCTTCCGCTGCTTGCTGTGCTGCGCGGCGCGCAGGGGTTGATGGCCTCCAGCCTTCCCCCCGTCGGGCTGGCCTACCTCAGCGAGGCCGTGGCCCCCAAACGCCGGGCGACGGCGATCGGAGCAATGTCCACCGCTTTCCTCGTCGCCGGGATCGTCGGGCAGGTAGGGGCGCAGGCTGTGGCCGAACAGCTCGGATGGAATTGGGTGTTCTTCGGCAGCGCCTGTCTGTTGGTGGCATGCATGCTGTCGATCACTCTGCTGGTGCGTGAGTCTGACCGCGCGTCGTCTCCCGGTGGCCTCAGCCAGCAGTTCCTCACCATCGTCCAGCTCTTGTCCAGGGGTGATGTGCTGTTCCTGTGCGCCGCGCACCTTACGCTCCTGTTGTCCTTTGTCGCCATGTACACCGCCCTCGGCATGCATCTGACCGCTCTCGGTCACGATCCGGAAACGGTGTTTGCGCTGCGACTGACCGGCCTGCCGGGAATGTTCGTCGCACTGGCCGCAGGGCCCCTGACCCGCAGGCTGGGTGGGGCATCGGGTCTCGCCCGGACTGGCTTCCTGATCGCTGCCCTCGGTTTGCTCTTGGAGGCCCTAGCCTCAGGGTCGCTGACCGGGCTGGGAGTCACCAGCCTGGTCTTCGTGACCGGAATCGGCCTGACCGTACCGGCCATGATCACGCTGTTCGGCCAGGCATCCGCGCCGCGGCAGGGCAGCGGCATGGCGGTCAACGGATTCGTCCTGTTCATCGGCGCCAGCATCGGTCCGGTCCTGGCCACCACCGGGCCAAGTTTCACCGTCCTGTTGCTGGTCATCGCGCTCCTCCTGGGGATCTCCGCCACCTTCGTGACGCTGTCCGCCCGCGCCGCAGACCCAACAACAGCAAGAAACCCAAGAAAATCCTAATGGAGCACCTGGAGGGTTATTCACAGCTGCCATAGCGCCCTTAACACAAAACCTGCCGTCTTGGATAAAGCAAACCCCCACCGCACAGGCCTGGAAATCAGGGAAACATTTAGATTTTGTTAAATGCGAGCTATATAACCGTAGGTTTGTTTGGAGTCGTTGAAGAAATACGTCACAAAAATGGCGAG
>ERZ773077.2242-NODE-2242-length-12560-cov-5.289484_pt1 | contig 12560 bp, 4 predicted proteins | sample MGYA00580612_ERZ773077 | MGnify/ENA primary metagenome ERZ773077 (study PRJEB29015, sample SAMEA2737971) | human oral metagenome | biome: human oral; feature: human-associated habitat; material: dental | place: China | collected 2021 ...
CCATCGCCCTAGTCGGCCGCCCCAATGTGGGCAAATCCACCCTGTTCAACCGCCTTACGCGCACCAAAGACGCGCTGGTGCACGACCTGCCCGGTCTCACGCGCGACCGCCATTACGGCCACGGCAAAGTCGGCAGCAAACCCTATCTGGTAGTGGACACCGGCGGCTTCGAGCCTGTGGTGGACAGCGGCATTTTGCATGAAATGGCACGCCAAACCTTGCAGGCGATAGACGAAGCCGATGCCGTGATTTTTCTGGTGGACGCGCGCACGGGCTTAACGCCGCAGGACAAAATCATCGCCGACCGCCTGCGCCAATCGCCGCGCCCCGTGTATCTGGCCGTGAACAAAGGCGAGGGCGGCCGCCGCGACGTGTTGGCCGCCGAATTCTACGAACTGGCCTTGGGCGAACCGCACGTGATTTCCGGCGCACACGGCGACGGCGTATATTACCTGATGGAAGAAGTGCTGGAAAATTTCCCTGAAGCCGAAGAAGAGCAACCGGAAAACAAACACCCCGTGTTCGCCGTTATCGGCCGGCCGAACGTGGGTAAATCCACGCTGGTGAATGCCATTTTGGGCGAAGAGCGCGTGATTGCGTTCGACATGGCGGGCACCACGCGCGACAGCATCCACATTGATTTCGAGCGCGAAGGCAAGCCTTTCACGATTATCGACACCGCAGGCGTGCGGCGGCGTGGTAAAGTGGACGAAGCGGTGGAAAAATTTTCCGTGATTAAAGCCATGCAGGCGATTGAAGCGGCGAATGTGGCCGTGCTGGTGCTGGATGCACAGCAGGACATTGCCGACCAAGATGCGACCATCGCCGGTTTCGCGCTGGAAGCAGGGCGTGCGCTGGTGATTGCCGTGAACAAATGGGACGGCATTTCTGAAGAGCGGCGCAACGACATCAAACGCGACATTGCCCGCAAACTTTATTTCTTGGATTTTGCCAAGTTCCACTACATTTCCGCGCTGAAAGAACGCGGCATAGACGGCCTGTTCGACAGCATTCAGGTGGCTTATGACGCGGCGTTCATCAAAATGCCCACGCCCAAAATCACACGCGTGCTGCAATCTGCCATCGAACGCCAGGCTCCGCCACGCGCAGGGCTGGTGCGCCCGAAAATGCGTTACGCCCACCAAGGCGGCATGAACCCGCCCGTGATTGTGGTGCACGGCAATTCGCTGTCCGCCATTTCCGACAGCTACACGCGCTATCTCACGCAGACCTTTCGCAAAGCCTTCAACCTGCAAGGCACGCCGCTGCGGATTCAGTACAACGTGGGCGAAAATCCGTATGAGGAAACTGCCGAGAAAACCAAAAACAAACCCCTGCGCCGCGCCACGCTGAGCAACCGCATCGCCAAACGCGAAAACCGCAAAGACGAAAAAGTACGCAACAGCGGCGGCAAGAAGAAACAGCGGCAAGTGAGCGTGAAGAAGAAAATGGCCAAATAAATTGGTCGGCCTGCCCATTTCCGCCATGAAACACGCAACGGTACGGTTGGTGTGCTGAATAGTCGCCTTATTTGAATAATGGGCAATAAAAAGCAGCCTGCACTTTATATTTCAAAGTGCAGGCTGCTTTTTTGCATGCAGAGGTGGATACCCTGCGCTGGTTATTTATAAGGCTTGATAAAACGTTACTCCGAACTGCTCATATTCTCCGCCGATTTCAACAATGAATTTTTTATTTGGGTAGGTTGTCATCAAGTGATATTCCCAGTTCTTTTGGATAAGCTTAGCAACATTTTGATAAGTTTCATTATGAGCGGTTTGTGACGTGTTGAAGAAGACATCATATAACCGAGTATCGTTAATAGCTTTTTCCGCTTTCGATATAGAAAGAAAATTTCTTAATCCTTCATCAAATGTTTTTTTAATTTCTTCAATATCTTCATCGCTTACTGCCCACCAAGATAAAATTACCCTATCCTTATATTCTATCGTTTTTGGACAAAGAATGTTTGAAAATATCTCAATATCTTCTGCATATATATTCAAACTGATATATGACTCTATGTCAGAGTATGTGAAGCCTTGTTCACGCCATTTTTCGTATTTCCAATTTAATTTCATATATTCACTCTTATTGAATTGTCATTTGATTGGTATGAGTTTTCTTTACGTTATCCTTGCTTTTAAGTTTGCTGGGGCAATGAGCGTCCAAACGCACGCCCAGCTCAAATCTCAACAAAAGGAAAGAATTTCTTAAAACGTTCCAATATTTGAGGATTGTTTTTCAAGGCTTTTAATGCTGTTTCTTCTTTGACCACCATATCGCTTAAAGACCGAACCTTTCTGATGTATGCAATGCCTTCTAATGCATATTTTTCATAGCGGGACAGATTGCTACTTGGGGCATAACCTATGTCATTGCCGATATGCCCCTGATCTGCATCCACCAAATTAAAAAAATAATTTGGCAATTCTTCAGTAGGCGTATCCATTAACACAATATCAAGCCATTTTTTTAGCTCTTCTATCGTGATTGCTTGATAGGCAAGGCACATAAGCGCGAATCCTAAATCTTCACTGTTTTCTTTATAAATAGCCCATTTCATTTTACTTTCCTTTTATTCTGCATATCCAAGGCAGCCTGCACCCTATTGGGATATGTGCAGGCTGCTTTTGGAAAGTTGGCCGTGATACTGAATGCCCAGCTTAAATCTCAACAAAAGGAAAGAACTTCTTGAAACGTTCCAATATTTGAGGATTGTTTTGCAAGGCTTTTAATGCTGTTTCTTCTTTGACCGACATATCGATTAAAGACCGAACCTTTCTGATATACGCAATGCCTTCTACCGCATATTTTTCATAGCGAGATAAATCGTTTGATGGAGAAAACCCAATAACAGTGGTTAGATGAAATTGTGCTTGATTAAAATCTATTAAATCAAAAAAATAGTTTGGCAATTCATCGGTAGGTGTATCCATAAGAACAATATCAAGCCATTGTTTAAATTCATTCATGGTAATTGCCTGACTAAACAAACAGGATAAGGCAAACCCTAAATCTTTGCTGTTGTCTTTATATATCATCCATTTCATTTTACTTTCCTTTACTCATTGCATCGCCACCAATATGCTTAGCTGTATTATGATCTCTTTCTCGAACTAACTGCATCCTCCCCCTATCTTGGTGATGATGCCAAGTGAGTTCCGGGATTTTGCTCCTTCCGCTTTGAATCGCTTTTAGCTGCTCGGGCGAGAATTGTGAACGGCTTATTTTTCCAGAATTGATTTGTTCGCGCAACTCCCGCGTTGCCATCCGCATCTGTCCTATGCGGTTAGTTGCATAAAACGCTTTCTGATTAAGGCGGGTATCGTAGATGGCAATATCGTCAAAAATGGGGAATCCTTTACGGTCAAAAACCACGCCGCTCTCAGGATGTTTTCTGCCTGCATATCTCACATTAGGTGCATTGGCAGGCGGAACGGTTGTGGATGTCACGTTTCCCCGGCCATATTTCGCTTCCAATTCCGCCCTGATGGTGCGCGAATTATACGGTATATCACTGCCGGGCCTTTGTGCCGCCGCATTCGGAGAAGGTTTGTCCGCACCTCGGTTAGCCGGCCGGGTAGTGGCCGCCCTAGCATTTGTTGATGTTGTGCTATTCCCTTTTTGTAAAGAAGTTTGGGATGTTGATCTTGCTGCTGTCTGCCGGTTATTGACTGTACTGCTGCTGAATTGTCTGCCGCTCCACGATGTAGGATTGGCGCGCTCTCCCGTTACATGCCAGTTACTGCCACCTTGTTGGATATTATCCTGCCCATACCTTGCTTTCAATACTCCCTGTTGATTCAACTGTTGATTCCATGAAGGCTGCTGTGATTGAGTTGATGGAGCTCTTATTGCCAGTGGGGGCTCATTTGTTACTTTGGGCACAATATGATGATTCGTTGCCTCCCGAAGTTTACCAGGGGCAGTTTTACTAAAATCAGCACTTCCTCTAATTCTCTGTCCCAAAGGCGATCCGGAAGAACTCATCCTTGACTCTATGGATTGCAAAGTCCTACGTATTATCCCCCTATTTGCCGGTATAGCTGAGAATACTCTTCCCGGAGTTGTCGTAAAGGATACTGCACTCAATGCATTTTTAACCTGAGGAAACTCAGCTATTCTTCGAGTAATAAAGAACTCTGCTGCTCCAAACGTGACCCTACCTTTCACTATGCCTTCCATATAACCGGCTGCCTCCGGGTTGGTAGCCAAAGCATGGTCATAAGCAAGTTTCCATTGTGCTGCACTGATAGCAACCTCTTCAACATATTGGCCAGAGTTCATGAAAGACTGCGCTGACGAAATTATTGTATCGTTTGGATGTTTGAGGGCTTCATTGATTCCAGTCAGAAAATTAACCCCTCCTTGTACCATATCTTTCCCACTCGCAATCAGACCATCTACCTGCCCTTGCCGTCTTCCCCGTATAAATGCCTCGGCTTTGCTGGTATCGCCGTTAAAATTACGTATGGCAATATGGTTAACTTCTGCCTGCCAAGTAGCTCTAGCTTGATCGGCATTCATATCCATATCATTGGTTTCTGCGCCCAGCCCATTATTATTGTCTACCGCATTCTGCCCAACCACCCCACCAACTTGGGCATTGGTCAGTACGTCCACCGCATTGCCGTTACCGTGACGGGCACTACCCGATACCCCGCCCACCAAGGTACCAATCGCCCCGGTGATCGCTCGGATTTCCTGTTTCACGTTTTCAGGTAGCCTGTTGGGCTCGAATTCTCCGGCTTCGTTGTTGTAGCTCACGCCGTCATTGTATTGTGCGGCCAGGTATTCGGCAGCTTTCTCGGAGGCGATGGCGGCGCTGCCGCCGGACAGGGGATCGGCTCCGTTGACATAGGCTAAAGCTGCACCGAGTAGGAAGTGGCCGAGTACTTGGGCGGTTTCGTTTTTGTTCTCTCCGTGCCCGAAGTTTTTGCCGATGGCGGCAGCGGCATAGGGGGCTAAGGTGTTGGCAGCCACCTGCATATCGGTTTGGCCGCCCAGTGTGCCGACAATCAGGGTGGAGGCTGCTTGCAAGGCTCTGCTCTTACTCCCGCCCACGCCCCATTCCTGTTTGGTTTGCTCCGCCTGTTTGATCCGTGCGCTGGCTTCGGCCTGGGCCACGGTGTCGCCTCTGGCTTTGGCCTGCCGGAAGTCGCGTTCGGCCTGCTGTTTCTGCCGCTCGGCTTCTTTGGCCCGGTTGCTGCTGTAGGTTTGGGCGGCACCGATGATGTCGGCGCTGGCTTGGGAGACGGTGCGCTGCCGTTGCAGCAGGCGCTGCAGGTCGGGCAGTGCGGCGACGCTTTCGTTGGCGCCGTCCAGCCGGGTGCGGATGCCGAGTGCTTGGGCACTGGTACGTTCGCCGCCGATGCGGATGTCGCCTTCGCTCAATACGGCGTAGGTGGTGCTCTCGCTGCTGCCGCTGTCGCTCTGCGGCAGGCCGGGGTTGTATTGGGGGCCGTTGCTGTAACCAGGCTCGTTGTTGGGGTTGTAGCCGTAGCTGCCGGAGATGGCGGCGCTTTGGGCGGAGTAGTCGCTGTGGTTGTGCAGGTTCTCAAAGGTGAGGCGGTTGGCGGTGAGTTCGTTGTGCTCGGCCGGAGCGGCGGAGGCGATGGCGCCGCCTTTGAGGTGCACTTGGTCGGCTCGGATGTGATAACCGCCTTGGCCGGCAAACAGGCCGCTCTGTTCGGCTACGCTGCGGCTGCTGCCGCTGGTTTGGGCGGCGCTGTAGTTGCCGCTTACCTCCCAGGCGGTGCCGAAGGAGACTTGTACGCGTATGCCGCCCTGGCTTTGTTTGCTGCTCTGTTCGAGCTGGTCTTGCAGGCTTTCTATGTGCAGGCGGCCGCCGACATGGGCATCAATGCGCTCGGCTTGGGCACGGGCGCCGGAGAGGGTGGTGTCGCGTTGGCTGTTGATCACTAGGTGTTTGGCTTGCAGCCGGGTTTGGCCGTGGCTTTGGGCGTCGAGGTGGTTTTCTCCTTTCCCGCCGCCGACTTCGACATAGGCGTAAATGCCGGTTCCGGCGCCAACTGAAACGCCGACCCCGCCGGATACGCCGAGGTGGCTGTTTTTGCCGTCGGCTCGTTGGCGGTTGCCGCCGGCTTCGAGGATGATGTCGCGGGCAGAGTCGAGGCTCAGGGTGTCGCCGGCTTTGGCTTGGGTATTTTGCAGCCGGATGTCTCCTTCGCGGCTGGTGAGGCTCAGGTTGCGGCCGGCGGCCAGGGTGTTGCTCTGGCTGTGCTCATCGCTCTGCTCCTGTTGGCTGCGGGCGGTTTTGAAACCGAAACCGACTTCGGCTTTGAACAGGGCGCCGTTGCCGGCGACGGTGGAGTAGCCTTTGGCGGCGGCGGCCATGCCCTGCAGGGCGCGGGTGCGGCCGTCTTCTTTGCCTTTGACGGTGCCTTCTACGGCGTTGATCAGATCGAGGATGGGGGAGGAGATTTTGGCGAAGTTGCCGATTTTGACATCGCGCTCGGCAGAGTAGCGGCTGCTGCGATTGTGGTCGGTCAGGATGTCGATGCGCTTGGCCTGAATATCGACATCCTGTGCCGCTACGACGTCGGCCACCTGCTGTACGTAGTTTTCACCGGCATGCATGCGTACGCTGCCGTTCAGGCTGCCGAGCTGGCTGCGTACCTGCTCGACCTGCTGTTGCCGCTCTTGGCGGGTGTGTTTCATCCAGCCGTTGAAGTGCTCGGTGTCGGAGATGACGGCCGAACCGATGCCGCTGCTGATCTCGCGCTCGCTGCTGCGGCTGCTGTTTTGGCTGGACAGCAGGCGGATGTCGCCGCCGGCACGGAGGGTGAGGTCTTGTTCGGCTACGGCACTGCTGCCGATCAGGCTGATGTCGCCCCGTTCGGCCTGCAGGCTGGCCCGTCCGCCTGCCGACAGTTGGGTGCCGGTGAGGCGGCTCAGTTCGGCATCGCCCTGTGAGCGGTCGTTGAAGGTGCCGCCGGCAGTGAGGTGGTCGCGGTTGTCGATGGAGAAGCCGCTGCGCCGGCTGCGGGAGTGTTGGCTTTGCTCGTCGGCGGCAAAGCCCAAGCGGATGTGCTCGGCTGCCTGCAGCACGGCGTCGCCTTCGGCACTCAGCTTGGCCCCTTGGCTGTTGATGCTGCCTTGTGTGGCGACGATGTTCAGGTTCTTACCGGCGGTGGCTGAGGTAACGACGGCTTCGCTGTGCTGCCGGGATTTCTCTGAAAGGGAGCGGCTGCGCCCGCCGGTAACCACCACCGGGGTGCTGGCGGCCATAACGGCTTTGCTCATGGCGCTCTCGTGCTGCATCCATTTGCCTACCCAGCTGTCGCTGTAACCGCCGTTGCCTTTGGTGCGCTCGTAGGCATTTCTGGCTGCAGTGTAAACATCATAAGTGAAGCCGACGGCAAAGCCGGACTGTTTGCTGCGTTGCTCGGTCTGCTGGCTGCTGCTGACATGGCCGGCATCCAGGTTGACTTCTTTACCTTGCAGGTGCAGGTTGCCGCCGGCAGCCAAACGCGCGGCTTGGGCATCCAATTCCTGTCCGGCTGCGATGACGGTATCGCCACGGATACTGCCGACCTGGGATAGGGTCAGGCTGCGGTGTTGTGCGTTTTGCTGCAGACTGTTGTCGGATTTGCTGTAGCCGACGCTGGCCACGCCGTCTTTGAAACCGCCCACCAGGCCGGAGCGCTGCTCGCGTTCGTAAGTTTGGCTGGCGGCGGTGTTTTCTGCGGCACGGATCTGGATACGCCCGTCGGCAGTGAGCCGGTTTTGCTCGTTAGCAATCACTTGGCTACCTGAAACGGTCATGTCCCGACCGGCATGCAGTTGGAGATGGTCAGCCAATACGCTGCTGCCGACGGCGGTTTGCGCTTCGGTGCGAATGTTGCTGGTATTGGTTTGTTTGCGGCCACCGCCAGTACGTCCGGTATGTTTGGAGGCATCATCCACCAGCTCGGCTTGTGTGCCGCTGCCGATAACGATATCCCGACCGGCTTGAGCCAGCACGGTTTCGCCGCTGATGTCGGCGGCATCGGCCCGCAGATCGCGGCCGGCAGACAACAGCAGCTGGCCACGGGTACGGATCGTACTGCCGGCATCCCGTTGCTCGCCACGGATGATGTGGTTATCGTTGTCGAAATGGTTTACCTGCAACTGTTCGGTACGCTGTGTACCGAGGGTAATGTTCTGGCCGGCACGCAGCAGAGTACGGCCATTTTCGGATTGGTTGGCCAACTCGGCGGCATCCAAACGAATATTACCTTGGGCAGTAGCCGCCAACGTACCATCTTTACCGGCTGTCAGATAAATGCCGGCCACACGGTCGAGATAGGTAACATGACCTTGACCGTTGGCACTGCTAGCCAACGTACTGCGGCTGTTGATGTCTCCACCGGCCTGCAACAGCATCGTTTGACCGGCATCCAGTACCCCGCCGATATTGTTGATGTCGCCCGATGTGCGAACCTGTAGGCGGTCTGCACTGATACGGCCCGAGTTTTCCAGTGTGCCGGCATTCAGATACATTGCCTGTCGGCCGGCAATCGTGCCGCCATTATGCAGTGTTTTGGCGATATTGAGTTCGGTTACATTCCCGGCCAGCAGGGCACCGCCGCCGTTTACATCACCAGGCCGTACCCGTAGATAAACTTGCGGTACCCATACCTTTTGACTGCCGCCATTGGGCAGGGAAACCGTTTGCTCCACCAACCACACAATATCGCTCGTCAAGCGGGCAACCTGCTCGCTGCTAAGAGCAATACCGGGGGTTAGATTGAAGGATTTAGCCGCCGTCAGGCCATTGTTCATCAAGGCCTTAAATTGTTCCTCATCATTGCTGTAGCCATTCAAGAAACGGTGGCCGGTCAGCTTGGCAATCTGCTCACGCAGCAGGCGTTGTTCATAGAAGCCGTCACCCAGCCGTTTGTGTATATTGTCTTGATTGAGCCCCAATTGACGCAGCATATAATCGCTACCGAGCCATTGCCGGTAGTTGGTAAACCGAGGATCGGTTTCCACCAGATAGTGCGGTGAATCAGGGTTGACGATAAAGAAACTGCTGCCAGGCAGCTGAATAGCCGTCGTATCAACCCGCACTGATACATCCGGTACATTGGCTGGACGATTGTCCGGAGCCGAAGTACTGGGTAGGGTGGTGGCAAATTCACGATAAGCATGCGAACCTAAAGAGAACTGGCGGACTTGCGGGGCTGGGCGATAGGCTTGTTGACTATGCCCGGTGCTGTCGCGACCCTTTTCCCGATGCCGCCAGTAACTGTGCAGAACCCCTTCGTCGGTTACCGTGGCGGTACCGAAGGTCTCATGTTGGTGTGCATTGCCTTGGGCAGTAGAAACAGCCAATTGGCCGCCGGCAATAATCTGGCTGTCCGAATTGTGCAGTTCATCGGCATCAATTTCCAAACGACCGCCGGCAATGATTTTGCCCGGAGCGGTTTCCTGTACTTCGGTCTGCCGGGTGACCCGGTTGTAATCGTATTTGTGCCAGCGTTCATGGTTGATGCCGTCTGGTGTATGCAGGTGATCGGATTCATCGTTATAGACATACCACCCCTGCTGATGCTGCGTACCCTCCTTCAACCGCTCATTACGCCCGTGGGCCTCATATTCGACATGCTGCTCACGGGCGGTTTCAACAATCTCAGTGACCAGATGGGCATTGGTATTGCGCACGACTTGCGCGGCAATCCGTCCTTCTCCTGCCGCTTCAATCGTGGCACTGCGGTTATCGACTTGTTCGGCCTTGCCTTGCGCCAAATGGTTGGCTGTTAACCGGGCGCCGATAGACAGCTGATTGGCGCTATACAATACGGCCTGCTCCCGGTTATTCAAACTGCGTACACCGATATCCAGACGTTCCCGAGCGGCCACAACGGCAGCTTGTGTATTTTGCCCAACTGTTTCTTCTCTGTTGGTGAGTGTATCGGCTGAAATGGCGACATGATTGCCAAATATCCGACCAGTCCCGATGTTGTCGAGCGTTTGCCCGGCCTGTATTTTAGTTAGGCCGTTACTATTAATCAGACCCCGGTTGCTTAGAGTTTGTGTAGCCGCCAAGTCGACAAGTTGCCCAGCTTGTATTGTGCCAGCCGCTGTATTATCGACTTTGGCAGCATTAAGCTGCAGCTGATTGCCAACTGCCAAATCAGCCGTGTTAGTTAGTTTGCCTTGGGTGGTAAGGGTTGCGTCACGGCCACTCTTTACGGTCTCGGTTAACAATAAATCCCGTTGCGTAGCCAAAGATAAGTCACGCCCTGCTGTCACGGTGCCGCTTTGATCCATTTGCCTGGTCTGTATACGGATATCTTGGGCGGACAGCAGTTGTCCATGTTGATTTCGAACCGTTTCCCCGGATACCTCTAACTGCTCCACGGTTTCTACTTTACCGGCTCGATTATCAAACGCCCGGCTGAAAACATCCGCTTGGACGGCACGAATCTCACCATTTTGGTTGTCTAGTAATTGTCCGGTCGCAGAAAGTTGATTGAGGCTGAGTACACCTTGGTTTTGTAAGGAGCGTCGAGTATGCAGATTGGTGGCACCATTGGCCTCGATTTGCCCTCTGTTGTCCAAGCGTTCAGCGGCATGGATACGGCCATCAGCCAACAGTGGCAGTGAGGTGACAGTATTCGGCTGCTGCACCAGTTCTCCGGTGCCGGCGGCCTGCCCGGGCAAGGGGGCGCTGCCATTACTGCCATTGTTCTGATTGCCGGATGGATTGCCATCCGGCCGGGCTGTCCCGATATGGGCTTCGGCAGTATTGCTTAGCGCCCGGGTGTCGATAGACAGAGACTGCAAACCGGTTTGGCTGATCTGCCCTTGATTATTTAACCGACGGGTATCGATATCCAACCTGGCAGCCTGAATCTGCCCGTTTTGCTGGTTACGTATCGTGTCGGCATGATTCAGCAGCATCTGTCCCGATGCCGCCAACACACCTTGATTGGTGATTTGTTCTGCTTGAACGGTTAAATCTTGTTGTGCCGATACGGTGCCGGTATTTTCCAGGGAATGCGCCTGGATATTGACTGCTGCTGTCGATTGATCTGCTGTGTTGGCATGTGTTTTGGCCGCCGCAATGCTGCCTGTATTCTCCAATTTCCCATCGGCTGAAATGCGGATGCCGCCGGCTGTCGCAAACATTTGCCCGGCATTGTTGATACCTACCCCGCGGTCGGTACTGACCAAGGAAATTTTACCGGCATACATACCCCCTAAGCTGCCAGTATCAATAGCAATGGCCGGGGTGGTCGATGAGTTGGATACCGGTTGGTAAGCTCCTCCAGCAGAAGAGTCATAATTCCCGGCAACCACCTCTAAATCCTTCGCCCATATTCCGGCCTGAATCTGACTGGCTTGCGACAGAATACGGGTATAGTCGGCCGTAGAGGTATCTAGACCGCTACCGGTCACCGCAATGTCGCCACGGCGCACCCGGAACCCTTCTAAATTGGCACCTTGAATCACGGGCATCCCGGTAGTCAAGGTCACACCGGACGCATTGATAAAGCCGGCGCCATTGACCTGGATACCGGCCGGATTAGCCATCACCACCTCGGCACGGCGGCCGGCGATTTCAATGTATCCGTTCAACAAAGAGGGATTGCTGCTGTTTACTTGGTTGACAATAATCCGTGCTTCCCCTCCAGCCAGTAAAGGGTTGCCTTGTATCCAGCCAGCCAGTTGTGTCGGCACATTGCGCCGGCTGTTATTGAGTACGGCACCGCGGTTGTCCACGTCAAATCGGCGGTACTCATTTACAGAAACCCCGCCGGCAGACGGGGTTTGAATATTAACCTGCGGCAATCCGTTCCCAGTCTGCAAAATAACCGGTTGATGAGCCGCCGGCGCGGTTTTATCCGCCTCAATGCCTGCTGCGAATACAGGTGGAACCAAGACCGCAACAGACAAGGAGGCAATAATCAGGGAAAAAGACAATAAAGAACAGGCAAAGCCGTGACCGCCCCGACTAGCAACACCAGAACCATGACCACCAGAATCCCCTATACTTTTTCCTTCCCGCAACGTGTTTTCAGCAACGACGACGACACTGTTACGTTTTTTGTTAAAAATCACTTTATGCAGATTCTTGTTCATGATGGTATGTAGTTATAGGTTAGGTTGAGAATATGAAGGGGAAGCAGCAAACCGGTCAATACGCAATTGAATGTTCGCGATTTTTTAGTTCATGACAAACATAAAGCAGGCAGAACCGGCATGAGCTCGCTTGCGGACAAACAAACTTTATTGCAAGCAAATGATATGCCACCTTATGGAGACAAGGTGAATTTAAGCACTGGATAACCTATTCGCATCCAAACTTCGTAGATTTAGATTCCAAGCATAGACAAGCACTATTGATTTATATGTTAGCGTCCAATGAATAACTAAAATGCAGAAACCACTAGCACTGTTTACCATTTACCCGCCCTATCTGCCGGTCAATACCAACCGTCGGCAGAAGGCTTCCCAATCGGCAAGGGGCACAACGCGTGTGCCGTCTGCTAACCGGTGTACATCGGAAGCGCAGGCGGTGTGCCAATAGGTGTAAAACGGTAGTT
>ERZ773077.2244-NODE-2244-length-12550-cov-3.177991_pt1 | contig 12550 bp, 13 predicted proteins | sample MGYA00580612_ERZ773077 | MGnify/ENA primary metagenome ERZ773077 (study PRJEB29015, sample SAMEA2737971) | human oral metagenome | biome: human oral; feature: human-associated habitat; material: dental | place: China | collected 2021 ...
TTTTATAAGCGCCGTCCAGTACATCGTAAGATCCATTTGCTCCGTAAATTATCGTACTTTCAGCAATTTTTGGACTAGCTGTCTGAACTCTACCAAAATCTGTCACATAGCAGAAAGGAATCGTTGCACTATCAAAATTATTAATAATCATGTTATACATCTAAATCCCCTCCCTTGCTATGATTTTACCTTGTTGATGATAAACATTTTGAGCGATAGTTTCTCCGTCTAGCAATATATCTGCTGGTTTTTCGAGAATGGCAGTAAGAAGTTTTTCTAAGCTCGACCTTAAAACAGCAATCTCAGATACTACTTCTGATACATTGGCATCTGTATTTACAACAGTTGTTTGATTTGTGATATGCGTTGTTGCCTGCTCCATTTCACGGAGAAATCTTGCATCACTCGGAATACCAACTCCGTTTGCGTACTTAGGAATTCCCATATTACGCATTAACCGTTGTGTTTTATATGCAGGAAATACTTTTGTCCCTCGTGGTAAATCCATTAATACATTTCGTCCCTCTGGGATAAATGTTTCGCCACTAGGGAATCGAATCAGCTCCTTATATGTTCCACCTTTTTGGTCATTAACAACTGCAGGACCACCAGTGTGATAATTTGTACCACTTTCTAATCCAACCCATTTTCTGACAGTCTCAATTACTGTGGTGACTGTACGCGGAATGCTGTTAAACCAACTAATAACTCCGCTCGCAACGCCTGAAGCATTATCTTGTGCATTAATTTGTTTAGTGGGTACACCTAATCCATTAAAACTATTGATACTTCCAATTGCTTTATTGCTTTCGCTTATAGTCGAGCTAGCATTCCCATTAAATTGTTTCGTAGGCGCAGGGAATCCATTGAAAGTTCCAACTGCATTAATGGCTGTGTTTGATGCCGCTTGTGTAGAAGATGCATCCGATTGAAGCGGTTTTATTGGGACAGAAGTATTGTTAAAATTATTCAATGCATCAACTGCTGATTGTCCTCCTGAAACAGCGGATGAGGAATCTGCAGATAGATTTTTTGTTGGTGTGGCCAAAGCATTGAAACCTGTAATTTTTTCGATTGCTGTATTTCCAGCACTAATAACAGATTGCGCATCGGCATCTAGTTTTTTTGAAGCCACAGAGGTATTGTTATAATCATTCAATTTTGCAATGCCAACCCCAATAGAATTCAAAGTAGGAGTTGAATCTACAATTAGCTTCTTATCCAAAGCCTTCTGTTCATTCCAAAGGGTTACTTGATCGAATCCTAATTTTGTATTTTTAATAGCAGTTTCTGCATTTACTTTTAAATCTTTTGGAAAAGGATTTGTTGCATCCCATTTTTTTAATGTTTCAGTAGATCTAGCGACAGCTGTACGAACATTTTCATCTTTTGCAATTAACTCTTTTTGCTTTGGAGATAAAGCATTGTAATTTTCGAGAGCTTCCTTTGCAACTTTGGCTTTGTTCATAACATCATTATTGTTAAGTAAAAGATTTTTTACTTCAGTTGGTAAGCTATTCCAAATTTTCAGGTGTTCCTCACTATCAAAAATAGCTAACAATCCTTTTTTCCCGTTAACAACTAATGTCTTTTCCTTGATTGTCATAGAAGACCATTTGCCTGATTCTACCAAAGCTTCGGCGATAATTGCTCTTGCATTTGTTGTCAAGTTTGCATGTTTTGCAATAAATTTAAATTGTTCCCATCCTTCTGCAGATTTCGTTGCTTCGCCAATGACCTCTTTGACATTAGATTTCACTTCAAACTGATTGTTTTTATTAATATTTCCAACAAGTAAAGACCAAGCATCATTTGCTTCTTTGGTTTCTTTGGACATATTTCGGCTATAATCAGCCAATAGACTATGAGATTGTCCTACATTTTTTCCTGCCTCTGATGCTTTTTTAGCAATTTCATCATATGATATCCCATATTCCTCTAAGGTTTTTTTGGCTTCTTCCCAATAATTCCAGCTTTGCCCTGTACGAGTTTTTAGTTTACTATCCAAAGCCATCATTACATCATAATATTTAGTCCCTAAGGCCTCCATAGTACGATTGTGCTGATCATCTAATGCTACCATCTTACGATTGTATTCTTGCTTTGTTAAAGCTTTTTCGTCAAGTAAAGTCTTTAATTCTTTTTTGGAATTTTTATAGGCTTTATCTTCCTCAGCCATCATTTTTTTTAGACTTTCTTTACTATCTTTTAACTGAGTTTCATTTAGCTCCCTAACTTCGCCGTTAAAAGCTTGCAAAATAGCCTTTTCTTGCTTTTTAGATAAATCCATAAGTTCAAGTTTAGCTTTTATCATCTCTCTTTGATTATTTAAGATGATTTCTTTTTCTTCTTTCGAAAAATTCCTAGCTTCCCCATTATGCCTTTGATAAATCTCATTTATTTGATTCATCATAGTTTCTGTATTCTGCACAATTTGATTATTATGGTCTTTAGCACGTTGGACTTGTTCTGAGCTAAGTCCCCACTTAGTAGCTAAACCTTCTACTTTCTGATTTGCTTTTTGTGCTGTTTCCGAAATATCATCATACAATTTTTTAAAAGCTACACTTACTTTTTCCGCATCTCCTGCTTCGGTAGCAAATTCTTTGACAGCTTCTTTAGTTTTATCTACTGTAACTTTAAATTTTTCCAATTGATTGCGAGTTGAACCATCTAAATCTGTACCAAACTTTTCGAATTTTTGTCGCGCCTCATCTTGTGCTAAACCTAGTGCTACCATTCCGCCTGCTAAAAGAGTAGTTCCACCGACAAGCAAACCAATAGGGTTTGTTAGACCAGTAACGATGGTTGTTAATTTTCCAAAAGTCCCTACAGTGTTTGTTACTGCTGTCCCGGTTTCAACTGTTGCTGTTCCTGCACTCGAAATGGCAGTCGTTGTTTTTTCTATAGGGCCAGCAAGACCAGCCAACTGCCATAGACTTTTCAGACTACCAGAGATTTTCCCAGTTATATTAATAAATTTACCGAGGGCAGAAGTCCCAACTCCTAATATTTTTACCAACGGCGAAAATGCCGCGACACCCAAACCAATATTTACAATCATTCGTTGAGTAGCTGGATCCATTGAAGTAAAACTCTTTGCCAAATCTTCAATCATTTTGATAATTGGTTCTCCAGCGTCAAGCATACTAGAAAGAGCATCAATGACTGGACCACCAATCTCAATAGCAATATCCGTTAATTTATTCTTGAAAATTTTCAATTTACTTTCAGTTGTTGCATAACGTTTATTTGCTTCATCTGTCAAAGCTGTATTATTTTTCCAGGCCTCATTTGAACGTTTGACAGCTGCCCCCATTTTATCGGAGGCTAAAGCAAGGGATTTTAACATATTGCTTTGTCGAACGCCTTTCATATCTAAGTCATCTAAAATGCCATTCATGTTTTTTCCTTCATTATGAGCATTTTGAAGTCCTTTGATGAAAGATTGAAGTGCTTCAACTGGTTTTTCTTTCCACGCCTGTTGAAATTCCTCTGCAGTCATTCCTGCCGTTTCAGCAATGAGATTGAGTTTGTCTTCCGCATCTTTACCAGTCAAAGAAACAGCATTCCCAATTGCCGTCAATGTTTGAGTCATGGCAGTTCCACCCGCCTCAGCTTCAATCCCAACTGAACTCATAGCAGTTGCAAGGCCTAAGATATCTGGAGCTGTTAAACCTGCAAGTTTACCAGCAGCAGCTAAACGGTTGGTCATCTCAACAATATCTTTTTCAGTTGTCGCGAAATTGTTACCAAGATCTACTACAGAAGCGCCAAAACGTGAGTAATCTTCCGAACTCAAGCCAAGAATATTGGCAATCTTTGCGATTGCTGTTGCTGCCTCATCTGCACTCAAGTTGGTAGACTCACCCATATCAATCATTGTTCTTGAGAATTTTAAAACATCTTCTGTTTTAATTCCTAATTGACCTGCTGCTTCTGCGACATGTGCAATTTCTGTTGCGCTAGCTGGGAGTTCTTTGGCCATTTGTCGTATACCATTTGATAACTTTGTATACGAAACTGTGGCTGTTTCATCTACTGTCTTTTTTACTCCAGCAAAAGCAGATTCAAATTCAATAGCCGCTTTTGCGGTTAATCCAATTCCAGCAGCCATTCCACCGCTAATAAAAGCTGTTTTAGCGGATAGTGTTTGTAGCTTACTCCCGAAACTATCTACATGATTTCCAGCTCTTTGCAGAAAACCTGTGAACCCTTCCTGACTAGATGCTCTACGAAAAGCGGAGGCTGTTTTGTCTAGTTGAGCTTCTAAAGCCACTAGTTTAGCATTCTCGTTCTGAATTTGTACCGCAGATTTTTCCCATTCAGCTGTTCCAGGAGTCGCATTTTTGAAAGACTTGTGTAACTCGTCTAAATATTTCTTTTGTGCCTCAATAGCATTTCCTAATGTTTTATACTTTGCTTGCAATGCAACAGTATTATCCCCATTTTGTCTTAAAGCAGCATCGACTCCTTTTAGTTCACCACGAAAATAATTTAAAGTCCTTTTAGCGCCATTCAGAGTAGGACTAAACTTAGAGGCGTCCAATCCTAGCTCTATATACATAGCTCCTAAGGGTGTTCCATTAGCCATTTATTCCTTCCTCCTAAATTGATCCAAAAACATCCGCTAAATTTAATGGCTCTTCTGTAAGTTGTGATTCGCTATCAAGGATAGATATAAGATCATTCCAATCTGTATCCATGACGTCCCTCACACTCATTCCTAAACCACTAGAAAGGATTTTTTTTATGAAACTGTAGTATCGTTTGATTGCATCGTCTGGCTTGATGGGCTCTGCTTTGGGTCAATATCTCCCCCCATAATAACGACTAAAATATTTGAAATAGCTTCATTTAACTGTTTCATAGTCATGCCATCTAACATCTGCTCTACAGTTAGACCCTCAAATAAAGAAGCGATAAAGTTTAGTTGTAAATCCAAACCTTCTGTTTCAGATGTATTTTCATCCAGTAGTTTTTTTTGTAATTCTAAATAATCACGATATTTACGGACTGGTAAAAAATCATTTTCGTAAATTTCAGTCTTTCCTGCTTCGTTCTTCGCTTTGATTACTAGTTTTGACATATAGTCTCCTTTCTAAAATAAAAGGCGGGATGTCCCGCCTATCTTCTTAGCCTGCTGCTACCATTTTTAATTTACCTTTAAGTTTTTTAATTTTTTGCTCATCAGAACCAAAATACATGGTCCCGTATTTATCTTTTGTAGCGACATCATCGCTTGCACTTGCTGTAAAATCCATATTAGTCGCAACCAACTCTTCGGATTTATCCTTGATAGTTTCTAGGTCAATTCCATCCATACTCAACTGGCCTTTGTAAAAACCATAAAATGCTTTACCAGTGCCCGCTAAATTAGACTCCAACAAAATAGCTACATTGGCTGAAACAGTATCTGCACCAAAATCCAAGATATCATCATCATCTTCAAAACCTAAGGCAGTAATATATAAACCAACTGGAATATCAAGAATGCCAAGCTCTACTTTTACATCACCAACACCTCGATTGTTAACATGGTAAGCGATGTTACTCCCAAAAGATTTAGTCGGGTCCGATTTCAATCCTGAAATTTTAGCTGTTGACATTGCTCCTTGTCCTTCCTGACCTTCAATTACAAAAAGGTTTTCGCCTAGAGTAGGAGTTGGTTTTCCATCTAAAATACGAACGGTTAAGCGCTTTAAACCTACAGTAGCAGTTCCTTTTACTTTATCCATTTTAAATACCTCAATTTCTAATATTTTTCATATAGATTACTCACACCTTTATAGGTACGAGCATCTGCATAGCGTTTGATTTCTGGAATCCATTCATCAAGTCCCCCAGAAGTCTGGTGGAAACCTTGTGACTCCATAATCTTTTCGATTTTTTTTTGGAGTTTTTTACACTCCACACGATTTATTGATTCTACGTTGATTTGATATAAAAAAACTTTTGCCAGACTTTTGTCACTCCCATAAATTGTTTGCATTGGAGGACCAAGTGGAATGATAACAATACTTGTCTCATCATCTGCCAGAGTCTCTGGCCGTTCAAAGGACTTAATGCAAATATCAGTTAAACTTTCGTCTTTCTTTAAAGCTTCGTAGAGTTCTCCTAGTTTATCTTTAACCATTTACAATTTCCCTCAATCTGCTTTCTATTTTTCCTTTAAACGGTTCCTTTTGAGATTCATAAAATTTACGAATGACTCCTAATCCTCGAGGATTTTTTTTCTTAGAATATCCAAATTCACTCAAATGTACTAAGCGCCAACGCGATCCTGCTCCGAAACCAAGTTTTACAGTTGGAACTCCTTCTACAGAAGAAACTCTACTATAAACCGTACTTTCAACAGTTTCGCCTGTTCGTCTGTAAACAGACAGAGCTTGCTTAAATTCTGGTTCTATTTCCTTTGCACAATCACGTAACGCCTTATTAGTTTTTCTTTTGATTGTTGAATCTCCTAATTTTATTTCCAAGTTTCGCATAACTTCGTCAAAGCCTCTTAAATTAGCTCCACTAGACATCACGACCACCTCCTATGATAACCAGTAAAAAATCCCGGTTATCATAATCAGGACGTACATCGATGATTTGCCATTTTTTACCTTCGAGACGAATATCCCCCACTTCTACAAAATGACGATTTTCTGGCTGATAGTCAGAGAGTGGATCACGGATTTTAACCGTCATTTTAGCTTTCATCGCTTTACCCGTTGCGATTTCGATATCTTTCATACTAGGAGAGTAGGCCTGCCCCATCGTATGGAAGACCTTTTCGTGACTGATATCACGACCGTCAAGTCCCTCCGCCACCTTTGAAGTATAGAAAGTGACGGGGGTTCTCAGGTCTCCATTTGTCGCTTCAGGCTTCTTGTAGCGATAGTGAGGGCGATTAGATTGGTAGCTCATCCTTAGCAACTACTTCATCCTTTTTGCCTTTTACTTTCGACTTCGCGCCATCTTCTTTTGGTTCGCTCCATTCGACATAGTCCGGTAAAGCTTCATTCAATTCATCAAAGCGCTCCTTTGCCGCTTCAAATTCAGTTCCCGCTTGACGAAACTCCCCAGCTTGCAAGTCATAAAATTCTTTTAAGACCTTAATCATTCTTTTCCTCCGATTTGTAATTTTCCAATGACAATGCCATCAAATCCCCTTGAAAGTTTCCGTAGAAAAATTCAACTTGATCATTGTAAGCATATCTTGCACGCTCTATCACCAGCTCTCTCACTCGTGGATCGCTAGTGTCCTTGCTTCCCACTAAGCCATGAATAGCCGCCTCAGAGCTTTCGAGCATTCGTGAGAGGTTTTCATCCTCTCCACTGTGAAAAATCCTCATCCGCCCCTTAAAAATTCTAAGGAGTGGATGAAGTTCTTTTTCCTCTTCCATGGGCTCTCACCACCTATTTCAGTTTCAATTCCCAGACAGCGGCCGTTTTTTCATCATGCGGTTTCCCGTAGGCAAACTGCTTCCCTGTATAGAGATTTAAGTCTTCAAATGCTAATGTTTGGTCAAACTTACCGAACTCAATACCTCCTCCAAGGACAGCATCATAGCGACCTTTGACGAATGTAGTGATTTTGCTAGCCTCCTGAGCTACTGATGGCACGATGATAGGGTTAAATGGCAAGTTGGTGACAAATACCCCGAGGCTGTTCAAGGTAGTGAATTGTGTCGTGAAATCAAGCTCATCACTTGTATTCACCACGATGACCATATTCCCACGAGTAACGACTGGTTTGCCGTTTGATTTAGTCGCATGGTACTTGTAGATTTCTTTGAACTCCTTAAGCGTGATATTAGCCTTTTCTTCGGTAGTCTTACCTTTAGATCCGAGAGTTACATCACCGGATGAAGTCTTAGCGTTGTAGGTTGTTTTACCACCTGATACTGTACCCGTTAGAGTACGAGATAGACCTATTGGCTTTTCATCTCCATCACCATTCAAAAAGACTGCTTCAAGCGCAACAGCAAAAGCTTCTGTTAGCTGGGTAGAAACGAAAGAATAGAGCCAACCCGGACCAAACTTTTCTGTATCTTTTGGAAGAACCACAAAAGCAGTCAGTTTGTTTTGGATGGCTTCTTCTTCACCAAATCCAGCTGTTAATTGCCCCTTGATTTCGTCATTGATTTTGCCCCAAACAGCGACACCAGTCGTGTTAGAAGTCAGGAATTTCAGACGAGGCCCACCGTTACGAAGTCCGATATGCTCAAGTAAAGGATGGGCTTGCACCATATCTTCAAAGATACGGTCAACAGTTTCTTGAAGGAAGAACTTTTCGATTTTGTCTGGTGCTTTCTTGTCCAAGTTGTTGAAAAATTCACGCTCACGAAGCGACAATTTTTCATCGAGAGGACTCACTGCTACTAGACCATCAACTTCCTCACGAGCTGTTTTCTTTGCTTCATCCATGATAGCATCAAGCATCTTCTCGTAAAGTTCTCCTTGCTTTTCAGCAGGTTCATTGTTTGTAACAGCATCCAGAAAGTTCTGACGAGCTGTTTTAAATTCATTTGATAATTTCATTCCCATTTTTAAATTTTCCTTTCTTAAAATGCAAAACGACCGAAACCACTAGGATCAGTCGCTTTTTTATTTTCAGTTTTTTCTTTTTCTGGCTCATGCTCTACCAGTTTTTGAGCCACTAGCTCAGCAATCTTGTCCACATCAGGAGTCATAGTAGCCTGCATCCGCTCAATAAAATCTTGCGGGATCATTGGCGTTTCACTCGCTACTAAGAGTGGCGCAACCTCTTGCGCAAACATCACCTTGTCCGCAAAACCATTCTCAACAGCTGCCTCTGCATCAAACCAAGTAGTCTGATTCATCAGTTCCAGCAACTCAGGCAAAGCTTTTCCTGTCTTGTGGACATAAGCACTTGCAATAGACTTGTTAAAACCTTTTAGCACAGCTGCCTCATGTTCCAGAGCGTTATGGTCTCCATAAACGCCAGAAGACACGTTGTGAATCATGATTTGAGCTGTTGGGCTGATTTCTACCGTATCGCCAGCCATCGCAATAACACTAGCGGCGCTTGCTGCAATGCCTACGATTTTTACTATTACACGGCCTGAGTAGGCGCGTAAAGCTGTGTAGATTTCGCTACCAGCGTAGACATCCCCACCACCAGAGTTGATATGCACTTCCACATCTTCTCCATTCTCAGGTAGCACGATATCTTTTGGAGCTGTTGCTTCTCTCTCAAATAGATCGTAAATCCACTTGCTATTATTCGAAACAATCGTTCCCTTAATTGGAATCACCTTCATCTTCTTTCTCACCTCCTTCCCCTATTTCCTCACCAATCTGATAGTTCTTCGTCATAACAGGTTTATTACCCCAAGGCACAGCCTCGAGACCTAGCTCTGCCCGAACTTCATTGATCAGCATTGCACCAGAGGAGATTAGCTTATCAATGTTTTCAGCCAAAGCAAACTTATCTCTCTGACCTTCTCCGACAATGGCAAAGAATCGTTGCTGATAATAATCAGTACTACCTACTATGGCGTGATTGAGCCCATCAGATACTTTCTTTACCAGCGATTCAAAGCAATAGCTAGTAAACATTTTCTGACTGTTGGCCAGATTAGCCATATCCCCATGCAATAGCGCTGTAGGAATGCCCAGTATATCGGCAACCTCATCATCAAATTGCCTTCGGAGCTTTTTAATTTCATCCACAGACAAATTTGATGTACCGACCGTGTTTGTCAATTCGTTGTAGTCCAGCCCGTTTTGAGCTGGAACGATGGCCACAGTTTTTGTGGTAAAAGACTTAAAAAGACCATCGGCATAGTCTTTCATTTGCTTAAGCCTTTCCTCGTTAAAGGTCCCGTTAGTTTTGGTGTTGAGAATCCCTCGAATCTGATTATTACGACCCAAGGCCTCGACCAAGCGACTATGTAGCTTCTCATAGTCTGCAAATAAGTCACTGATATATTCTTGCAGCCGATTGTTGTTGTACTGCAAGAATATCACATCGCTCATAGCAAATTTACGCTGAAACGTATAGTCTCGCACAGATACCATTTCAAATGTATCATCATAGACCGCATATCGTTTTCGACTAAAGCTATCCGCGACTAATAGCTGATCATCATCTGACAAAATGATAAGCACTTCATTTTTTGTCAATAGGCGATAAATCACCTTTTGCCAAAATTCTGAAGCGGACTCATTCCGATTTGGTCGGACATTCAAAAGATAGTCCCAGTTTGAATGCTCATGTTTCCCTTGGACCATGTAGCGAAATTCAGACTTCGCAAAGATACGAGCCACAAACTCCGCCGATTTGTCCACGGCCAAGCTTTTGAGATACAAATTCCCAAAAATCCGCTCTAAATCATCAAAGTCAAATCCAGTGATGACTTCTTTACGAGCTTTAAAAATATCAAGCCAGCCCACACTTTCCCCTCCTTTCTAAATTATTTTGCCAACCACCCACCCAAGCAATTACCGTTTCCAAAACGGCTTCTTTAGCTGCTCCAACTCTTGCCTGATACTGCTAAATTTTTCATTTGTCGCCTGCACATTCTCACCGCATATAGTTTCGTGTCGTTTCTGCGCCTGACGTAATGTATTCAGTTCAGTTTTGTACTCTGTCAGTTTTTTATCCAAATCCATATTTTCACGACTTAGCACACAAAAATCTGTTCGAAGTTTCTGAACTTCCAGCTCAAGACGCTTTTTCTTCTTAATTCGCTTGTTCATGTATGTTTCCTTTCATCTTTAAAATTCCCAATTACCAATTGCATCAAGAAACTCACCAACGTTTGTTTCTTGCACCAATTCCCGCTTATAGAGCGCAGCGATAAAGGCATGGAAACCATCAGTCTTCCGACGCACAGGCTCTTTCTTCAAGAACCGTTTATTGCCGTCCTTATCCTCTTTGACATAAGTATTGTCCGTGTACCAAAGCATAGAGTGGTCATCTTCGAAGACAAAGCGTTCATTTGCGAAGCCATCCTCGATGAATGGCGCCACTTTCGATTGAATCGCTCCGGGGTTTCGCAGAAACTCATGCTCAAAGCCAGCCTCTTCTAATAGCGGTTTTAGCAAATCCATCCGAAAGCCATCCGCGCAGACAAGCTCGATGTTATAGACCTCACTCCATTCAGTCAGCTTTGCAACCAATAAGCGTGGATCAATACTCGGACCATCTACAATCGTAAACAAGCCTTTATCCGCCCATTCTTCAATAGGTGCCTTTAACTTAAAAGCTTTCAAAAATGCCTTGCGGGCAAATGAATGTTGCTTCCAGATGAAATCATCACCATGCTTAAATAGCAAACCAACACTCGCAAAGTCTCGGATGCTCGCATAGTCAAACCCAGCCACACAAGACCGACCCTTTAAGTCAATACCCGGAGACCGCAGACAAGCAAGCAGCTTCTCACGAGTCGTCACATCTTTTTCAAGATCCGCTTCAGGAAGATTCATCCGTTTTGTCATAAATTCCTGACGACCAGACGGCTCCAGCTCAAGATCGTCATAGTCAGCCTTAGTCCGAGCCAGCAAACGCTTCGCATAGGGAGTATCTTCATCCAGCATTGGATTAGCTTTTGACCAGTTCCTCATATCATCCACTTCATCTGCATTATCTAGCTTGCAGATGAAAGGAAATAGCCGAAAATCATCAAGCTCTCCATTCAGGATTTGCATAGACTTTTCTATCAGCTTATCGTAGAATCCCTCACGCACATATCCATTCGTCCCGTTGTAGAAAGTCCGAGCATGAGCAATCTTACCAAGACCTGACCGCTGCACTTTTACAGCCTTGTCATCTTCGAACTGGTGAATCTCGTCAAATTCTAGGCAGCCATCACGAGCAGAGTCCATTGTCTTCGGGTTATTCGTCCGAAAAGAAAAGACCGAGTTATTCGCTCGACCTGTAATAGACATCTTCGTTAAATAGAAATGGTCCTCAAGACCACGACGCTGAACCGTCTCATAAACTTCCTCAAAAGAAACCTTCCCTTGCTTCTCAGAGTTCGCAGTAATAGTCACATCATAATCTCTGATTGGATAGATAGGGCTGATAAAAAAAGCGTCCCTTGCAGACATAAAACCATTCTTACCACCCCCACGAGCCAATGTTAGTAGAAACTCATCAAACTGGGGCTCCCCGTCCTCCTTCCGAAAAAGAAAAATGAACGGAGTCAGGAAAAGCTGGTACTTAGCGAGAGGAAAGAAATTCTTTTCCGCAAACCGAATGAACTTATCAATCAAAACATTATCAAAATAAAGATCATCTCGTGGATAAATCTTATCTTTAATAATTTTAAATAGCAATTTTCTCTCGTTATTTACAATAATGTCCCCATCTTCAGCCAATTTTATATACTCATCAATCAACGGATGAGAAATCATAACAAATCACTTCCAGATGTAGCTTTCTCAACAGGAGAGTTTTCGACTTCAAAATCGAACGATCGCTCAATAGCTAATAGCTGATTACTTGTCGTGTTAATTTCCTTGATGAGAGAGTTCGCTTTTTGAAATTTTTGTTGTCCATTGTGAACAGTGATAACCAGTCCGTCTTCGT
>ERZ773077.2250-NODE-2250-length-12523-cov-5.083734_pt1 | contig 12523 bp, 6 predicted proteins | sample MGYA00580612_ERZ773077 | MGnify/ENA primary metagenome ERZ773077 (study PRJEB29015, sample SAMEA2737971) | human oral metagenome | biome: human oral; feature: human-associated habitat; material: dental | place: China | collected 2021 ...
GATAACAGTCCCTTTTTCACGGTCAACCACACCAGGTGATCCCATTCCAATACCTTGGAAGTCTGCTGCTGCCAATCCAAGCAAGTCTAAACGATGTTGAATAGACTCAATCATATCATCTACAATATGACTTCCCTCATCCAAAATGTTAGTCTTGATAGACCATTTTTCTTGGATTTCTCCTGCTGTTGTTAAGATTGCAAATTTGATAGAAGTTCCACCAAGGTCAATCCCAATAATCTTTTGACTCATCTTTTCTCCTTTATATCTTTTCATTAATGGAAATGCTTACAGGAATAGTATAACAAAAATTTTCGACCAATGCAAAGGTTTGCATTATATTAGTGACAAATTTTAGTTAAGATAGTCGCCACCATCAAATCCGTAGTATTCTTCGAGTGTTAATCCACTTGCAGCTATTTCTTTAGCTTCTTTACCAACATAGCGTAAATGCCATTCTTCGTGCATATAACCAGTTACACTTTCTTTTCCTTTAAGGTAACGAACAACAAAACCATAGTCTGCTGCATGATCTAATAACCATTGAGCAGCTCCTGCATCTTCTACTAATTGACCATTTGTACCAGTAACATCAAAGGCAAGACCTGTTTGGTGTTCACTATAGCCAGGTCTAGCTGAATAACGATCAGCCGCAGCCTGACCTTCTTTATTTACGTAGCTTTGATATAATTGTGCTTGAGTTCCATAACTTCTAAATCCACTATAGTTAGTGCCGATAGCATAGCCTTCTTTTTGCATCTGTGCAATCAGTTTTAAAAAGGCAGCTTTAGCAGTTGGGTTTTCACCTGGATTGTAGTCTTTAGACAAAGGATAGTGTTTATTTACAACAAGAATCTCATCGTACTTCCCTTGAACGCTGTAATATAAGCCTTTATTAGTTACTTTGGAATTCGAATTCGAATTTGAATTCGATTTCCACAAACCTGAGCCATCTACATAATAACGCCCACCATCTACCCATTCATTGACAGCCATTTTACCATCTGATTTTAGATAATAATTGCCTTGCCATGCATTGCGAGCATATGAACCATCTGATTTCAAATAGTACCAAGCTTGGTATAAAGCATCGTAAATCCACTCACCTTGTGCCATTTTACCATTTGATTTTAGGTAATAAGAACCTTGCCATGCATTACGAGCATACGATCCATCTGATTTTAGATAATACCAAGCTTGGTATGAAGCATCGTAAATCCACTCACCTTGTGCCATTTTACCATTTGATTTAAGATAGTAAGAGCCTTGCCATGCGTTACGAGCATACGATCCATCTGATTTTAAATAATACCAAGCTTGATAGGATGTATCATAAACCCATTCATTCTGAGCCATTTTACCATTTGATTTAAGATAGTATGAACCTTGCCATGCATTACGAGCATACGATCCATCTGATTTCAAATAGTACCAGGCTTGATAGGATGTATCATAAGCCCATTCATTCTGAGCCATTTTACCATCTGATTTTAGATAATAACTTCCCTTCCAAGTATTGGTTACAGGATTTCCCTTGTCATCATGATAGTACCAAACTCCATCCTTTTGAACCCATCCACTTGTGATTGCTGAGCTAGAGTTTGTTTTTACATCAATCGATTTTCTTGGTTTGAAAGCTCCCTCAGGAGCATTTTTCAATTCACAAGCTACACCATCATGGTCTCGGTCTAACTTAGCAGAATATCCCGGTTCTCCCTCGTGAATATCCGAGTAGCCATTCGCCCAAGCTTCCTTACAGCTAGAAAAATGAATGTTTTCTTCCGCTAACACAGGCTGTGAAAACAAGGCTAAAACTGGCAAGGTAGCCAGACTCATTTTAAAAAATAGACGTTTGTTCATTTCTTTCTCCCATAATTATAATATCGTTTTTAATGTTGTTTTATCAAACTTATTTCAGCAATTCAAGAAAACTTCTAGTTATTGCTGCAAACTCTTTTGGTTTGGCTCTATTCAAGACATGAGGACCGTCAGGGATAATCTGGAACTGGGAATTTGGCATCAGTTCTTGAATAGCTTTCATTGAACTGAGATTAGGCTTATCTTGACTACCACAAATTAACAAAGTTGGATAGGGACAATTCTTTGCAATCTCTCTTAAATCAAGTGTTTTTAATTCCTCAGAAACTCCAACCAAAAGCGATTTATCTGCTCCCTGTTTCTCAAATGTCCTTTTGGGGAGTAGTTTAAATATCAGCAACTGAATGTAAAAAGGGATATTGCCAGCTAGTTTCAATGGACAGCCTGACAAAACCAAGGCCTGAAGATTTGGCAAATCGTAACTTGACAGCTCTAATGCAAGTGCAGCTCCTAAGGACAAACCGATTAGGACAAAAGGTTCTGTCTCCTCTGACAAGTGCTGATAAATGCGCTCCTTAGCTTCTTGATAGGTAGCAACTCCGGAAGGAAATAACTCTAGGGCTTCAGAAGGATAATCTACAAGCAACTCTTGCACTTCTTTCCAACTATCTGCTGACTGACCTAGGCCATGTAAAAATATTAATTTCATTTAGTTCTCCCTTACTGACAGCTCATACAAGCCCCTGACTGCATTACAGCCATAGATAGCTTCTGCTTGGGCAAAATCTGCCAAGGTCAAGACTTTCTCTTCTATCTGTCCTGTTTCCAGCAAATGCTGACGGTAAATGCCTGGTAAGATTCCAAGTCGGACTGGCGGTGTATAGAGTTTCCCATCGATTTTCAGAACCAAATTTCCGATAGAGGTTTCAAGAAGTTCTCCAGACTTATTGTGGTAAATGATCTCTTGCTCCCCTAGGTTCAAATGCGGTCGGTGAGTCGTTTTGAAGTAGGTAAAAGCTTGTTGCAAATTGGCTTCCTGAGGGCAGAGTTGGGCCTGACAAAAGCTTGTACTAAGGGGTGTTAATACTTGGCGATCGACTTCTATCTCTCCAGACTTGCTGAGAGAAATTCGCAAGCGGTAATCTTGATTAGCATCACAAGCCTGACACTCTGCTTCAATCTTTTGTCTCAAAATTTCTGGGTCAAAAGGAAAAGCAAAATATCGACTTGCCTTTCTCAGTCTTTCTATATGTTGCTCTTCAAACAGCAGTTGTTTTTGGCTGATTTTCCCAGTCGTAATCAGTTGGAAACGAGCTTGTTTACGATAGAGAACAGCAGCCTTTTGATGAACCTCGCGGTATTCAGATTCCCAAGTGCTATCCCATGTAATGCCTCCGCCTACTCCATAGATGGCATTCCCTTGATGCAGTTGAATGGTCCGAATGGCTACATTGAAAATTCGTCGCCCATTTGGAAGCAAGAGACCAATGGTTCCACAATAGACTCCGCGCGGTTGTGGCTCCAAGTCCTTGATAATCTCCATAGTCGCAATTTTCGGTGCTCCCGTTATGGAACCGCAAGGAAAGAGAGAGCGAAAGGTTTCAACAAGGTCAACATCTGCTCTCAACCGACTCTTGATAGTCGAAGTCATCTGCCAAACAGTCGAATACTGCTCCACTTGACACAAACGCTCCACATGTTCACTTCCCACTTCAGAAATACGGTTCATATCGTTGCGCAAGAGGTCCACAATCATCATATTTTCAGAGCGATTTTTGGGATCCTGTTCCAACCAACTGGCCTGCTCCAAGTCTTCTTGGTCAGTCACTCCACGCTGAGTCGTTCCCTTCATTGGTCGCGTTGTCAACTCACGGTCATTTTGCTCAAAAAAGAGCTCTGGGCTCATGGAAATCACTGCCATCTCGTCATGTTCAACATAAGCATTGTAACCCGCCTCCTGCTCTACCACCATACGATTATAGATGGCAAAAGGATTGGCACTTAAGTCTTGCTTGAGTTGGACGGTGTAGTTGACCTGGTAGGTGTCTCCCTGCCGCAAATGATGGTGAATCTGAGCAATCGCCTTTTCATAGTCTGCTGCAGACGTTACTTCCTGCCAATTTGAAGGCAAATCAACCTCATCATAAGTCAGAGGAATAGGGGATGTTTCTACGCTGTCATGAACTGTAAAATATAGCAGGTACTCTCCCAGTAAAGGAGCCTTGTGAACTGCTAATTTCTCCTCAAAAGCAGGTGCAGCCTCGTAGCTGACATAGCCCACCACATAATAGCCTTGCTCTTGGTAGCTTTCCACTTGTGCCAGCAAATCTACCACTTCTGCTACATTTCTCGTTTTCAACTCTTTAATCGGCTGGGTAAAGGTGTATCTCTCCCCCAAAGCTCTAAAATCAATCACTGTTTTTCTATGCATATCTTAAGTATAGCACAAAAAGGTAAATCAAGAAAAACTTAATCTACCTTTTTACTCATCTATTTAATACAATTTATGCTTTAAAAAGATTTCCTGAGAATCCGTCTGATTTTTGAAGTAACTGTTTATAAACTTTTTCTTTAAGTCTAACAGTATTGTCGAATTTATTCCCTTGCAAGTCTTTTTCAACAGCTTCGTTGAATAATTCTTTAAGTCTAGCATAAGTCGAAATTTTCTCACCGTTAATTTCAATTTCAGCAAAACCATTCTGAGCTTTATCGTATACTTCTTTATACCAAGCTTTCTTCCAAGCTTCAAGTGATTTAAATTTACCGCCAGAAACTTTCTCAATGATGAAGTCATCACCAAGACCTTTATTTCCAGCTTTTTGAGATTCTTGTTTATACTTGTTAGAAGCATATCCGACAAATCCATTGACATATCCATAGTAACCCCACATACGGAATGTGTTATGTTTGAACGAGATAGAACCAACAGCACTTTGACTTGTATTACCTCCGTAAATACCAGCCATCATACTTACAGTTTGATACGCCGTATCAAAACCTTCGGCACGATAGTGTTTATTACCAGGCATATTATGCTTAGTAACGTAATTACCATCTACAAGGTCATCAATACTTGTAAGTTTCTTCTTATTCTCATCCTCATTTAGATCACGAAGTAAATCCCATTGGTGTGGTTGTCCAACTAAACCATTTCGATCAGCTTTTTCACGCCATTTCTTGTCCATCTTCTTGAACCACTTATTGTTATCTCCAGCATTCTTCGCAATAACTGCATCAGCTTCTAAATGATCAAGCATCATTAAAGCTTCGTTATAGTTCTTCATGTAATGATCGATAGCTTCTCTACTATCTAATTTATTTGGATCATAGTTATACCATTGTTTACCATCGTTTTCACGTTTATAAGCCATGTTAAGACCTAGTGCACCGTAGTCACCATTCGAACTTGATACAGCTGGAGATTGTAACATACCTTGAGCAAATGCCTCTACATCGGTACCTTCACGATGTCCCCAACCACCTAAGTAAGCCATACGGTCATTGATATGTGTTGTTTCATGTGTAAATGCAGATGTACCGAAGTCACTAATCATACTTGACCAAATATAGTAAACAGCTTCTGAGTTTTGAGGTTTATCAAAGATGTATGCGTATGCACCCATGCCATTATCACCGTGCCATTTACCAGTTGGACCATAGAACTCACGAATTGGAGCATAATCACCATTCTTCGTGTGACCCATTCTATCAACCCATCCACCTGGTGCACCATGGTTATCCCAAATTGCTGATGGAACCATATTTTCAGATTTCAACAATTGATTACGTACATTATCAGCAGCAAGTCTTGACCAGAAGTCTAAGTAATTAATTTGCTCTTGTGCACGTAAATTGATTTCTTTCTTAAACGCTTCACGTTCAGATTCTGTATTCTTACCATATTTCTCAAATGCACTAAACGCCAGCGTATTGTACGTTGAAATTAAGAACATGTGAGCCTTCTTCGTATTAAGAAGTGGTAAAATGTATCGACCATGTTCACCGTTATTTAAGTTTTCGTATAAGTGATATTTCTTATTAGCAAAATCAGGGTTCGATGATTGTTTCTCAACTACATAGTTAGTATGAGAAATAGCTTTCTTATACCATACATTCATATCAGTATCTTCTGTAAAGAGTTTCATGTTATATGTTAAGAAGTCATTTAAACTACCTTTACCTGTTGCACCCGCAATCACATCACGGTAAGCATCTTGAGTTCGGTCCCCTTTCAAGAAATGTTCACGTGAACCAATTTGAATCAATCTATCGATAACGCTAACGTTCTTACCATAAAAATCAGGCTTGAACATCATAAGGTCTTTAATGCTCATATCATTGTATTTAAATCCATAATAACGATTTAAATAAGTAAGAGCCATCATAATTTTAGCTTTGTTGTCTTCTACTTTTTTAAGAAGAGCTTTCATGGCAGCTTCATCACTATTCAATTGATGGTCTTCGTTTTCGGCTAAAGCTTTGACTAATTTATCCAAATTAGCTTTAGTTTCTTCAAAGCTTTCTTCAAGGAATAGATTTTTAATATAACCATCTTTACGACCATCAGTATTTTCTTCAGCTTTACCACGTTTGTCCATTAACGCACGCACTTCAGGTGAAATCAATTCAACACCTGCTAATTTTGCTTTAATATCGTTGATTAATTGTGTTCTATCTTTAACAACCATATTCGGTGTATAAACGACGTCACCAAGACCTTCGATACTATATTCACGAACTTGTTGGACTTGAGAATCAGCTTTACGTGTGACAACTTTTTCTTCCTTAGTGCCATCAGCATAATGAATCATAATATGATCAACATCTGACAAGTCAGTTACAAACTGTCCATTTTTCAAACCTGTAACAGAAAGAACTTCTTTCGTAACCAAGTTTGAACTATCTTCCAATTTATTGGCCTGATTGACAATCCACTCTTTATTATAGAAAGGTTGTAATTTTTCGATATTACGATAAGCAAGTTCACGGTCAATTCTGTAATCTTGAATATCTTTATAGGTCTCATCTAATGAGTTCGTATTGTTAAGAGTGTCCTCAATTAGAGGTTTAATTTCAAACTTATCAGCAGTGATTCCCATTGCATCAATCTTGGTATTAGCTTCTTCGAGACTAATTTCTCTAATTCTATGTGAACGAGAATATTTGAACGAATGTTTACCTGCACTAACATCTTTTACAACAAAGTTTCTTTCAAGAGAGTTATTCGTGAAGTATCCCCCATCGTAATCAATATCACCGGAACCATAGAATTCTTCACCGTTCTCAACTTTCATCATTGAAACATTATTTTCAAGTTTGCCCCATACCCAGTTCTTACTGATGAAACCTCCAACATCTACAGGTGATTTAACTTTAATTGTTCCTTTAGCGACTGAATTTCGTACAGTCCCATATTTACCGATGCCATTAGGGTCCGAACTATTGTCAACAGTAGACGCAAGACCAGCAGCCCGCGCCTTAGTTGCTGTAATATCAGCTTCTACATATGTTTTATTCGCATGGCCTTTCCAAATCTCACCCACAATACCAGCAAGATTCCATCCTTTATCCCCAACACCATCAATTTTACCAATGAAAGCAACATTATTAACTTTAGCGCCCTCACCATCTAATTTATTAACCACACCAGCAATATCATTTTTCGCAATAATATGGCCTGTAACTTTGACATTTTCGATTACAGCATTTTTAACAATTCTTGCAACGGGTGCAATATTTTCTGCCCAAGGCATATTAATATTCACATTGCCAAGATTGATATTCTTCACAGAAGCATTTTCAATACGCTCAAACAATGGTCGAGCGATATTATGAATGGTATACTGTTTTCCATCAATACTTGTTAAATGACCATTAAATACACCTGGTACATATTGTTTATTTGGAGTTGGAACATTTGCTGCGTTCAAATCTGCACCAAGCTTAAACGTCCCCTTACGATTAGCATGCATTGCTTTTACCAATTCATTGAAATCGTAGTAGACATTCTCTTCATGAGATTTTGGCTTGGCAAAATAATGAACATATTCTTCACTGAGTTCATTACCATTAGTATGCTGAACTAGATCAGGAGCTTTAGCAGTGACCTTATATAGTGTTTTTCCATCGACAGTAACTTCTTCGATTTTATCCACAGCAAGACGGGTCACCTTATTATCATGCGTAGCGATTTTTAGATAGTATGGTTTTACATCAGTTGGAACAGAAGTTAAGAAGCTACTATCCGTTTCAACACCATCAGTATCAACACTTATTAAGCTTGTTTCTTTAATATTTTTGACTTCAACTTTTTTGAGGTCAATTCTTAGCGGTTCTTCCCTTAGAACTTCTTCTTCATCACCTTCACCACGGTCATAAACCATTTTGGTTTCGAGTTTATAATCCTTGTAGTACTGCAAATCTGTCAGGCTAGCTGTTAAGTTGTCTGGTGAAATAGTCAAGGTTTTGACAATCTCATCACCTTTTTTCAGAGTTAAGGTGATAGATTTAATAGCTGCCTTACTTGGATTTTCTAGACTATACTTAACATCTGAAGTACGCTTCAAATCCTTAGACTCAACTGCTGTGATGGTCAATACTGGTTTTTCAAAGTTTTTAGTTCCTAATTTGACGATACGATCTTGATCCAACTCCAAAACCTGTTCGACAACTTTCGGTGCTTCTTCAGTCTTCAGCCCTTTAATTGTCTTATAGGTCTTTATAACCTTTTTCTGTCCGTCTTTTCCTTCTTTGACAGTAATTCTTTCACCTTTTTTCAGTTGGTCATCTTCTTTAACAACTTCCTTAAATGGAATCTTTTCAAGACTTTCTTCTACCAGAGTTCCTTCAATTGGTTTTGTACCACGGCTTATTTTTTTAATGACTGGTTCTTTGATGACAATGGTTGTTGTATTTAAAACTTGATCGGTCTCAATACCGTCGAGAGCCTTATAAGTCGTTTTGGTAATTTGACTACCCTTTTCTCCATCTTGGATGACAGTTTCTTCGTCCGTATACTTGGTTGGATCTTCGATAATTTCTATCTTATAGTCAATCTCCGTAGTGGTTTCTTTCGTAACCGCGCCCTCAGCTACTTTATATTCAGGTAACTTTTCTTGAACTACCGACTCACCTTCTTTACCCGTTTCCTGAGTACCTTTGGCTTCAATCTTTCCTGTATGTTCTGTCTGTGGTTCTTGAACTAAAGACTCGCCCTCTTTTCCTGGCTCCTGAGTACCTTTAGCTTCAAGCTTGCCTGTATATTCCGCCTGTGGTTCTTGAACTAAAGACTCACCCTCTTTTCCTGGTTCCTGAGTACCTTTAGCTTCAATCTTGCCTGTATATTCCGCCTGTGGTTCTTGTACTAAGGATTCTCCTTCTTTATCTGGTTCCTGAGTACCTTTAGCCTCAACTTTTCCAGTATATGCTTCCTGTGGTTCTTGAACTAAAGACTCGCCCTCTTTACCAGGTTCTTGAGTTCCTTTAGCCTCAACCTTTCCAGTATATGCTGCTTGCGGTTCTTGAACTAAAGATTCGCCTTTTTTACTGCTTGTGTTGATAGTCGATTTTGATTCTTTAAAGTAACCAACATACTCATATCCTTCAATATGAATAACACCTTTAGCCAAACCTTCATGTGTAGATGCAGAAATAGTTTGGTTATAAGAAAACAATTCTTTATTTTCAAATGCAAAGGCAGTAAAAGGTACAAAATTGCTGATGCCGATAGAGCTGATTAACAGAATCCCAAGTACTTTACTACGGTGTTTCTTAGAAACTAATAGAACCGCTAGTGAGGCTGTTGCCAATCCAAGACCTGCCAAAGCAAGCTCCTTACTTCCTGTATATGGAAGTTGTTGACTGTTAGTATCCTTCTTGCGATAAACTACATAAATAATATCTTCATCTTGAAATTCTGTAGGAACCTCATGATGAATCAAGGCTTTATCAGACTCGGTCAATTCCTGCTCCGCCAAATAACGGTAATGAACACTATGAGCACCACCGACTTCATTGGCGTGCACCTTATCTACTGAAAGGGTACTGGCACCAAAAAGGAAGGCACCAATGGCTACAGGACCTACCCCAACAGTTAGCTTACGAATGGAATATTTGGTAATTTTTTCTAGTTGTTGTTTTGTTTTTTTCATTCTCATGACTTTCTGATAGAATCTTCTGGATACTGCGCACGCGCACCACCAATGAGTTTTGGACGGCTAGCTAGAGCCGTTACATGGGCATACCCAATTTCACGCAGTACAGGGCGAATCGGAACCTGAACATGCTTGACATGCATACCAATTGCAGTGTCTCCGATATCCAATCCAGCATGAGCCTTGATAAATTCAACTTCAACTGGATCTTGCATAAACTTGAAGGCTGCCAACTGACCTGAACCTCCTGCATGGAGACTAGGAAGGACGCTGACCATTTCCAGACCAAACTGCTCTGCCACCTGACGTTCAACGACGAGGGCCCGATTGACATGTTCACAACCTTGAACAGCTAGATGAATTCCTTTTTCCTCTAGGATATCTAGGATGGTTTTGACAATGATTTCCCCAATTTCTTGACTGGATTCCTTGCCAATCTGACCCCCCATCACCTCACTAGAAGAAATGCCCAAAACAAAGATAGATCCTTGCTTTAAATTGGCCTTTTCCAACACATCTTCTACAATCTGGCTTGTTGCTCTTTGAATGTCTTTTTCCTTCATACTTGATACCTCTTTTGTCACTATCTATCATATCGTTTTTTCTTGTTTTTAGCAAGATAGACAACCTAGAAAGCTTGCCCAATTACGCATAAAACTCCCAGAATTGACTGGGAGTTAGCTAGTTTCTATTCTATTTATGTATATTTCAACCGTCGTTCCTTTGCAAGGTGCAGAATCAATCTTCATCTGATAATCTTCTCCAAAATGAAGTTTAAGACGCTGGTCAACATTTGGCAGACCAACTCCTCCACGTTTGAGCTGACTCTGACTACTATCGCTAGCATCTTGGAAGCCAACGCCATCATCTTCAATGCGGATGACTAGTCCTCTATACTGTTTCTGAACAGAAACTTTAATATGTCCCTGACCTTCCTTCTCCTTGATGCCATGGTAAAGAGCATTTTCTACTAGAGGTTGCAACACCAGCTTGGGTAAGACTAGATTATCAAAGGTAGGATTTTCATCAATTTCATATTCCAGCTTATCGCCATAGCGTTGTTTCTGGATAAAGAGATACTGGCGGACATGATTGATTTCATCAGACAGGCAAATCAAGTCCTTTCCTTGATTGAGCGCCAAGCGGAAATAGGTTGCCAAGGACTTGGTCACCTGAACCACTCGCTGACTATCCTGAAATTCAGCCATCCAGATGATAGTGTCCAAAGTATTATAGAGAAAATGCGGATTGATCTGACTTGATAGGGCTTGAAGTTCATACTGCCTAGTCGTTTCTTCCTGTCTGCGAATAGCTGCCATCAGCTGATTAATCTGATCCAACATGGCATTAAACTGGCGAGTCACTTCTCTCAGTTCATAGGCGCCAGCTTCCTTAGCACGCAAATTTTGTGTACCAGAAGCAATTTTCAGCATGGTTTCTCTCAAATCCTTCAAAGGGGCAATCCAGCGTTTGAGGCTGAACCACACCAAGCAGAGACAGGCAAATAGAGACGTGACACTTGCCCCAAATAAGGTCCACAAGAGCTGACTCCGAACCTGGTCTAACTTCTCCAGTGAAGATACACCTATAACCGTCCAATCAGTTCCTGCAATCTTTTCCTGACTAACGTAGGATTGATGGTCTAGCGTATAGCCCTGCCCCGTCTCGATGTAGGGTTTCATGGCCTCCATTTCACTCGCTGAGCTATAGACAGTACGTTTAGGATGGTAGACAAATTCATGGTTTTCATTGATGATAAAGGCAAAGCCCTGCTGGCCCAACTGGAGTTGGTTGAGGTAGGTTTCCAGAGTTTCGTAGGAGATATCCAAACGAAGCACGCCCAGATTGGCTCCCTTTGCATCAATAAGTTCTTGAGTGACAGAAATAACCCACTGGCTTTCTGATTTACGAGCTGGTGTCAAAACGGGCCTAGCCCCCTGATGAATAGCCTTTTGGTACCAGTCCTCAGCCATCATATCTGAAGAAGTTTTCATCTGCACACTATCATCTGTAGAAATGACCTGACCGGATTTGGTCACCAGCACAACAGTTTTCAAGTCCTGGTCTGCCCTTAAGATGGTCAAAAACAAATCTCGGATTCCCTCGACCTTGTCTTGACTGGGATTCTCAGCATAGGCTAGGACATCCGCCTGCTGGGTCAAACTAGTCGAGGTTGTTTCTAATTTTTTGATATAAGACTGGATAAAGTGGCTAGCCTGACTGATAGTCGTTTGGCTATTGCCTTCAATGGTAGCCTCAATGGCTGAAGAACTAGAGTGATAGTAGAAAGTCCCAACCACAGCTAGGAGAATGAGAAATACCAGAAAGATGGAAATAACCATTCTGACTAAAAGAGAAGAGCGCTTCATCGACCTTCCCCCTTCTTAAACTGACGAGGTGTCACACCTGCAATCTGTTTAAAGCGTTGGGTAAAGTAGTTCATATCTTCAAAACCAACCTTTTCGGCTATCTCATAAATCTTTAAATCTGTGGTCAGAAGCAAGAGCTTGGCTTGTTTGACACGTTCTCGCACCAAATAATCCTGAAAAGGC
>ERZ773077.2251-NODE-2251-length-12522-cov-62.177829_pt1 | contig 12522 bp, 10 predicted proteins | sample MGYA00580612_ERZ773077 | MGnify/ENA primary metagenome ERZ773077 (study PRJEB29015, sample SAMEA2737971) | human oral metagenome | biome: human oral; feature: human-associated habitat; material: dental | place: China | collected 2021 ...
CTGCTGGTGATTGCCGTCTGGATGCAGACGCCCTTCAACATCTGGAAGAGCTGAAGATGCGAGCGATCAAGGATTTCTTTTCCAGCTTCCTGCTGCTTGAGCTGCTCAAGGGCATGAAGCTGACCGGGCGCTACCTGTTCGCCCGCAAGATCACGGTCCAGTATCCCGAGCAGAAGACGCCGCTGTCGCCGCGCTTCCGGGGGCTGCACGCGCTGCGCCGGTATTCCAACGGCGAAGAGCGCTGCATCGCCTGCAAGCTCTGCGAGGCGGTCTGCCCGGCCATGGCCATCACCATCGAGTCGGCGGTGCGTGCGGACGGACAGCGTCGCACCACCCGCTATGACATCGATCTGACCAAGTGCATCTTCTGTGGGCTGTGCGAGGAGTCCTGTCCGGTCGACTCCATCGTCGAGACCCACATCTTCGAGTATCACGGCGAGAAGCGCGGCGACCTGTATTTCACCAAGGACATGCTGCTGGCCGTGGGCGATCGCTACGAGAGAGAGATCGCCGCGGCTCGCGAAGCCGATGCCCCCTATCGCTGAGCAAGGACGGTCGGCAACATGGATGTCATATCAGTCTTGTTTTTCTTGTTCGCGCTGGTGACGGTCGTTGCGGCCACGCGCGTGATCACGGCGCGCAACCCGGTTCACAGCGCGCTGTTCCTGGTGCTTACCTTCGTGTCGTCGGCGGCCATCTGGCTGCTGATGAAGGCCGAGTTCCTGGCCATCGTGCTGGTGCTGGTGTACGTGGGCGCGGTGATGGTGCTGTTCCTGTTCGTGGTCATGATGCTCGACATCGACCTCGACAACCTGCGTGCGGGCTTCTGGCGATCGCTGCCGGTGGGGCTCTTCGTGGCGGCCATCATCGTCATCGAGCTGTCGCTGGTGCTGTGGGCCCACTTCGGTGGTGTCCAGGAGGCCGATCTGGTGCAGCCGGCGGCTGACTACGACAACGCCAAGGCGCTGGGTGAGCTGCTCTACACGGGCTACATCTATCCGCTGGAGATCGCCGGCATGATCCTGCTGGTGGCCATGGTGGCAGCCATCGCGCTCACCCTGCGCCGTCGCAAGGATCACAAGTCGCAGAACCCCAGCCAGCAGGTGCGGGTGCGTGCCGCCGACCGCGTGCGTCTGGTGAGCATGCCGGCCGTGGTGCCCGCGCCGCCGCAGCCTGCAGAAGTGGCTGAAGGGCAGGGGGCGGACGCCGCCCAGGCCGCGCCTGCCGCAGCCCAGCCGGCTGCCGGGGCCGCGGATGCCAAGCCGGCCGCCGCATCTGCCGAGGCCAAGCCTGCTGCCTCGAAAGAATCGTGAGAGGGGTGCAACGATGACCGCTGATTTCCTGCAACTGGGCCTCGCGCACTACCTGACGCTGGGGGCCATCCTGTTCTCGATCGGGGTGGTGGGGATCTTCCTCAACCGCCGCAACCTGATCGTCGTGCTGATGTCGATCGAGCTGATGCTGCTCGCCGTCAACATGAACTTCGTGGCCTTTTCACACTACATGGGGGATCTGGCCGGCCAGATCTTCGTGTTCTTCATCCTGACGGTGGCCGCGGCTGAATCCGCCATCGGCCTGGCGATCCTGGTCGTTCTGTTCCGTCAGTTCCATTCCGTCAACGTCGAAGATCTCGACCATCTGAGGGGCTAGCCGATGAAAACAGCGTATCTGCTGGTACCTTTCGCACCACTGGTCGGTGCGATGGTGGCCGGTTTCGCCGGTCGGGCCATCGGCAAGAAGGCCACCCACCGGGTGGCGATCCTCGGGGTCCTGGTGTCGCTGCTGGCCTCGTTGTGGGTCATGCACGATGTCTCGCAGGGCAACACCTTCAACGGCGCCCTCTACAGCTGGGCCGTGATCGGCAAGCTGAAGATGGAAGTGGGCTTCCTGATCGACCAGCTCACCGCCATGATGATGGTGGTCGTGACCTTCGTGTCGCTGATGGTGCACGTCTACACCATCGGCTACATGGAAGAGGACGACGGCTACCAGCGCTTCTTCGCCTACATCAGCCTCTTCACGTTCTCGATGCTGATGCTGGTGATGTCCAACAACCTGCTGCAGCTGTTCTTCGGCTGGGAGGCGGTGGGCCTGGTGTCGTACCTGCTCATCGGCTTCTGGTACACGAAGCCCTCGGCCATCTACGCCAACCTGAAGGCCTTCATGGTCAACCGCGTGGGTGACTTTGGCTTCGTGCTGGGCATCGGCCTGCTGGTGGCCTGGACGGGCAGCCTGGACTATGCCGAGATCTTTGCGGCCGCTCCGAACCTCGAGAAGGTGACGATCCAGCTGATCGGCGACACGCCGTGGTCGCTCATCACCGTCACCTGCATCTGCCTGTTCGTGGGTGCCATGGGCAAGTCGGCACAGTTCCCGCTGCACGTCTGGCTGCCGGACTCGATGGAAGGCCCGACCCCGATCTCCGCGCTGATCCACGCCGCCACCATGGTGACGGCCGGCATCTTCATGGTCAGCCGCATGTCGCCGCTCTACGAGATGTCGGAAGTGGCGCTGTCCTTCGTGATGATCATCGGTGCCATCACTGCCTTCTTCATGGGCCTGATGGGCATCATCCAGAACGACATCAAGCGGGTGGTGGCCTATTCGACGCTCTCGCAGCTGGGCTACATGACCGTGGCGCTGGGTGCCTCGGCCTACAGCGTGGCCGTCTTCCACCTGATGACGCACGCCTTCTTCAAGGCGCTGCTCTTCCTGGGGGCCGGTTCGGTCATCATCGGCATGCACCACGATCAGGACATACGCCACATGGGCGGCCTGCGCAAGTACATGCCCATCACCTGGATCACCTCGCTGATCGGTTCGCTGGCGCTGGTGGGCACGCCGTTCTTCTCCGGCTTCTATTCCAAGGAGTCGATCATCGAGGCGGTGCACCACGCCAACGTGCCGGGGTCGGGCATTGCCTACTGGGCGCTGCTCTCGGGCGTGTTCGTCACGGCCTTCTACTCGTTCCGGATGTACTTCCTGGTGTTCCATGGCAAGCCCCGGTTCGAGACGGCGCATGGCCATGACGCGCACGGCCATGATGCACACGGTCACGACGGCCATGGCGCTCACGTGCCTCACGAGTCGCCCTGGGTGGTGACGGTCCCGCTGGTGCTGCTGGCCATCCCATCCATCATCATCGGTGCCATCGCGGCTGATTCGATGATCACGGGCGAGTACTTCAAGGGTGTCATCACCGTGTTCGCCGACAAGCATCCGGCCATGGCCGCGCTTGCCGAGCACTGGCACGGCTGGGTCGCCATGGCGCTGCACGGCTTCACGTCGCTGCCGTTCTGGCTGATGGTCGCCGGCATTGCCACCGCCTGGTACTTCTACCTGGTGAACCCGGCCATTCCGGCTCGCCTGCAGCGGACGTTCAAGGGCATCTACACGGTTCTCGAAAACAAGTACTACCTCGACCGCTTCAACGAGTGGTTCTTCGCCGGTGGTGCCCGCCGCCTGGGTTCCGGGCTGTGGAAACGTGGCGACCAGGGGCTGATCGACGGGCTGGTGGTCAATGGCAGCGCACGGCTGGTGGGCTGGTTCTCCCGCGTCCTGCGTCAGGGGCAGACGGGGTTCCTCAACCACTATGCCATTGCCATGATCATCGGGCTGGCCTTCCTGCTGTTCTGGTTCCTTCCCCTTCTGGCCAGCGCGCAATAGATCGACCATGGAACAGACGACTGAGACATTGAGCATGGGCTGGCTGAGTGCCGCCATCTGGGTACCGATCATCAGCGGCATCATCGTGCTGGCGCTCGGCAACGAACAGCGTGCGACCCTGTCGCGGTGGCTGGCGCTGCTGGGTTCACTGGTCGGATTCGCCGTCACCATCCCGCTCTACACGGGCTTCGACCGCACCACGGCGGCGCTGCAGTTCGTCGAGCGCAAGCCCTGGATCGAGAGCCTGGGCATCGAGTATTCGCTCGGCATTGACGGCCTGTCGGTATGGCTGGTGCTGCTGACGGCCTTCATCACGATCGTGGTGGTCATCGCCGGCTGGGAAGTCATCAAGGACCGCGTCCATCAGTACCTGGGGGCGTTCCTGATCCTCTCCGGCCTGATGATCGGGGTGTTCGCGGCTGCCGACGGCATGCTGTTCTACGTGTTCTTCGAGGCGACGCTGATCCCGATGTACATCATCATCGGGGTTTGGGGCGGCCCGAACCGCGTGTATGCGGCCTTCAAGTTCTTCCTCTATACCCTGCTGGGATCGCTGCTCACGATGGTGGCGATCATCTACCTGTATCTGCAGTCGGGCAGCTTCGAGATCCTGGCCTGGCACCGGCTGCCGCTCACGCTGCATGAGCAGATGCTGATCTTCGTGGCCTTCCTGCTGGCCTTTGCGGTCAAGATCCCCATGTGGCCGGTGCACACCTGGCTGCCCGACGCCCACGTCGAGGCGCCCACCGGGGGCTCGGTGGTGCTGGCCGCCATCATGCTGAAGCTGGGGGCCTATGCCTTCCTGCGCCTGTCGCTGCCCATCGCACCCGATGCCAGCCACGAGCTGGCCTGGCTGATGATCACGCTGTCGCTGGTGGCCGTCATCTACATTGGCCTGGTGGCGCTGGTGCAGACCGACATGAAGAAACTGGTGGCCTATTCGTCGATCGCCCACATGGGCTTCGTCACGCTGGGCTTCTTCATGTTCAACGAGACCGGCATGCAGGGGGCGGTGGTGCAGATGGTGTCGCACGGCTTCGTGGCCGGCGCGATGTTCCTGTGCATCGGCGTGCTCTACGACCGGCTGCATACCCGGCAGATTGCCGACTACGGTGGCGTCATCAACCGGATGCCGAAGTTCGCGGCGCTGTTCCTGCTGTTCTCGATGGCCAATGCGGGCCTGCCGGCTACCTCCGGTTTCGTGGGCGAGTTCCTGGTCATCCTGGGCGCGGTGCAGTTCGACTTCTGGATCGGCCTGCTGGCCGCCACGGCCCTGATCTGGGGCGCGGGCTATTCGCTGTGGATGTACAAGCGCGTGGTCTTCGGCCCGGTGGCCAATCCCAACGTCGACAAGATGGAAGACGTGAACCGGCGCGAGTTCTGGCTGCTGATGCTGATGGCCGCACTCGTCCTGTTCATGGGCATCTATCCGAAGTTCTTCACCGACCTGATCCAGGTCTCGGTGGAGCAGCTGCTCACGCACGTTTCCCAAACCAAGCTCAAGTAGACATAGAGAGGCATGGCCGTGTCACTGACCCTGCATGAACTCAATCTGGCCGCGCTGGCGCCAGAGATCCTGCTGATGCTTGGCATCTGCGTCTTCCTGGTGGTGGAGGCGCTGACCGGCAGGAAGGAACGCTCGATGCGCGCCGACCGCATGGCGCTGCTGGTGCTGGTGGCGCCGCTGGTGGCGGTGCTCTGGCAGTACAGCCATGGGCCGCAGCAGGCCTTCGGGCACATGTACCTGGCCGACGATCTGGCTTACCTGCTGAAGGTCTGCGGCATCGTCTGCACCGGAAGCATCATCATCTATTCACGCGGTTACATGGCCGACCGGGGCATCCGGGGCGCGGACCTGTACGCGCTGGCGCTCTTTTCGCTGCTGGGCCAGATGGTGATGGTCTCGGGCGGCAACCTGCTGGTGCTGTACCTGGGCCTGGAGCTGATGTCGCTGTCGCTGTATGCCGCCATCGGCCTGCGCCGCAACTGGACGAAGGGCACCGAGGCCGCCATGAAGTACTTCGTGCTGGGCGCGCTGGCCTCCGGCTTCCTGCTGTACGGCATGTCGATGGTCTACGGGGCCACCGGCTCGCTGGACATCGCCGAGATCATGGGCCGCGTCTACAGCGGCATGGCCTCGCCGCAGGTGCTGGCCTTCGGCATGGTGTTCCTGGTGGCCGGCCTGGCCTTCAAGCTGGGGGCCGTTCCTTTCCACATGTGGGTGCCCGACGTCTACCATGGCGCGCCCACCGTGGCCACGCTGCTCGTGGCGTCCGGTCCCAAGCTGGCGGCATTCGCGCTGCTGTTCCGTCTGCTGGGCGAGGCCGTGATCGAGATGGCGGGCCTGTGGCAGCAGATGCTGATCATCCTGGCGGTGCTGTCGCTGGGCATCGGCAACATCGTGGCCGTGGCCCAGACCAACCTGAAGCGGATGCTGGCCTATTCCACCATCTCGCAGGTGGGCTTCGTGCTGCTGGGTCTGACGGGCGTCTACGGTGGCGAGGGCTTCCCGCCGTCGCATGAGGCCTTCGGCAACGCGCTCTTCTACATGATCAGTTATGTGCTGACCACGCTGGGCACCTTCGGTCTCATCCAGTTCCTGGCCCGCGAGGGCTTCGAGGCCGAGGAGATCTCGGACTTTGCCGGTCTGGCTCGGCGCAGCCCCTGGCTGGCTGGCGTGATGATGCTGCTGATGTTCTCGCTGGCCGGCATTCCGCCGCTGGTGGGCTTCTATGCCAAGCTGGCCGTGCTGAAGTCGGTGGTGGCTGCCGGCTACACCTGGCTGGCGGTCTACGCCGTGCTGATGTCGCTGATCGGCGCCTTCTACTACATCCGTGTCGTCAAGGTGATGTTCTTCGACAAGGTCGAGGACGATGCCGACATCGTGGTGGATGGTCAGGCGCGGACGCTGATGGCCATCAATGGCGTGGCCGTGCTGCTGCTGGGCCTGCTGCCCGGGCCGCTGATGGCCCTGTGCGTGGCAGCCATCCGCAGCGCCTGGCACCTGGGCTGAGACCCGGCCCCGTTCCCCGGGGCACCCGCACACAACAGCCGGGGCATGCGTGCGCAATATGCGTCACGGCATGTCCCGGCTTTTTCGTGTGGGGATGAAGTCGGGTAAGCTCTCGGCCACAGGATTCCGTAAAACCAGAAACAGAGCATGTCCAAGCACGAGAACCCGCAGGCGGCGGATACCGCCATTCCCGATCACATCGACCCGGCCGTGGCCAAGCAGTATCCGTCACTGGCCGAAAGTACCGTATCGCGCGAGGTGGTCTACGAGGGGCGCTTCCTGAAGGTCCGAAAGGACGTGGCCCGCATGCCTGATGGCTCCACCAACACGCGCGAGTTCATCATGCACCCCGGGGCGGCGGCCATGGTGCCCATCGACGCTGATGGTCGCATCCTGATCGAGCGCCAGTTCCGTTACGGCCCGGGGCGGGTCTATGTGGAGATCCCGGCCGGCAAGAAGGATCCGGGCGAAACCAGCCTGGAGACCGCCAAGCGCGAGCTGGTGGAAGAGACGGGCTACCGTGCCAGGCGCTGGGCGCACCTCACGCGCATCCATCCGGCCATCGGCTTTGCCGACGAGGTGATGGACATCTACCTGGCGCGTGACCTGGAGAAGGTCGAGCGTTCGCTGGACGTTGGCGAGTTCGTCGAGATCGAATGGGTGACCCTGGGCTGGCTGGTGGACGAGCTGCGTGCGCACCGCCTGCTGGACGTGAAGACCCAGATTGCCGTGCACTGGCTGCAGCGCTTCGACGACGGCAGCCTGCCGTGGCCGACGTTCGATCTCTGATCCGGTTTCACGTCATGGATGCGTGACCGGCGGCTGATGCTGTCGTGCGCTAAATGTCGTGCCGTCGCGTGCTACGGCACGCCGCTTCGCACGCGCGTGCCGGCTCACGGGGTATGTTCAGCTGATCACCGGCTTGGGTGATTCACGCTGTCGCGGTTGGGCCGGCTGTGCCTTTGCCGTTGGCCCCTTGGCGCAGCGGCAACCGCTGCCAGGCCTGCACTACGGCTTCCACGCTGATGGCCGTCATGTCGGGCTTGCCATCGTGCATGGCCTGAAGCACTTCCACCGGGGTGTTGCCGCCGCGTGGGCGGATGCGCACCGGATCGGCCACGCCGAACAGCACCACCAGCGGGCAGCCCACGGCGGCTGCCGTGTGGGCGGGGCCCGTGTCCACCGTCACCATGCCGGCCGCCCGGGATTGCAGGGCCAACAGGCGTGGAATGGGCAGCTCGCGTGCGACGTTGAAGGCCTGCGCGACGCCAGCGCGCTGCAGCAGCTCGTCGTTCAGGTCGGCCTCGGGCGGGGCGCCCACCAGCAGGATGACCGCGTCCGGATGGCGCTCGGCCAGCATGCGGATGATGGCTGCCCAGTTGTCTTCGGGCCACCACTTGGTGTTGGTGGACATCCGCCGGCGCAGGCCGGTGCGCATGGTGCGGCGGTTGCCGGCTTGAACCAGCAGCAGCGGCTTGCCCAGCCACGCCCTGGCCTGCAGCCAGTCCTGTACGTCGGCCTGCATGGCGGCGGAAATGCGCAGGTTCGGGTCGCGGTCGTCCAGGTCTGTCCGGGTTCTCGAGGACGCTGCCGGGTGTGCTGTCTGGGCGCCCTCTGCTTCTGCGGGTTGGCCCACATGGGGCTCGGACACTTCCATGTGTTGTTCCGTGGCGTGCTGCAACGCTGGCGGCACCGTCCGTGCCAGGCGCTGCGAAAAATCCACCAGATGCTCGCCATCCTGCGTGCCCACGGCCCTGGCGCGCACCACCCAGCGCTCATCCAGCCCAGCCTGAGCCAGCAGCGGCACCAGCTTCTCGTCAAAGTCGCAATACCAGACCGGGCGTGGACCTGTCTGACGCAGCCACTGCAGCAGCTGGCGTTTCTCGGCGCTCAGCCATAGCGGCAGCTTGCGCTTGGCCAGCAGATGGATTTCGCCCACATCGGGCTGCTCCTGGTAGAGCGGGCGCACCCAGCCCCCAGCAGCCAGCAGGTCCACCGGGGCCCCGTAGCGGGCTGCCAGCAGCCGGATCATCGGCTGGATGAGCACCAGGTCGCCCATGGCGCCGAAGCGGACGAGCAGGGGGCGGGTAAGGAGGCCAGACGATTGGGGTAGCACGTTAAGAGAGGACTCGGTCATGAGATGGCGATCGCGTGGGGGACGAGGGTTCGGAAGCGGTAGTTTTTTTCCGCCAGCATTCCGGCTGGGAAAGCCGTATGGGAGAGAGCCGAGGCTGGTGGATGTACGCCGTACCCTGGGACTAACGGCAACTGGTGCATCCGGTTGCGTGGACCTGCGATGAATGATATCCCGCATGCTGCTGTCACGTTTAACGGTGCGCTTCGCAGTGGTAGCCTGCGGCTGTTGTGCCAGTAGGTTAGGGCAATGTCCTTCTCCTTTACGGGGTTGTGTCGCACTCTAGGCGAAATCTCAATTGTGGATAGCGGGGATGGGGTAGAATCAGCAGGATGATTTCGGGTGGCTCGCTTCCGCCCATGATGAGAGGTACGAGGACACTTAACTTGGCTACCTCGATAGCTTGTGAAAATACAGTCTGGAGGCTTGGCTAAGCTTATGCTCCAATAGGCCTGTCTTTTAGGCCTGTGTATGTTGCGCAGTACGGTGGGTTGGCAGAGCGGTTGAATGCACTGGTCTTGAAAACCAGCAAGGGGGTGACCCCTTCCAGGGTTCGAATCCCTGACCCACCGCCATCACTTACACTTATAAGGAAGACGCGGGCGCGATGGCACTGTCAGCCACTTTTTCTGTCCCTTCGCTTTTCGGGGTAGTCGACATTGAAATCAATGGAGGTAGCAGTGTCGTATTCATCGGCGCGAACGGTGCTGGAAAGACGCGCTTAGGAGTCTTCATTGACAAGACTCTCTCAGCCTCGCAGATCGAAGTTCATCGAATAGCTGCACACCGTTCTCTACAGCTTAACCCAGATGTTGTGCCACCAAGCCTTGAGGTGGCGACTAAGCGCCTGCTATATGGAGACGATAAAGGCGACTTCAACTATAAGCACGGGTATCGCTGGCAGAGCAAACCCGAAACAGCGTTATTGAACGACTTCGATCATCTTCTATCAGCCCTCTATGCAGAAAATAATGATGTGTCTGTTGCGTACAGACAGAGTCAAATAAGCACACCAAGTGCTGGGCAGCCACCAAAGGCAAAGATCGACAAGCTGAAAGAGATATGGGAAACAATCCTGCCACATCGTAAACTTGTGGTTCTAGCAGGAAATATAAAAACCAAACCTCCCGGCGCGCAGTCGCGTGAGTACGCCGCTTCCGAGATGAGCGACGGAGAGCGCGTCATCTTTTATTTGATCGGGCAAGCGCTGTTGGCGCAGTCGAACACGTTGCTGATATTCGACGAGCCTGAACTGCATATCAATAAATCGATTCTGAACCGACTATGGGACGAAATTGAGTCAGCTCGACAAGATTGCGCATTCATTTACATTACCCATGATGTAGAGTTTGCAAGTTCGCGTCATGCAGCTGCCAAGTATGCCGTCCGCTCGTATCAGAAGGAGCCACATGAGACATGGGATGTTGAAGTAGTTCCAGAGAACGCCGATATTCCTGCGGATGTGGTCGCTACAATCATCGGAAGTCGCCGACCTGTACTTTTCGTTGAAGGTGACGGAGGCAGCCTCGATTCCTCACTCTATCGGCGCGTCTATGATGGCTTCACTGTAATTGCAGTCGGGTCGTGTGACCATGTGATTCATACTGTCGCTAGCTTTGCTGCTAGGCCTGAGTTGCATCGCGTAGGTTGTGCTGGCCTTGTTGATGCTGATGGGCGAACCGATGATGAGGCTGCACAACTCGAACAGAAGGGAGTCTATCGCCTCCCAGTTTCGGAGGTGGAAAACCTTCTTTTGTTGCCGGACACATTTCTTGCACTGGCTAAAGAGTTGAGATTTGAAGAAAAGGGCGCTAAGGAAAAGCTCGATTCATTGCGAACCTTTGTTTTCAACCAAGCTAGTCAACAGATTGACCAGATCTGCTTGCGTTACACAAAGCGCAGAATTGATGCTGAGATGAAGAAAATTGGACTATCCAGCACCAACATCTTAACGCTTGACAAAGAATTTAGAGCCGCCACTTCTAGTATTGATGCTGATGCAATTTTTTCTGATATTAAATCAAAAATTTCGTCGGCGATATATAATAAGGAGTACGAAAAAATTCTGCTCTACTATGACAATAAAGGCTTGCTCTCTGAAGCGGCAAGACAGTTTGGCTACAAACAGAAAGGACTGGAGGAGTTTGTTGGTCGGATTTTAAGATCGGATGCATCTTCCGAGCTGCACTCCGCATTGAAGGCCCATCTACCCACGGTAGTTCCTCGCCCGTAGCAGGCTTGCTGGTTGGGGCGCGCTTATGCCTTTACGTCTGAACTGACCTAATCACAAGAGCAGCAAGCGGTTAGCCGGCAAGCCCGAATAGCTCCGTATTTGTCGTTCCTTGCCCGTTGGGATGCGCGCCGCTACAGGCCGTGTGCCGTGCTCGCCAGTACCCCGGGGAAAGTCTGAACAAGCGCCTCTCAGGGCATAAAACGAGGCCTACCGCTTTCACTTGCCTGTCCACGTTCTCCGGCCGCTTTTGCACGCCCCGGTAGCCAGCATCACACAGAACCATCTCTTCCTGTCCATGCAGCAGCGCGTGCGCCTGGCTCACTTCACTGACATTGTGGCTGCCGTGCCCGCCACCGTATGCACCAGACCGCTGTGCACATCTACGCCAATGTGCGCTTTCATGCCGAATAACCACTGATTGCCCTTCTTCGTCTGATGCATCTCCGGATCCCTTGCGCCTGCCTTGTTCTTCGTCGACGAGGGTGCATCGATCAGCGTCGCATCCACCATCGTGCCTTGGCGCACCAGCAGGTTCTGCTCCGAAACCCATTTGTTCACGGCCTGCAGGATCTCTCCAGCCAGCCCGTTTCTCTCCAGCAGGTACCGAAAATTCAAGATCGTCGTCTCGTCCGAAACACTTGTTGAGGACAGCGACAAACCCGCGAACCCACGCATTGAGGCCATGTCGTACAGCGCCTCTTCCTTAGCCGGATCGCTCAGCGAAAACCACCGCTGCATGAAGTGAATCCGCAGCATCATTTCCAGTGGATACGGATGCTGACCCTTGCCCGCCTTCGGGTAGTGTGGCTCGATCGCCAACACCTTCCACGGGACTGCCCGGTCCATGTCTTGCAGGAACTTCTCCCGCTGCGTCTGCTTGCGCTTGACTGCATACTCTGCATCAGCAAAGCTCCACTGCTTCATCCCGTCTCGTTCCTCTGTGTCTGGTTGCTGACCCAGATTTTTTCAGATCGGAGGCTTATTTAGACTTTCCCTAAGGAAGTTTTTAGCCATGTTTTGATAGGTATTATAAAATCTTAGAAAATTTCTAAGGATGATATTATTGCGCTACGTCCGCTTGCGCTTATGCTGCGAAACAGTGTCCGGTAGGGGCTAAGCCGGCTGTGTGGTCTGTGCTGGGCTTAACTTGGGGGGAGGGGAGGTCGAGGCGGTAGCGTTACCGGTGTGTTGCGGTATAGGTACACTGGGCGTGGCATGTCACGAACTTTGACGTGGATCATTACCCCTGCTAACCAAAGAGGTACTTTTTCCGAGCACTGGCTGCGACTGCCACGATTGCTGGGTTTCTCAGCAATCGTCGTCTGGTACCTGCGAGTGGGATGCTGTTCACCGGGGTGGCGACAGGGGCTCCTCTCTGGAGGCCGTGACGAGCGTTTTGGATATACTGAATCGTGTTAACAGCAGGCTGCGACCCAGGGTCGGACAAATCAATCACACAATCGGAAGCCTGCGCTA
>ERZ773077.2252-NODE-2252-length-12518-cov-12.164246_pt1 | contig 12518 bp, 13 predicted proteins | sample MGYA00580612_ERZ773077 | MGnify/ENA primary metagenome ERZ773077 (study PRJEB29015, sample SAMEA2737971) | human oral metagenome | biome: human oral; feature: human-associated habitat; material: dental | place: China | collected 2021 ...
GCTCGGGCCGGCCCCGGTGGGCCGGCACCCGCCGCCGTCGGCGGGTTGTCCCGGAGGAGAACCGGCCACCCGCCGTGCTACACACATGGGCGTGACCACATCCAGCCCCCACCTACGTTGCGCCTCACCGGACGACCTCGACGCCGGGCGCCTCCTCGGCGTCGCCCTGTGGGACGCCCCCGATCCCGCCGGCCCGCTCGGCCCCCACGGCGAGCCACCGGCCGGACTCGACCTGGAGCTTCTGGGGGACGCGTGGGAGCTGTGCCTGCTCGACGGCACCATGTGCGAGGCCGAGCGCCCCGCCGAGCCCCACTGGTACCTGTACATGATCGCCGTCGCCCCGGGCGCCCGCGGCACCGGTACCGGGGCCGCGCTCCTGCGCAGAGGCCTGGAGCGGGTGGACGCCCAGGGGACGGTCGCCCATCTGGAGGCCACGACGCGCCGGGCGGCGTCCTTCTATGGGCGTCACGGTTTCGTCGATAGCGCGATCCTTAACTCTGAGGGCCGTCTGCCCGACTATTGGGCCATGACCCGACCGAAACGGCGCCAGCACTGAGTTTTTTCACGCTTCAACCTTCCCACTATTGGACACCGTGTGCTAAAACTCACATCACAGAGCCGTTGCAGGATTCAACTACAAGCCGATTTTGACGGTTCCCACAAGCGAAAGCGCGTTAGTCTCATGACATGCACAACCGTCCGATCCCTTCACTCCCACGTCCCGCCCTGGGCGATCTGTCCGCGCGCGCCAATCTCTCAGCGGCGCGCCGGCGCGTCCTGGAGGTCGTGGAGGCTTCAAACGACGCAATGACGGCCGTTCAGGTCGCCAACGCACTCAACCTGCACCACAACACCGTCCGTGAACACCTCGACGCCCTGGTCGACGCCGGGTTCGTCACGGTGTCCACCAAGCCGACCGGCAAGCGGGGCCGCCCGGCCCTGCGCTACGCCTCGACGGCCCCCGACCCCCAGCAGATGGTCGACGCCTACCTGCTGCTGCTCGACGCGATCGCCGACACCCTGGGCGAGGGCGAGGACGCCCACGCCACCGCCCTGGAGATCGGTCGCCGCTGGGCCGAGCTGACCCCGGGAACGGTTGCCGAGCCGACCATCGACGGCGAGGAGGTGGACCGGGTCACCGCCCTCATCCCCTACCTCGCGGTCATGGGCTTCGCCCCAGAGGTCTCCGGCGACACCGTCGTCCTGCGCTCCTGTCCGCTGGTCACCCGCAACCACAGGCCGCGCGACCTGGTGTGCACCATGCACGAGGGATTCCTGCGGGCCGTCGTCGGCCCCGACCCGGCGTCCTACGAGCGCATCAAGTTCCTGCCCAACGGGCCTGATGGCTGCCAGATCACCCCGGCCCAGCCGGCCCAGCCGGCCCAGCCGCCCCAGGAGGACACGGAGCTGAAGATCGTCCACGCCGACGTCGCCTGAGCCGCGCTGCTCCGTCGACCTCCATCATCTGTCCAATCACCAACCACTACTAAGATCGCGAGACTTCGGCCCCGGGCACAGGCGCCCGGGGCCGAGTCGTGCTCGGGGTGGCTCCCCGAGGCGCGGTCTCGGCTCAGGCGGTGACCTCCAGGACGCCGTGAGCGCCCTTCTCCATGTCGGCGAAGGAGTGGGACACGAACACGTAGTGGCCCGGCTCGGAGGCGACGCACTCGACGAAGCCGCCCTGGGCCGGGTGCAGGCCGAGGGCCTGGGAGCCGCCGGACCAGGCGGCCCCGATCTGGCTGGGGCCGCCGAGAGTCCAGGCCCCCTCGAAGAAGACCTGGTCGAACTGCAGGCCGACGGCGTGGAAGGAGGTCGGCAGTGAGGGGCCCGCGGCCATGACCCAGAAACGCACGCGCTCACCCACCCTGGCCTTGAGGGGCTGCTGGTGGTACTGGAAGGCCACCCCGTTGAAGGTCATGAGGTCGGGGGTCTTGGCGGCGATCTTGTCGGTGTTGGGCTCGCCGCCCTCGGGACCGAGGTAGACCTCGGAGGCGACGATGGCGTACTCGCGGTCCACGGCCGGCAGGCCCGGCGGATCGATGATGACGGCCCCGTGCATGCCCGCGGCCAGATGCAGGCTCATCGGGGAGGTGGAGCAGTGGTAGAGCCAGATCCCCGAGTGCTGGGCGGTGAAGGTGTAGACCAGGGACTCACCGGGGTTGATCGAACGCATCGCCTCATCGGGCGGGGTGATCCCGGCGTGGAAGTCGATGGAGTGGCTCATGGTGCCATCGTTGACCAGGGTGATCTCGAAGGTATCCCCCACCTTACCGCGCAGGACGGGGCCGGGGACCTGACCGTTGAAAGTCATGCGCCGCTGGGTGACGCCGCCGCCGACCTGCATAACCTGTTCGGTGACGGTGAAAGTGTGCCGGTGGGTCATGGGCCCGCCGTCGGGGCTGCTCGGGGCGGCCGGCAGGGCGGCCTCGAAGGCCTTGAAGTCGGCGGGCAGGTGGGCGGAGTAGTCGGGAACCGCGTCCTTGCCCGAGCCGGTCTGCCTGCTCTGGCCGCCGCCGTGCTGGTGGGTGCCGGCGCCCGCCCCGCCCGCGGTGACGTGGAAGACCATGCCCTGGGCGCGGTGGCCTGCGATGGAGCACCAGCCCTCGACCGGCCCGGAGACGATACCGGCGTCGAGCGTGCCCTTGGCGCCGGCGGCCACGCGGCCGGTGGACTGGCCGGTGGCCAGAACGAGGTCGTGGACCTGGTCGGCGGTGTTGTCCAGGGTGATGACGAGTCGGTCGCCGGGGGTGACGTCGACCGTGTCGGGTACGAACCGCATGCCCTGGACGGTGATGGTGGCGTTGACGGTGTTGCCGGTGGCCTCGACGTCCTGGGCGCCTGTGCCCTGCCCCCGGTTGCCGATGACGCTGCCGACGACGACGGCCGCCCCCGCGGTGAGCAGTCCCATGAGGATGCCGCGGCGGTCGGCGGAGCGGATCAGGCCGCCCGACGGCGCTGACGCAGCAGATGCCGTCGCGCCGGCCCCCGCCGTGGAGTCGGCCCTGCTCGACAGGGGGCGGCGGTTGCGGTCGATGGCCGGCGCGGTGCCGGCCGTGACGGCCCGGCGGTGGGCGGCGTCGGACTTGTCGGGGCTCGTCGCGGCGTCGCCGGCAGTATGAGCGGCGCTGTCGGCGACTCCGTTCGCGGTGCTGCTCTCGGCGGCGCTCTCGGAGGTGGCGGCGGCCTCGTCCGGAGATGGGGCCTGCGCGTCGGGCGTCTTCGTCATCGGTGTTCCCCTCGGGGCTGGGCGGGCCGGCGGCCCGCGGGGTCTGTCGGGTGGGGCGTGGCGGCCGCGGTGGAGGCGCCGCGCGGCGTGCGCTTGCGACGGGAGAGCTCGCGCAGGCAGAGGATGATGCCGACCAGCAGGTAGGAGGTCACCAGCGCGGCCAGGGCCCCGGCGACGACGCGCACCTGCCAGGGCGTGCCCGGGCTGACCGCCAGCAGGAGGCAGGCGTTGGCAGCGGTGACGCGGTAGGCGGCGTGGCGGTCCATGATCGTGTTGGTGGCCCGGGTGGCCGCGGGTCCACCGCCGAGCATCACCGGGGCGAGGTAGCTCAGGGCCGCCACGAGGATCTGGAGGGCGAAGCCGGCCGCCAGGGGCAGGCGCAGGGCGTGGATGACGTCGCGGGCGGCGGCAACGTCGTCGGCCAGGGCCATGCGGGTGCCCAGTACGGCGACGCAACCCACGAACCAGGACACCGAGGCCGTGGCGGAGGCCGTGGCGAAGGAGGTCGGCGGGACTCGGCGGGCCGTCCTGTAGGCGGGCACGAGGACCCCGCAAGCGCCCCCGAGGTAGACCAGGGTGCCCAGGCCGGCCAGGGGTGGCCACAGCCCGGAGGCGGCCACGAGCGCGGTGCCGCCCACAAGATAGGGCAGACCGCGGGTGGTCCAGCGCGGCGCCACGGGTTCCATGGGGGTGCGCAGCATCGTTGGCCACAGGACGGTGAGCGTGCCCAGGACCGTGGTGCCCACGAAGCCCAGCAGCATGGTGGTCGTGTGGGCCAGGTAGAAGCCGTCGGCCAGGGCGGAGCGCCCGTGGGCGTTGGACCAGGAGATGAGGAAGCCCAGGAGCGCGCCGGTGGCCAGCAGGACGAGGGCGACGGCGTAATGGATGGCCAGGGAGGCCAGGCGCGGGGCGATGGCGCGCCGGTACTGCACGGTGATGGCCACAACGCCGGCGATGGCCTGGGCCATGACGATACCCGCCCCAATAAGCGCTAGCACCTGTCGGCCCGTGGTGATGCCGGTAAGCACAATGATCGTGCCGAGGCTGTGGGCGTAGAGGCGCGCGTCCAGGAGGGCGGCGCCGCCCAGGGCGGGACGGTGCAGGAGGGTGTCGGCGAAGTGGGCGGACCAGATGGTGATGGCACTGCCGATCCCGCCCAGAAGCAGGGCGTGCAGGGGCAGCCACGTGCCCCAGGAAACCAGGGGGCCCACGATGGTCAGGCCCGCCAGGACCGCGGCGGCGAGTAACCAGGCCATGACGAAGGCGTTGCGACGCACCTGGGTGGTGCGCCGGGAAGGCTTCTTGGCGGGGCGACCTCCCGGGCCCTGCGATCGTCCAGGACCGGGGCGGGGGGTGGGAGAACCGATGGACAGACTCATGCGGGGCTCCCGCCCGACCGCGTCGTCGTCGAGCCGGCCGCCGCAACCGGACGCCTCGCCCGGACGGCCTTTCGAATACTGCCGGAGGTGAGCACGCGGACCAGGGTGAGGACCATGAAGACGCCGATCGCCGCCACCCCGACGGCGCCTCCGACCTGCCAGATTCCGGCGGTCCCGGCGAGCAGGCCTCCGACGCGCACCACCAGACCGGCGTGCAACAGGACGTAGGGCAGCCACATGAGCCGGTGGTAAGGCAGGGCCCGGTGGACGATCGCAGGGATGATGACCGGGGCGTGGGCCAGGATCATGGAGAAGGCGAAACCGACCGTGATGGCGTGGATGACGATCTCATAGGCCGAGCCGCCCAGCCCGCCCAGGCCCCACAGCGACCAGACCGCCCCGGCCAGAGCGAGCCAGATGTAGCCGGCGAGCATGGAGGCCGCCATGAAACGGACCCCGCCGCCGGCTCGGATGGTGCGCCGGGCGACGTCGTAGTAGGCCATGATGACGGCCAGTCCCAGCAGGGCCGGGCCGGTCACGAGGTGGGAGCCCTGTCCGACCAGTAGCAGGCATGCGCCCAGAACCGCGGCACCGGCCAGGGCCTCGACGACGGTCTCGACCATCTCGTCGAGGAAGGCGATGCGGGCCAGCTCCAGGCGCTCCCCGACGATGGTGAGCACGGGGAAGAGCAGCCACAGCGGGACGACCTCCTCGATGCCGCGACCGCCCAGCCACAGGACGTCTCCCAGCAGGAGGGCTGCGGCACCCATGGCCTCGACGTCGACGGCGGCGCTGGGGGCGCGCCGGTGAACACGCAGGTAGACGGCGCACAGGATGCAGGCGGCGGCGGTCATGAGGCCCCGACCCACGGCGTCGGGCGCGCCGGCCATGAGGGTCAGGCAGCCCGCGGCGTTGCCCAGCGGGGCGAGGAAGGCCCAGGGGGCCCGGGCGGCGACCGCCCGCTCCAGAGCGATAACGGTGCCCAGGAAGCCGACGAGCATGAGGGGGCCGTGGAGCGCCGCTAGCCTGGCGCCGCTGATGAGGGCGGGCAGGCTGAGGCGCAGGAGGGCGGCGTTGAGTCCCATGAGGATGCAGGCAGCCCCCAGGGCCAGGGCCACCAGACGCGGCGCCACCCGGGTGGTCAGCGCCCGGCTGAGGCGGCCGGTCGCGTCGTCAGCGCTAGACGCCTTGACCTGCGCGTCTGCCGCCGCTGCCGGCTTGTCCATCTCCACGGCCCAACCGTATCCAACAGCGCTGGAAACACCCGCACCCGCAGCAGCAGAAAATTCATGGACGACACCGCCCCGCGTCATCCATGAGGTCATGAGGTTGTGGTCGATTGTGGCGGAGGTCGTGCCGGTGGAAGCGGACGGTCGTTCCGGCCGGCTCGCGGTGGTAGTAAGGTCTCTCTGGCCAGAACGAACACTCTGAAGGAGAACCCTATGAGCGAGAGCCCCGAGCTGCTGCCCATCACCGAGAAGAAGTCCAGCTGCGGCTGCCACGAGCACGGCGATGAGCGGCTCACCCTGGACGCGCGAGCCATCCCGCACCGTTTGCGCCACGCCGCGGTCATCGGTGCCGCCTCCTCCCTGAACCCGGGCGAGGGCTTCGACCTGGTGGCCCCGCACGTCCCCACCCCGCTGCTGGCCCAGATCGACCAGCTGCCCTTCACCTTCCAGCACACCCTGCTGGAGCAGTCCGAGGGCTTCGCGCGCGTCGAGATCCTGCGCACCGCCTGATTCGCGGCCGCGGAGCACACCTGCCGGCCTGAAGCGTCCGACCGATATGCTCGATCCATGACGCCAGCACCGCTCGACACCCTCGATTCCGAGGCCGTCGGCCAGGGCACGAACCGTGTTCACCTCACGGATCTGCCCATGCCGACGGCCCGGACGGTACTGGCCGAGCAGCCCGAGGCGCCCCACGCATCGGCAGAGCCGCTCCCCCAGCCGGTGGCCGTCGTGCCCGACGGCGTCCCGGAGCGTCTCACCGACCGTTACGGGCGCACCGTGCGCGACCTGCGCCTGTCGATCACGGACCGCTGCAACCTGCGCTGCACCTACTGCATGCCCGCGCAGGGGCTCGAGTGGCTGCCCACCCCGGACCTGCTGACCACCGCCGAGCTCACCCGTCTGGGGCGCCTGGCCGTCGAGCGCCTGGGGGTGGAGCGCATCCGCCTCACCGGGGGCGAGCCCCTGCTGCGCCGGGACCTGGAGGAGGTCATCGCCTCGCTAGCCACCCTGCGCACGACCAGCGGCGGCAAGCCGGACATCGCCCTGACCACCAACGGACTGGGCCTGGAGAAGCGGGCCGTGGCCCTGCGCAAGGCGGGGCTGGGCCGCGTCAACGTCTCCATCGACTCCCTGGATCCCCAGGACTACGCCGCCATTACCCGGCGTGACCGGCTCACCGACGTCCTGGCGGGGATCGCCGGCGCCCAGGAGGCCGGTCTGGATCCCATCAAGGTCAACGCCGTGGTCATGCCCGCCACCGTGGAGGAGCGCGCACCACGTCTGCTGGCCGAGTGCCTGCGCCGCGGCTGGCAGCTGCGCTTCATCGAGCACATGCCGCTGGGGCCGCGCGAGACATGGCGCAGCCAGGACGTCGTCGGGGCCCAGCAGGTCCTGGCGACCCTGAGGAGGGCCGGTTTCGCCCTCACGGAAGCGGGCCGCCCCGACCGCCGCCCGGCCGCGCTGTGGCGCGTGGCGGCAGGAACGCACGGGGGCCAGGAGCACCCGGCCGGGAGCGTCGGCATCATCGCCTCGGTCACCGCGCCCTTCTGCTCGGACTGCGACCGCACTCGTATCACGGCCGACGGGCGCCTCATGACCTGCCTGTTCTCCAGCACCGAGACCGACCTGCGCGGCCCGATGCGCGCCGGGGCCGACGACGACGAGCTCATCCGCATCTGGGCGGGGGCCACCTGGCTCAAGCCCCGGGCGCACGGCTCGGACGAGCCACCCGGATCCGAGCACTTCGCCCGGCCGCAGCGCACCATGTCGGCCATCGGCGGCTGACCGAAGCCGACCATGCCCGAGCCGTCCCCCAATCAAGGAGTCCCCCGAGATGAGTCCCTCCCCCGAGACCGCAGCACGTACAGCGGCGGAGGCGCCAGGAGAGCCGCCGGCTGAGACGCTGTCGGTGACCCTGCGCTACTTCGCCGCTGCGGCAGAGGCCGCCGGCCGTCCCGAGGAGCGCCTCGACCTGCCCGCCGGCACGACGCTGGCGGGGCTGCGCGAGCAGCTGGCCGGGCGCGGCCTGGAGATGGCGCGGGTCGTCCCCATCTGCAGCTTCCTGGTCAACTCGGTCTCCACGCCGGCCGACTCGCTCACGCCCTTGGCCGACGGCGACGCCGTCGACGTCCTGCCGCCCTTCGCCGGCGGGTGAGCTCCGGCCCCGCAGCGCTCCATTCGCAACGGCGGAGGGGCGTCAGGCGAGGTTGCTCCACTGGGAGGTGCCGTCGGAGAAGGTCTGGCGCTTCCACACGGGCAGACGCTTCTTGACCTCCTCGACGATCTCACCGCAGGTGGCGAAGGCCTCGGCGCGGTGATCGGAGCTCACCGCGACCGCGAGCGCCGCCTCCCCGACGGCCAGGTCCCCGACGCGGTGGACGACCCCCAGGGCCCGCACCTGTCCGCGCTCGGCGACGTCGCGGGCGATCTCCTTGACGATCTGCCCGGCCGTGGGGTGGCAGGAGTAGCCGATGCCGCTGACGCCGCGGTCGGCGTCGTGGTTGCGGACCACGCCCTCGAAGGTGACGACGGCGCCGGCGGCCGCGTCGTGGACGGCGTCGGCGAGCTCGGTGACGCTGATGGGCGCCTCGGTGACCTCGGCGCGCACCACGCGGGCGGGCCCATGCTTCTCGGGGCTGGTGGTCACAAGGGTCTCCTCGTCCTGGCGTCGTCGTGAGGGCCGTGTCGACGCCCGTACAGGCATCCGGGTTGAGGTCATGGCGCTCTCGGCCGCGAGCATACCCAGGTCGGCGGGAGCTGCCGAACGCGCATGATAGAGATAGGGCGAGTCCGCGACGACGTCCGGTGCCGGCTCACCTGCAGGCCGAGTCACCCGGTGGTGACGCTCGTGGCTCGACCAGGCCCGTCGAGAAAGGACCGCTATGGCGCAGATGATTCCCCTGGAGGACTACGTCGCCCGGGTGCTGGAGGCGATCGTTCCTCTGGCGAGCACCCGGGTGGCGCTGGGCGAGGCCCATGGGCGGATCCTCGCCGAGGACGTCAGTGCCGTGGTTCCGGTGCCGCCATGGACGAACTCGGCGATGGACGGTTACGCCGTGCGCGCCGCTGAGACGAGCGGGGCCTCGGCCCAGGCCCCGGTGGTGCTGCCGGTGGCCGGGGACGTGCCGGCGGGAGCTGCGCCCATCCCCTTGGCTCCGGGGAGCGCGCAGCGGATCATGACCGGGGCGATGCTTCCCGAGGGCGCCGACGCCGTGGTCAAGGTGGAGGACACCGACCAGGCGCCCGGGCCCCACCCGCTGCCGGAGCGCGTCGAGATCCACGCCGCGGCACGGGAGGGTCTCAACGTGCGCCGGGCCGGGGAGAACGTGCGCGCGGGCGATTCGGTGATGGCGGCGGGAACGAGGCTGTCTGCGGCGGCCGTCTCCGCCCTGGCCTCCGTGGGGCTCGGCTCGGTGCCGGTGGCGGCGCGGGCTCGCGTGGCGGTGGTCTCCACCGGGGCCGAGCTGCGCGACGCCGGGGAGAGTCTTGCCCCCGGCGCGATCCCGGACTCCAACGGCCTGCTGCTGGCCGGTCTGGTGTCCGAGCACGGTGCGGACTGCGTGAGCGTGGCCCGCAGCGGGGACAGCGCCGAGGAGCTGGCCGCGGTGCTGCGCCGGGCCGCGGCGGGCGCCGACCTCATCGTCACCTCCGGCGGCGTGTCAGCGGGGGCCTTCGATCCCCTGACGATGCTGGCGCACGCGGACCAGCACGAGGGCGCACCGGTGCATCTGGACTTCGTCAAGGTGGCCATGCAGCCGGGCAAGCCCCAGGGGCACGGCTGGGTCCTGGCCGACGACGGCCGGCGGGTGCCGATCATCTGCCTGCCGGGCAACCCGGTGAGTGTCCTGGTCTCCTTCACCACGATCGTGGCCCCGGCGCTGGCCCGCCTGGCCGGGCAGGACGCAGAGGATGGCGGCGCAGAGCCGCTTCCGGGGCGGCCTGTCCTGACGGCGCGCGCGGCGGTGGGCTGGCGGACCCCGCCGGGGCGGCGCCAGCACGTTCCGGTGCGCTTCACCGAGGCCCCCACCGGCTCCGGAGTCCGTTCCGACCTCGGTGACGGCGCGGGCCTCCCCTGGGTGACGCCCACCCACCGGCTGGGCTCCGGCTCGCACCTGGTGGCATCGCTGCCGGCCGCGCAGGCACTGGCGGTGGTGGCCGCCGAGGTCGAGGCGGTCGAGGTCGGCGACGAGCTGCCCCTCATCCCGCTGTCCGCCTCGTAGCGCCCGCCGGCCGCCCCTGAAGGCCGCCGGTACAAGCGACGAGCCACATCCACGACGCACGATCCCACCCCCAGTGAAGGAGCCCCTGTGACTACCCGCCCCGAGATCACCCTCACCCACCTGGACGAGGCGGGCGCCGCCTACATGGTGGATGTCACCGCCAAGACCCCGACCGTGCGCGAGGCCCGCGCCACCGCCTTCGTGGCCTGCTCGGAGGCGATCGTCGACGCCCTGCGCAGCGGCTCTGTCCCCAAGGGCGACGTGCTCGCCGTGGCCCGCGTGGCCGGGATCGCGGCGACGAAGAAGGTCCCCGAGCTCCTCCCGCTGGCGCACGTCATCGGCGTGCACGGGGCGCGCGTGGACCTGGAGATCGTCGACGGCGGCGTGCGCATCGAGACCGCCGTGCGCACGGCCGACCGCACCGGGGTGGAGATGGAGGCCCTCACCGCCGCCACCGTGGCGGGACTGGCGATCGTCGACATGGTCAAGGGAGTGGACCGGGGCGTCGAGCTGCGAGAGGCCAAGGTGGTCGCCAAGTCCGGGGGACGCTCAGGGGACTGGGCGCGCGGTGACCGCGGTGACCGCGGTGACGCTGCCTGAGCAGACGGTCGGCGCCATCATGAGCACCGCGGATGCGGCCGAAGTCACCGAGGTCGCCGAGACCGCCGACGTCGTCGTGCTGGCCGGCGGAACCGGCGCTCGGTTGGACGGAGCCTCCAAGCCCGACGTCGTCGCCCGGGGGCTGCGCCTGCTCGACCACGTGCTGGCCGGCCTGGAGCAGCTTCGCGAACAGGGCCTTCCGCTCGGGCGCGTGTGCGTTGTTGCCCCGGCGGAGGTCGCTCTGCCCGGAGGCGTCCTACGGGCGCTGGAGGACCCTCCCCTGGGAGGACCCGTCGCCGGGATCGCGGCCGGGCTGGATGTCCTAGGACGGAGCGCCCCGGTTGCGGGACTGGCCGGGATCCTCACTTGCGACGCGCCCTTGTCCTGGAGGGCGCTGCCGGCCCTGCACCGGGCGCTGGCGCAGGCCGGGCCGGAGCTGGACGGCGTCTGCGCCCGCGACGGCGAGCACACCCAGTACCTGCTGGGCCTCTACCGCCGCCGAGCACTGGCCGCGGCCGTCGCCCCGGACGGCGCGCCTCTGCGGGACACGGCTGTGCGCCGGGCACTCGGGACGCTCCGCGTCAGGGCCATCCCCACGGCTCGCGATGTCGTGCGGGATCTGGACACCTGGGCCGAGGTCCATTCCTGGGACTCGGGCCGCTCCGAGTAGCAGCCCGGCTCAATCCGAATCGCTCAGTAGTGCTCGAGTGTGCTCAGTGGTCGCCGCCGCCGAGCTGCTCCAGGACATGGGGCACCAGGGGGCCGACGACGGCAACGGTGTCCTTGACCCCACCGCGCGAGCCGGGGGCGTTGACGACCAGGGCGCCGTCGTCGCCGCGAGAGGTCACGCCTACCAGCCCGCGGGACAGTCCCGCCAGCGGTGTCTTGGTCAGCCCGTGGGCGCGGATCTGCGCCTCGATGCCCTCGATGCGGGTCTCCAGCAGTGGTGCCGTCGCCTCCGGGGTGAGGTCCCGAGGGGTCACCCCGGTACCGCCGGTGGTCAGGACCACCCGGGCGCCGCCGGCCACCGCCCGCCTGATCGCCTCACGCACCGGCTCAACACCGTCGGGCACGAGGTCCACCTTCTCGACGACGACGTCGTGCTCAGCCAGGAGGCGCTGGGCCAGCGGGCCGGAGAGGTCCTCTCTCTCACCGCTGACGCAGCGGTCGGAGACGGTGATGACGGCGCCCTTGACGGGCTCGGGCAGGGCCGCCAGGCCCTTCTGGACGATGGGGGTCTCACTCATGGACCCACCGTAGTCCGCATACACCCCGCACGGCTCCTCCGTCTCCCACCCGGAGTTTCAAGGGCAACACGTCCCGATCCAACCGGCAACCTCAATTAGGCAACTGACATTGAACCTAATTCACCGCCCTTAGTCACCTCTGAGATGTCGGTTTCGCCTCGTATTGCTCAGACAATCGTCCCATGCATGAAGATCTGAGCAGTTCATTGCATCATTGAGCACGGTGTGAGTCCGCAGGCTTTCACCGACTCTCTCCACACAGTCTCAGGTCCAGGGCGCTGTCGCCCAGCGGACCGAGCCCCACAACAGCAGGAGCCCTATGTCCACGCTCGACACCTCCGGTCGCGTCCTCACAGGCTGGAACCCCGAGGAGCCGGAGAACTGGTCCGCGAAGATCGCCTGGACCACCCTGGCCATCACCACCTTCTCCCTCATGCTCGGCTTCACCGTCTGGTTTCTGCCCAGCGCGGTGGCCCCCAGGCTCAACGACATCGGCTTCCACCTGACCAAGAACCAGATCTACTGGATCACCTCGATGCCGGGCCTGTCCTGCGCCGCCCTGCGCCTGATCTACATGTTCCTGCCCGCCACCATCGGCGCCCGCAAGATGATCG
>ERZ773077.2253-NODE-2253-length-12513-cov-9.066544_pt1 | contig 12513 bp, 11 predicted proteins | sample MGYA00580612_ERZ773077 | MGnify/ENA primary metagenome ERZ773077 (study PRJEB29015, sample SAMEA2737971) | human oral metagenome | biome: human oral; feature: human-associated habitat; material: dental | place: China | collected 2021 ...
ACAAAGCCGACGGCTACAAAGTCAGCCGCGAATGCTACAACTCCTATTTCTACGTGGTGGAAGACGAGCAAATCAACGCGCTCGACAAATTCCTGCTGCACGGCAAAGAGCTGGTGGACTGGCTCGACGGCGGCTCGGCACTGCACCTGAATCTCGACGAAGCCCTGCCCGAAGCCGGCTACCGCTCGCTGCTCGACATCGCCGCACGCACCGGCTGCAACTACTTCTGTGTGAATGTGCGCATCACCATCTGCAACGACTGCGGCCACATCGACAAACGCACCCTGCAAGCCTGCAGCGGCTGCGGCTCGCACGACATCGACTACGGCACCCGCGTCATCGGTTATCTCAAACGCGTTTCCGCCTTCAGCAGCGGCCGGCGCAAAGAGCACGCGCTCAGGCATTACCACCGCCAAAATGCCGAGCAAGAGCGCGAAGCCGCCTGATTTAGGCAATGGAAAAAGCAGCCTGAAAACCGGAAAACCGGTTTTCAGGCTGCTTTTTTGCGGCGCTATGCCGTTGCCGTATGGTTTCAGGCTGCCTACACGCTCTCGTCTATCTCTTCTTCGCCCCGCAGCAGCGCCTGCATCGCTTCGGCAATGCGCGTGTCCTGCCGCAGGCCTTCTTCCAACATCGCCTGGTTTTCAAAGGCATGCAGCTCGGGGTTGTACAGCACCGCCATTTTGCCCATGCCGTTTCTATCCATGCGTAAGAACGAATCGCCCGCTTTTTCGGCGGTTTCGTGCGGCAGCCCCAGCATTTCCAGCGCCCGTTTGCCGGCGCGCACGCCCGAATCGAAGGTTTCGCGCACGATTTCGTCGGCATCGGCCTGAAAGAGTTTGAAGGTGTGCAGGCGGTCGTAGGCGCGGACAAGGATTTTGATGTTGGGATTGGTCTCGCGGGCAAAGCGGACAATCTGTTCGGCCTGCTCGGGGTTGTCGATGGCCACCACCAGCAGGGAGGCTTTTTCAATGCCGGCGGCGTGCAGCAGCTCGGGGTGCGAGCCGTCGCCGAAATAGGTTTTCACGCCGTATTTGTCCATGCCGGCGATGAGTTTTTCGTCTTTGTCGATGATGGTCATCGGATAGTCGGCCGAGCTGAGGATGCAATAGACAATCTGCCCGAAGCGGCCGAGGCCGACCTGCAAAACCGAATGCTGCTCGTCAATGGCATCATCCGCACGGGCGGCGGCGGCTTTTTTCGGCAGCTTGCCGTGCAGAATCATAAACAGCGGCGTGAGCACCATCGACAGCACCACGATGGCGGTCATATTGGCGTTGTTGGTGTCGCTGATTACCTTTTGCGACAAGGCAGAAGAAAACAGCACAAAGGCAAACTCGCCGCCCTGCGCCATCAGCACCGCCCGCTCCAAGGCTTCATCGTGGCTGCTTTTGGCCAGCCGCGCCACGGCGTAAATGCAGACGGCCTTCGCCGCCATCAGCGCGAACACGCCCGAGAGAATCAGCTTCCAGTTTTGCGCCACCACGTGCAAATCCAGAGACATGCCCACGGCAAGGAAAAACAAGCCCAGCAGCAGCCTGCGGAAGGGTTCCACATCAGCTTCGAGCTGGTAGCGGAAGCTGGATTCGGACAGCATCACGCCCGCCAGAAACGCGCCCATCGCCATCGACAAGCCGCCTTTTTCCATCAGCACGCCCGCGCCGAGCACCACCAACAGCGCGGCGGCGGTCATCACTTCGCGCGCCTTGCTGCGCACCAGCAGCCTGAAAAGCGGGTTGAGCAGCCAACGCCCTGCCGCCACCAATGCCGCCACGCAGCCCAGCGCAATGCCGATGCTCTACCAAACGGGCTGGCTGCTTTCGGTGTGATGCGGCGACAAAAAGGCGACGATGGCCAGCAGCGGCACAATCAGCAGGTCTTCAAACAACAGAATCGACACTATTTTCTGCCCGCCCGGGCTGTCCAACTCTTTTCGCTCGCCCAATACCGACATCACAATCGCGGTGAACGTGAGCACGAAGCCCGATGCGCCGATAAAGGAAATCTGCCACGAAAAGCCGAACAGCATCCCCATAATGGTCAGCAAAATGGCGGCCACCACCACCTGCATACTGCCCAGCCCGAAAATCTGCTTGCGCAAATGCCAAAGGTGTGACGGCTTCATCTCCAAGCCGATAACGAACAGGAAAATCACCACGCCCAGTTCGGCGACGTGCAAAATCGTGTGGCCGTCGTGAAACAGCCCAAGCCGAAGGGGCCGATGGTCAAACCCGCCGCCAGATAGCCCAATATCGAGCCCAAGCCCAGCCGTTTAAACAAAGGCACACCCACCACCGCCGCACCCAACAGGGACACAACCTGAATGATGCTGATGCCGCTTTCTGCCGCTGCCGACATAGAAATACTCCTGAGTGTGAATGAATGGATGCTTGAAAAAGGTGGGCGATTATACAGAAAGCAGCCTGAAAGCCGGATTTTCGGTTTTCAGGCTGCCTTTATTTGTAAAGCCAGTTTTGCACGATTCTTAATCCAATTTAACTTAAAACAAAATATACTGCGCAGCCGTTAATTTCCGTTCAACCCCTTAATAACAAAGATTATAGTGTAACAATATGAAAAATACAGTCAGACTATTGGCCGCCACCGCTGCCGCCCTTCTGCTTTCTTCCTGCGGCACCCTTACCGGCATACCCGCCCACGGTGGCGGCAAACGTTTCGCCGTTGAGCAGGAGCTGGTATCCGCATCCGTGCGCGCGGCGGTAAAAGATATGGATTTGGCCGCCCTGCAGGGGCGCCGGGTGGCGGTACACATTTCCGCTATGGGCGACCAAGGTGCCGGCAGCATCAGCGGCGGCCGCTATTCCATCGACGCCCTAATCCGTGGCGAATACGCCAACAGCCCCGATTCGCGCAGTGATTACGTTTATCCCGAATACCGCACCGGCGCCCGTACCGAAGCCGACGGACTGACCAGCATTACCGATTCCCTGTCCGTATTGAACGCCCCATCGCGCAGCCGCACCCGCAGCCGCGGCGCCGGCAGCAGCGGCAATCTGGGTATCGGCATCAACGGACTGGGCGATTACCGCAACGAAACCCTGACTACCAACCCGCGCGACGCTTCCTATCTCAGCGGCCTGGTGCAAACCGTATTCTTCCTGCGCGGCTTGGACATCGTTCCCGACGAGCTTGCCGATACCGACGTCTTCGTCAATGTCGATGTATTCGGCACCATCCGCAGCCGCACCGAAATGCACGTTTACAACGCCGAAACCCTGCGCGCCCAAACCAAGCTCGAATATTTTGCGGTGGACAGAAAAAACAAACGCATCCTAATCGCCCCCAAAACCGCCGCCTTTGAAGCGGCCTATCAAGAGAAATACACCCTGTGGGTCGGCCCCTACAGCGTTAAGAAAAACATCAAACCCGCCGACGGCCTGATGGTCGATTTCTCCGATATCAAACCCTACGCCCGCAACACCGGCGATACCCGCTACGCCGGCAGGCAGCCTGAAAGCCCTGAAGAGGGCGGAAACAGCGCCCCCGATCAGGAAACCCTGCGCCGTCGGCAGGAAAACCAAAGCGCAGGGGAGCGGTAAGCATGAAGCACCTATTGAAAAAAACGGCATCTTTCGGCCTGATACTCACCGCCCTGCTGACTGCCGTTCCGCAGGCTGCCGCCCAGCCGCTGGGTGCCGATCCCACCATCCGCAAACTCGGCAACACCAAAAGCTACGAACCCGGCGGCGCCTACCACCTGTTTGGCGGCGCGCGCGGCAGCGTTAAAAAACGCAGCGGCAGCATCGGCATCACATCCCGCTCCACCGTGCGGGCAGGCAATATCGAAACCGAACATATCGGCTTTGGCGGGCATTACGGCTACGAAACCCACTTTCACGGCCACGGCTGGCACGAACACGGCCCGTTTGACAACAGCGCCATCCGCAACGGCAACGGCAAAGGTGCTAGCGCCGGCAACGGTTACGGCGCCACCCACTACGTTTACAGCATCAGCGCCCGCCTGGTACACCCCGCCGACGGCTACGACGGCGAACAGGGCGGCGGTTTCCCCGAACCGGCCGGCGCCCGCGACATCTACAGCTACGCCGTCAGCGGCAACGCATCGCGCAGCCGCATCATCCAGCCTGAAAAAGCCTGCCGCAACGGCAGCGTCTGCCCGTTTTCCGAAAAAAGCCCCGCCAAGGAAAACCATCAGGACTGGCACCGGACCAACGGCAAAAGCGAAAGCGCCAACGCCGTAGCCGATGCCGTGCGCAACGCCTATGCCGGCAACAACCCGTCTGCCCCCTACGGCAATGTGCCCACTTCTCCCGATCTGGCCGAAGTAACCCGCGGCATAACCCAAGTGCGCAAATTCCAAGAAGAGTACGATGTTTTCGGCGGCAGAAAAACCAGCTTTACCGCCGAGGAGCTTGCCGCCTTCGGCCGTCAAGAATCCAGCCCCTTAGGCACCACCGTTTTCAACGGCGGGATGGTTACGCCAAAGATTCCTGAGCCGTTTGCCAACGCCGTTCGCGAGGGTTCAAAAGAACTTTGGGATTACGAAACCAAAGAAGGCAGGGCATTTCGCGACGGCATGAACAAAGCTGCCGATCGGGCTATTGCACCGTTTGATCCCAATCTCAGCACCGGCGCCAATATTGCCAATAAATTTGGTGCGGTTGCCAAAGGCGGAGCCAATATTGTTACTTACGGATATACCGCCAGCGGTATCGGCCATGCGTTTGCTTGGATTACCCCCGAACCTTTGGCCAATGGTATTCACAACAGCGCATCCGCCGCCCGCGGCAAGCTGAATGACTGGGCAGGCAGCGATCCCGATCGGCAGGCCTATGCCAAATCAGCAACCGAAATTGCCGAATTTGGCATTAACTTTGTTCCGCTCAAACCGGGAAAGGGCGGATTTGGGCGCGTTCGCGGCAAACCGCATATTGAAGCACCGCATACGCCCGGCCGCAACGGCCACGGGCATAGCGACGGCATCCGCAACCGCGAAAGCCACCCGCATGCAGGCGGTTCAAGCCCGAACCGCCGTGATGGCCACAACGGCAAACACCGCTCTGATTCCGATTCGCCTACTGCCGGCAATAACGGCCGCAACGGTCATAACGGCAGCAGCGCTCACAATGGCGGCTCGGGCGGTAAAAACCCGCCGCCGCACAACAACGGCAACGGCGGCAGCAATTTTGGCGGCCATTCCGGCGGTAACGGCGGAGGCGGCGGCAAACCACCCGGCAGCGGTGGCGGGAAAGGTGGAACGGGCGGTGCCCACAATGGTGGTTCGGGTGATAATAATTCAGGTGGTCATGGCGGCGGCAACGGTTCGGGAAGCCATGACGGAGGTCATTCACGTGATGGAGAACATTTTGAAACCAATGCACCTAATGTTCGCGTCAAAGGGCTTTCTGAAATTAAAGGAACGTCTATTGATGTGGATGCAATCCGTCCCGCATTAAGAGATTTTGTTACATCTGGGAAAACTGAAGCCATTACTTTAGCTGCTGCAAAAGTAACTCTTAATGGTGAAACCAAACATTATTTAGCTGTTAGTGGGCAAAAATGGAGAGGTAATGCTGATACTAATATCACTATTAACGGAGTGAACTACACAGTAATACGTATGGATACCGGATCATTAGGCAAAGGAACAAATTACAACCATGCCGAAATGAAACTGGCTAGTCATATTAATGAAACTTACAGTGGCAGCAATGCCAAAGTAGAACTTGCTGTACAAAATACTTCTAGTCGCAGCGCAGGTGTTTGTGAACGTTGTCGCGGTGAATCAGATACAGGCGGTATTCCTATTAGCGAACTGGGTATACGTAATCCCAATATGAATATAACTATTTATCATGGAACAACAGGGGTAAATAAATAATGGCTGATAAAGTAATAAATATGATTAGGCAACGTCAGGCAGAATCAGACAATGTTATTGGTTATACTGACTATGACCTAAAAAAAATTGAGGCATTGTACGATATTACTATTCGTGGACAATTTAGAGATCTGATGTTGCTTGCTGGACGTTGTGATGGTGGGTTAATTGGTGATGACCCAATTATTTTATATCGACAATCGTGGAGCGTTCGCACACAAATCTTATTCCAACAGGATTTGTTTGTTTCCTTGCAAGATATACATGCATATAATTACCAAAATAAAAATTATATGGGTGAGCATGGTCGGATTTTCTGTATTTCATGGGAGTGGGAAACTCAATACTACTATCTAATTACAGAAAATAATGATGAATTGATATATCACTATGATGAAAATGAAAATACCGTTGAATGTACCGGATTAACTCTTTTTGAATATTTGGACGATGTGTATAAAAGATATGAAGAAGGTAAAAACAGAAAACAAATTATCTGCCGTGGTGAGCTCTTGGAAATCTTTGTCTAAATTAAGCAAGCGTAGGTTGGAATGAGACCCAACTTTCAGGCTGCTTTATGGTTTGTTGGGTTTGCAATCCAACCTACGCTTGCTGCTGCACGAGTAACTGTCAATGGTGAAACCAAACATTATTTAAGTGTTAGTGGTAAGGCGTGGCCACAAACATCCCCTGGTTCCGTAACTATTAATAGAGTTGAATATACTGTAATACGTGATGATAACCTTTCACTTGGAATTCCAATAGGCGAAAAAGGCAACATCAAACATGCGGAAATGAAACTCGCAAACTACATAAACGATGCTTATGGCGGAAGTAATGCCAAAGTAGAAATCTCTGTGCAAAACACATCAAAAAGTAGTGCAGGTGTTTGCGAACGGTGTCAAGGAGAAAAAGGAGGTGTTCCCATTAGCAGATTGGGTATAAAAAACCCCGATATGGATATAACTATTTATCATGGAACAACAGGGGTAAATCCATAATGGACAATAGTAGAGTAATGAACTTAATCAGACAGCGCCAATCCGATTCAAGTAACGTGATTGGCTATACTGAATATGAGCTTAAGAAGATTGAAGCATTATACAATATCAGCATCAATGGACAATTTAGAGACTTTATGTTGTTGGCCGGAAGATGCTCAGGAGGGATTTTGAATGATGATCCCATCATTTTATATCGGCCATCTTGGAGTGTACGCACACAAATTATGTTTCAATCCAAACTCTTTGATGAACTACAAAGCATTGGTGCATTTGATTTCCTAGGAAAAATATTTTGTTTTTCTTTGGAAAGTGAAACTCAATATTATTTCTTAATAACAAAAAAAATGAATAATTTAGTGTATCACTATAATGAAAACACGGAAAAAGTAGAATGCACCAATTTAAATTTCTTTGAATATCTTGACGTCGTATATAAAGAATATGAAGAAAATCTGAATAGGGAGCAAATTATTTGCCGTGGCGAACTCTTGGAAATCTTTGTCTAAATTAAGCAAGCGCAGGTTTGAACGAGACCCAACTTTCAGGCTGCTTTATGGTTTGTTGGGTTTTAACCCAAGCTACGCTTACTGAACCCGGCTTTCAGGAAGCCTGAAAAACGCCGCGCCCCTGCTGGAATGCTTTCGGCAGGGGCGTTTGTTATTGGCGGGTGTTGCGCTGCGATGTGTTTCAGGCTGCCTGATCCGTTTGCCCCGGCAGCCTGAAAACCGGTCAGGCATCGGGCAGGCGCGCCATCCATAGCAAGCGTAGGTTGGGTCGAGACCCAACTTTCAGGCTGCTTTCCGGTTTGTCGGGTTTGCAACCCAAGCTACGATTGTCGAACCCGGCTTTCAGGCAGCCTGAAAATGCCGCGCCCCTGCCGCAATGCTTCCGGCAGGGGCGTTTGTTGTCGGCGGGTTTTAAGCCGCGATGTTTTTCAGGCTGCCTGATCCGTATCCGTTTGCCGGCGGCAGCCTGAAAGCCTGTCAGGCATCGGGCAGGCGTGCCATCCACAGGGCGACGCACAGACAGACGGCGGAAGTTCCGGCGCCGACGTACCAGCGCTGCGGAAACTGGAAAAACAGCCAGCTGCAGGAGAGCGTCATCATCGACCAGGCCAGGTATTTTGCCCGCCGCGGCACCGCCCGCCGCTGTTCCCAGTTTTGCACCATCGGCCCGAAAAAGCGATGCTGGTGCAGCCAGCGGTGAAAGCGCGGCGACGCCCGCCCCCAACAGGCGGCGGTAACCAGCACGAAAGGGGTGGTCGGCATTATCGGCAAAAAGGCGCCGATAATGCCCAGCAGCAGAAATACCGCGCCGAAAAACCACAGCAGCCAGTTGATCAGCGTGCGGCGCAGGCGGTTTTGCGGCATCGCCAGCACGATGGTCGACGGAATCACCAGCAACAGCAGCAGCGATATCCAGATTACGGCGGAAGAAGTGCTGCCGAGTGCCGGCATCACCGGCTCGGCGGCAGCGGCCGGCAGGCCGGCGGCACAGAAAAAAGCAGTCATGGTTGTTCTCAAACAAAACGCCGCCGGCACGGGGCGCGGCAGGCCGATCGGGCAGCCTGAAAACGGCGGCAGCGCCGCAGCGGCTGCGGGAAAAACAGGCGGCGAGTGTAACACAAAGCGCCGCCGCCCTTTCAGGCTGCTTTGGGGGCGTAACAGGCAGCCTGAAAACTGGTTTTCTGTTTTCAGGTTGCTTTTTTCCTTATTTCGCGTCCCAAAAACCACGCTGCAAATGTACTGCCGGTGGCAGCCATTTGTCGGCATTTATGCCCGACTTTGCGGATGGGATTTGTCGGGCATAAATGCCCGACCTACAACCCAATACCGTCATTCCCGCGCAGGCGGGAATCTTGGTAAAACTCAGACAATGGTTTGCTTCTCCAAGCCTTTGGGGATTTCAAATAAGATTCCCGCCTGTGCGGGAATGACGCTGGTTGGGAAAGTGCCAAGATTTTCAGGCTGCCTTTGTGTGGCGCCTATCAGCCGAGCATGGCCAGCAGTTCGGCTTCGCCAATCACGGTGATGCCCAGCGCGGCGGCTTTGTCGAGCTTGCTGCCGGCGGCTTCGCCGGCGACGACGTAGTCGGTTTTTTTCGAGACGCTGCCGGAAACTTTGCCGCCGGCGTCTTCGATCAGGGCGGCGGCCTGGTCGCGTTTGAGCGTGGGCAGGGTGCCGGTGAGCACGAAGGTTTTGCCGGCGATTGCGGCTTTCAGTCTGCCTGCTGCTTCGTTGTTGCCGTCGCCGTCGGCTGGATGGTCGGCGGGCAGGCTGTTTATAAAGGCGATGGTTTGGGCGAGCAGAGCGGCGTTTTCGGGTTGGCGGCGCCAGTCCTGCCAGTTTTGCGGCAGGGCGGGGTTGTGTTGCAGGGCGTCTAGGCTGCCGGCGAGCTGCCACAGCTCTTGGGCGCGTTTTTCGCTGAGTTTGAGACCGGGCAGGCGGGCGAGCCAGCGCTCTGGCGGGATTTGGGCGTTCAGGCTGCGGGATGCGGCGGCGGTTTGGGGGGCGACGCCGGCGGCGAGTAGATCGTCGAGCAGACGGTTTTGCTGCGGGTCGCGGAAATGGCGGGCGATGGACTGGGCGACAACGGCGCCGATATCGGGCAGGCAGGCGAGCACCGGCTCGGGGGCGCGGCGCACGGTGTCGAGACTGCCGAAGGACGACGCCAGCTGCTTGGCGGTGGATTCGCCGACGTGGCGGATGCCGAGCGCAAACAGCAGGCGCGCCAGCGGCGGGTTTTTGCTGGCGGCGATACCGTCGAGAATATTCTGCGCCCATTTGACCGGCGCTTTTTTGCGGCTGCCGTTTTCGTTTTCAGGCTGCCTGTCGCCGCCATCGGCCTGCTCTTTCATTTTCTGCAGATCGGCCAGCGTCAGGCGGTACAGGTCGGCGAAGCTGCCGACGATGTTTTGTTCGACCAGTGCTTCAATCTGCTTTTGGCCGAGACCGTCGATGTCCATCGCTTTGCGCGCGGCAAAGTGGATTAAGCCTTGCGCGCGCTGGGCTTGGCACAGCATGCCGCCGGTGCAGCGGGCAACAGCTTCGTTTTCTTCGCGCTCGACTTTGCTGCCGCACACCGGGCAGTTTTCAGGCAGCCTGAAAGCGGGAAATCTGGGTTTCAGGCTGCCTGAAAACAAGTCGTCCCCCGCTTCTTCCACCATCGGCCGCCGCTCGGGCAGCACGCGCACCACTTCGGGAATCACATCGCCGGCGCGGCGCACGATGACGGTGTCGCCCACGCGCACGTCTTTGCGTTCGATTTCGTCCTGATTGTGCAGGGTGGCGTTGGTTACGGTTACGCCGCCGACAAACACCGGCGCCAGGCGGGCGACGGGGGTAACGGCGCCGGTGCGGCCGATTTGCACGTCGATGCCTTCCACGGTGGTCAGCGCTTCTTCGGCGGGGAATTTGTGGGCGATCGCCCAGCGCGGGCTGCGGTCGCGGAAGCCCAAAACCTGCTGTTGCGCCAGGCTGTTTACCTTGACCACCATGCCGTCGATTTCGTAGGGCAGGCCGGGGCGCCGCTGCGCCATTTCTTCGTAAAAGGCAAGCACGCCGGCCATATCGGGGCAGACGCGCCAGTTGCCTTTGGGCAGGCTGAAACCGAGTTCCGCGAGCCATTCGAGCTCCTGCGCGTGGCTTTCAGGCTGCCTGTCCGCGCCTTCAAAACGGGCGATGCCGTAGGCGAAAAAATGCAGCTTGCGGCTGGCGGTAATCCGCGAATCGAGCTGGCGCAGGCTGCCGGCGGCGGCGTTGCGCGGGTTGGCAAAGGGCTTTTGGCCGGCCGCTTCCTGCCGTTTGTTCAGCGCGGCGAAATCGGCTTTGAGCATCAGCACTTCGCCGCGCACTTCGATCAGCGGCGGCACGTTTTCCCCGGCCAGCCGCAGCGGGATATTGCGCACGGTTTTGATGTTTTCGCTCACGTCTTCGCCCGCGGTACCGTCGCCGCGCGTGGCCGCCTGCACAAACACGCCGTCGCGGTAGAGCAGGCTGACGGCCAGGCCGTCGAATTTTGGTTCGATTACGTATTCGGTGGCGGCGGCGCCCAGGTCTTTGTTTATCCGCTCGTCAAAAGCCAGCATTTCGGCGTGGTCGAAAACGCCGGTATCGTTTTGCGGCGAAAAGGCGTTGGAAAGCGAGAGCATCGGCACGGCGTGGACAACGGTTTCAAAGCCGTCCAGTACCGCGCCGCCGACGCGGGCGGTGGGGCTTTCCGGCAGCCTGAAAGCGGGATGCGCGGCTTCCAGCGCTTCGAGTTCGCGGAACAGGCGGTCGTATTCGGCATCGGGCACACTGGGCGCATCGAGCGTGTAATACTCGCGGGCGTAGCGGTTTAAAAGGGCGGTGAGTTCGGCAATGCGGGTTTGGGGATTCATGGTTTCAGGCTGCTTTCGGGATAAACGGCATTAACTGCGCGGATGGTGGCGTTTGACAATTTCCTGCAGCCGCAAATCGGCCACATGGGTGTAAATCTGGGTGGTGGTGATGTCGGCATGGCCCAGCAGCAGCTGCAGCACGCGCAAATCGGCACCGTGGTTGAGCATATGGGTGGCAAAGGCGTGGCGCAGGCCGTGCGGCGACAGCCCTTCGATGCCGACCGCTTCGGTATAGCGGCGCACAATCTGCCAGGCGAGCTGGCGGCTGATGGCGCCTTTTTTGTTGCCGACAAACAGCGCGTCGCAGCGGCGGCCTTTGAGTATCTGCCCCCGCGCTTCGCGCAGATAGCGCTCCAGCCAGTGCGCGGCTTCGGCGCCCAGCGGCACGATGCGCGGCTTGCCGCCTTTGCCGACGGTGTGGACGATGCCGCGCTCCAGCCCGACATCGTTCAAGGCCAGGCCGACCGCTTCGCTGGCGCGCAGGCCGGTGGCGTAAACCAATTCCAGCAGCGCCTTGTCGCGCAGGCCGAAAGGGTCGGCGACATCGGGCGCGGCCAGCAGCGCGTCGATCTGCGCCTCGCTGACCAGCACCGGCAGCCGCTGCGGCTGCTTGGCGGCTTTGAGCGCGGCGCAGGGATTGTCGCCGCGCTGCTCGGTTTCGTGCAGCCAGCCGTAAAAACGCTTGGCGGCCGACAGCATCCGCGCCTGCGTGCTGGCCGCGCCGCCGGCATGCACCGCCGCCGCCAGCGCTTCGCTGTCAGCACTTGCCAGGTCTTGTCCGCCATCGGCCAGCGCCGCGGAGAGTTTGGCCAAATCGCGGCGGTAGGCATCAAGCGTGTTTTGTGCCAGCCGCTCGCGCAGCCACAGGTATTCGAGAAAAGCGTCGGCCAAAGCGGCATCGGCATCGTGTTCCATCATGTGCGGGGAAAGTGGCAAAGCGGCGGATTATAAAGCAGTTTGGCGGTTTGACAGCATGGGGGCGTTGGCATTGCTGTTTGCCACCGCTCAGACAGGTAGCGGTGTTTCGGGGTGAAACTTAAAAAAGCAGCCTGAAACCCAAACGGTTTTAGCGGCCGTAGGGTGCACACTGTGCACCAAACGGTGCTTACGAGGCAGGAGGCTTGAAAACCAAGCAGCATGCGCGGCGCAGTTAAGGTTTACTACAGGCAGCCCCACCCCTGGCGCAGCCGAACAGAGCGCGGTTTTTCCAGATTCAAGCGTGCGCCCTGTTTGAGCCTTGCCCCAAGCAAGGCGAGTTCGTACGC
>ERZ773077.2254-NODE-2254-length-12508-cov-4.130330_pt1 | contig 12508 bp, 8 predicted proteins | sample MGYA00580612_ERZ773077 | MGnify/ENA primary metagenome ERZ773077 (study PRJEB29015, sample SAMEA2737971) | human oral metagenome | biome: human oral; feature: human-associated habitat; material: dental | place: China | collected 2021 ...
AAGTTCCATTTCCGATGGGAAATTAATGTATTCAAATACACTTCTGTCCGCACCCAGCCCGCTGATGATGTATAGTTTCATTGCAGTTGTTTTATATTTTTAGAAAAACTTCCAAAAATTATCATCATAAGGTTTTGTGAATTTTTTATAGCAAGATTTAGAAACCACAGTCACAGAAACGGTTACGATTTGGTTGTCCTTAGAATAGCTGAATTGTGGCGCTTTTTCTGTGGAATATTGTTTTTGTCCATTTTTATAAAGCACCTCCCAAGTATAGCTGAAATCTTTGCTGGAATTACTAAAAAATCCTAATCTGTCATTAGAAATTTTTCTCGTTTCATAGTTTGTCACATCTATATCACAATCTCCTTTTTTAGTGGGTTCGGCTGGAGTTTCCTCTAAATTTTCCTTAGCGAGAATGCTGATATCTTTACTGCATTTCGTGATATTTCCGTTTTCAGAAATATACTGCACGGATAATGTGGAATTTCCCGCATTTATAGGCATGGTTTCTACAGAATCCAGCCTGTTATCGCTTTCTACTAGGATTCCGCCTTCAGAAGTCCATCGGTAACATTCTTTGCACTGGGCATCTTTTTTTATGCTATAATTGCTTTTTTCTCCTACTACTAATGAGGATTTTCCTATGATTTCGCATTGAGCAAAACTTAAAGTTGAAACTAAAACTAAAAATAATTGACTAAACTTCTTCATAATTTAAAATTTAATTTTTGAACAAAGAACGATGAAAAAATCATTCCAAAACCCAATTTTCCACGATTTCCCACAATTTTCTCACTTCCAGTTTCTTTTCGAAAACAAAGGCTTCTTCGGCGAATTTTTGTTCAGAGAAATTGGCTTTATCCCAGTATTTGTTACCATTATTATCCACTAAAATTCGGGCGTAATAGGTAGCTGGGTCAAGGCTCGTAAAACGGATTTCGTTCTTATTTGTATATTGAGAGTATTTTACATTTCCTTCGCTATCAATTAGTTGTATCCAAAAATAAGACTTCGGCTGGTTCTCTATTTTTAGAGTTAAACTTCCATAATTTTCGGCTTTATCAGCTTCAAAATTAAAAATATAAGCCTTTGGATTTTGGAAATAATGCCCTTGAACACTTCCTTTTGGAATGTTGAGTGAATATTTTTTTCCAACCTTAAAGTCAGATGAAATGATAATTTCCTTTGGATTTTTTTCAGAAATTCTTGCCTCAAATTTTTGGCTGATGCTGTCGCTTTTCAGCGCCCACAGAGCAGGATTTATCTCTTTCAAAGCCATATTAGCAGTAATGACAAAATCTTTTTCAGGAGGAAGCTGTCCGCCTTTGTTATTGGCTAAGGTCAGTTCATCTTTTTCGTTGGTTTTATAGGAAACAGAAATAGTATCTTCCTTACCATCAGCATTATAGCTTATTTTTAGTGGCGTGAGAGTTCTATTATTTAGGGCGTTTTGTTTCCCTACCCAGACCATCACAGAATCAGATTTTTCGGCGTGAGTTACTTGATAATCAGTAAGTTCACTGCTGATACTTTTTACATCTACTTTCTTTGGATTTCCTTCGAAAACCATCAGCATTCCTCCGCTCACAGGCGTAGTTTCTTTGTATCTGATGTTTTTTTCAGAAGGGTATATTTTCATTTTTAGACCAGATAAATTTTGGCTTAAATCTATTTTTTCCTTTAAGAAACCAACTTTTTCTTTACCCGCATCATATACAGAGTTTTCGTTTTCATCTTCAAAAGCGATGATGCTGTATTTCCCTTTGCTTAGGTAGTTTAGCTCAAAATAGCCGTCTTCATCAGCTTTTGCGATGTAGTTTGGTTTTTGTTTGAAATCGGCACTATCCGCATAGAGTCCTACTACAATTCCATGTTTGGAGGGTTTCTCTGGGATGAGCAAGGCATCAGTTATAGTTCCGCTGATATACAAATTATCAAGCTCCTTTCCTGTAGAAAAAGCAAAATTAAAGTAAGGTAGCACATTTCCCTCGTTATTATCTACGATGGCATTTCCAAAGTTAAAATTATAAGTCGTGTTTTCCTGCAAATCTTCATCCCATGTTATGGAAATGTATTTGTTTGCAAGGTTAGAAGGAATGATTTTTTTAATCTTTTTAATTGGTGGCGAAATGATGAGATTTTTGTTCGTTTCCTTTAAGTTAATATATTCATCAAAATACAGCCGAAGCTCCCTAGTGCTGGTGGGAACATTTACTCTGCTCGTATCTATATTGGATTTCAGAAACTTAGGTGGAGTGGTGTCTTTTGCACCGCCTTCGGGAGAGCCTACTCTTGCACAGGCGCTCAGAAGAACTATAAAAATAGCAACAAACAAAATCTTTTTCATGAAACAAAAATAAGTTTTTTAAATTTAATCTTCCTCCTCTGTAGATTCTGAGGTTTTTTGTATGGTTTCCTCTGTTTTTGTCGCTTTTAGGCTATCCATAGAAGTTTTCTTTGGTTTCTTCTTTGGCGCTTTTGCCCTTTCGGTATCTTCTGCAAAAACTTCTGTGGAATCAGCAGTTTCGGCATCTGGATTTATCACTTTATCAATTTCAAAAGGAAAATCTTCAAAGAGTGTGGAAAGAAGCATCGTTCCGTATATTTTTCTAGAATACTTGTTGCTTAGGGCGATGATGGTGGTTTTTGATTCTCTTAAGTGGATGAAAACCGTGTTAGAGCCATGCCACCAGCCGTTGTGATAGGTCAGTTTTTTCCCTTCATCAAATACTTTTAATCTAAATCCAAGACCGTAATTGTTCACGCCTTTTTTCTCATTGCTGTATGGCTCAAAAACTTTTTCCATTAGTTCTTTTGGAAGAAAATCTTTTGAAAACATTGCTTTTGAAAAATTGAACAAATCGCGTGGAGTGGTGTAGATATTTTTATCGCCATAAATCAAATCGTATTCGTTTAAAGGATAAAGTCTAGTGCTTCTTTGGTAAAAAGACTGCGAAGCGGAATTGATGTGTTTTTCCTCAAAAACAAAAGTATTTTTCATTTTTAAAGGCGCGAAAACCATTTCTTTCATCGCCTCTGGATAGGTTTTTCCAGTCATTTTTTCAATGATAAGCGCCAGAATAGCATAGTTGAAATTATTATACATAAAACCAGTGTCGGTCTGTCTGGCAAGTTCTGGTTTGTGTTTCGCAACGAGGTCAAATATCTCTTGATTGGTGAAGAATTTATTTTTAGGTTTTATGTCATTTTCTTCCAAGAAATGCTCATATTTAGGAAGTCCACTGCGGTGGGTGAGCAGGTGCTGAATCGTTACATCAGAATACGGAAAATTCGGAAAAATGGATTTTACTTTTTGCTCAAGGCTGATTTTTTTCGCTTCCACCAGTTTTAAAACTGCCATAGCGGTGATGGGTTTGCTTATAGAAGCCAAATGGAGCGGAGTGTCTTTGTTAATAGGCATTTGGTTGTTCTCCCTGCCGAAGCCTTTGTATTTTTCCAAAAGAATATTGTCTCCGTGCGCTACTAAAACTCCACCGCTCATATCGGTGCTGTTCCAAATGTTTTCGTAATATTGGTTAAGGGAATTTACGATTTTCTGCTGGTTTTCCAGTTTTAATTTTTCTCCCTTGAAGACATTGTCCACATCTACATTACCGAAATTAGGAAGATTTGAAGCTGAATAATATCCGTTGCTGGTCGTTGTGGATTCTTTTTTGGAGCACGAAAAAAATAGAAAAAATGCAAGAAATCCTATGTGAGATAGATTTATTTTCATCTTTGTTTTGAAATTTTCGCGCAAAATAGGATAAAAACAAGAAAAATGAATAATAATTATCGTTAAATCTATGTTAAATGATGCTAATTTTCAGCAGTGAAAGCCAATATTTTATCCACGATGACTTGGGCTAATTTTATTTTGCTCTCATGTGTCCAGCCCGCGATGTGTGGCGTTATGATGGCTTTCTCTGAATTTAGAAGATATTCCAAATCCTCGTTTTTCGTTTCCAAATTCTCAAAAGAAGTTTTTTCGTATTCCAAAACATCCAGACAAGCACCTTTTATTTTACCAGATTTCAAAGCATTTACCAGCGCAGAAGTTTTTAGATTTTTGCCTCTTGCGGTATTGATGAAGTAGAAATTTTTCTTCATTTTTGAGATAAATTCTTCATCTATCATATAGAATGTGTCCTCTGTAAGTGGCGTGTGAAGGCTAAGGATATCAGCGTTTTCTTGTAATTCTTGAAGGCTTACCTGTGTGGCAAATTCATCAGAAAGATTAGGTTTGATATCGTAGAAAATAGTCTTACAGCCAAATCCCGAAAGTCTTTTGGCTACAGCTTTTCCCATATTTCCGTAACCGATGATTCCGAAAGTTTTGCCCAAAATTTCTTCGCCTCGGTTTTCTTCTCTGAGCCAAATTCCTTTTTTGACTTCATTAGAGGAAATAAATAAGCGGTTCATCAGCACTAGAAGTGTTCCCAGAACATGTTCTGCCACAGCATCTTTATTTCCTTCGGGAGAGTTGATGAGTTTTATGCCGAGTTCTTGGGCTTTGGAGGTGTCTATATTTTCCATTCCAGCGCCTACTCGTGCGATGAATTTTAGATTTTTTGCTTTTTCTAAAAAATGAGCATCCAGCGGAATTCTGCTTCGGATGATGATGCCCTCATAAAGATGGATTTTCTCTAAAACCTGCTCATAACTTGATGAAAAATCCTCCTCCAAAACAAAACCTTTCTCAGAGAGTTGTTCTGTGATGAGTGGATGATTTTTATCTAAAAGCAAGATTTTCATTTAGTATTCTATTTGTACACTGTCAATCGTTATAGAATCTGCTGTGGAAGGTGATACAGCTTGTGGAATTTCAGTTTGTACGGATTGGATAGAGTCTTGTTTTGCACTGTCATCAGCAGATTTATCCGCTTTTCCATAATTATAATATAGAAATACAAGTCCAGCAACAGCAAGAACAATGAATAATAATACCCACCAGATACCATTGTTTGATTTTTCTTGTTTTTGTGGTTCTGTTTTTGTGGATTCTTGCTTTTGGGTTGGTTCTTCTTTAGCGGTTGGTGCAGGAGAAATTTCAGATAGATTAACTTCTTCCAGCCCAAAAAACTCCATAGATTGTGGAATTTTAGTTTCTTCCCGTATGATATCTATTTCTTTAAGGGAAAGCTCCCCGAGATATTTAATATTTAATTTTTTTTGGAGCATAAGTAGTCTTATCCATTCACGCACAGTGTCTCTTATTTCAGATTGTATAATGAATAGATTCTCGCCTGTTTTTTCTGCTATATAATGGGCAAGGCTAGAATCAAAGACAGTGGTGTTGTCTTCAAAATAGATATGCTCACTTGGAGGAAGAATTTTAGAAGATTCTGCATCCACGACAGCATGTTCTTTTTCAAGTCTAAAAATCCCAAAATCAGGAACTTCCACCCTTGGTTTTTGCTCCTGTAAATAACTGTATATGTAAAAAGCTAAATCCATACTAGATGCAAATTTAGGAAAAATTAGGATAACTTTATCAAAAATTTAATATTTAGTTTATTTAAAATGATGAATTTCGGATATTTTTAACAAAACATCAAAAAAATAACAAAAAAAACATAAAAACATTTGGTTGTTTAAAAAATATTTAACACCTTTGCTCAATGGTTATTAAATTTTGTTAAAAATGAATGTGAAATTGAAAGTTCTAACAGCTGGTGTATTGTTCTTCACAGGACAAGCATTAGTTGCACAAGAAGTTAAGAAGGATACTACTTCTGGAAAAGAGAAAACAATAGATGAGGTAGTTTTAGTAGGTTTTGGTAGAAAGGTTGCTGTAAAAGAAGCTACAGGGTCTATAGGGAAAGTTGGAGGACAGGATATAGCAAATGTTGCATCGGCGTCTGTGGATAAGGCTTTTTCTGGAAAAGTAGCAGGTGTACAAGGGGGTATGAGTACAGGGCAGCCTGGGGGGGCAGCTGATTTGCGAATTAGAGGGGTTGCATCTATTAATGGTAGAAATAATCCAATTTATATTATAGATGGGGTAAGGGTAGCCCAAGGAGACCTTACATCAAATACTACTACGGCAAACATTTTGGCTAACTTTAATGAAGCGGATATAGAAAGTGTAACGGTTCTTAAAGACGCTGTTTCTACGGCTGTATATGGAGCAGATGCGGGAACAGGTGTGGTTATCATAACTACTAAATCAGGTAGAAAAGGAAAAGCTAGATTCTCTTTTAATAACGAAATGGGAGTAGCTTATAGAGCTGTTAAAGGGGAAGAAACACTTTCAACAGGTGAATGGTTGGATTTGTTATATGCTGGGTATCGTAATAGATTTCCAACATACACTTCGAATGATGCTCTTATAAGTGCATTGAATTCAAAAACTTTGGGGCGAAATGGAGCTGTGTTGCAATCAATTTATGATTCAAGATCTATCAATACAGATTGGAGAAAAGAAGCTGAAAAAACAGGTGGAGCATATTTTCATAAACTTAATTTCTCTGTATCTGGTGGAAATGATAAATTGACTTATTTCTCATCCATAGGGTATCTTGATCAAAATGGAGTAGTTAAGAATACTGGGTTTAATCGTATTTCGAATACAAACAAAATTAACTATAAAGCAACAGATAAATTAACTATTGCTACAGATTTGCAATTGTCATATGGAAAGACACAAACAGTAGGGCAGGAAACACAGTTTGCTAACCCTGTTTTTGGGGCATATTTCCTTCGACCAACAGATCCTGTGAGAAATGAAAATGGTTCTTATTATTTGGGAGGAAGTAATGGTAGATTATCTAACAACCTTTTTAATGTAGTAGCGTTACAAGACTTAAACTATATGACTGCAAAAACAGCGAGAGTTTTTGCGAATTTGCAGGTTGATTATAGCATCTTGAAGAACTTAAAGTATAAGTTTGTGTTTGCTCCAGAACTTATAAATATAGAAGAAGATAATTATTCAAGTCCTTTACATGGAGATGGTCGTAACTTAAATGGTTATGCGATTAGTTATGCTTCTAGATATTTTAACTTTAATGTGCAGAATATACTATCTTATGACTTCAAGATTGGTGATAGAAACAATTTTTCAGCTAGTTTAATACAAGAAGCTTATAGATCAGATAGAAGAACTATTGGAGGAAGAGGAGATGTTGTAGGTACTTCTCGTTTGGAGACATTGAATAACTTTGTTATTCCTCGTACTGCTTATGGAGTAAGATCTATCGATTCTAGAGGTGGATATGCAGTAACTTTACATTATGACTATGATAAATTAGTATTATTGGATGTATCAGGGAGACAAGATAGGCTTTCTAACTTCTGGGCAGATAATAAAACAGGATATTTCTGGTCTGCAGGTGTAGGGGTGGATTTAGCTAGATTGGAGGCTCTTAAAGATAATAATACAATATCTCAGTTGAAGTTTTCTGCATCTTATGGTAAAGTAGGAAATTTAGCAAATGTGTCTCCTTATGCTACTTATGTATATACAACAAATTACAATGATCTAGCAGCTGCATATCCATCAGGTGTAGATAATAAGGATCTTAAATGGGAAACATTGTCTCCATTTAATGCTGGTTTTGATTTAGGATTGTTTAATAATAGACTTAATCTTGGAGTTGCTTATTTCCATAAGATAACCAAAGATATGATATTTGATATTCCTTTATCTCCTGCTCAAGGGGCATACACTGGATCAAGCGGTAATCCAACCAAGTATATAAATATAGGGGAGATGAAAAATGCGGGGTTTGAGTTTACAGTAGATGCTAAAATTATCAAAAATGCTGGTAATGGATTTAATTGGGATATGGGTGTTAATTTGAGTACACTTAATAATTCTATTACTAAACTATATGGAGGTAAAGAAATCGTACTTAGTGAAACTAGAACTTTAAGAGAAGGAGAGGCTGCTAATGCATTTTATTTAAGAAAATGGGCAGGGGTAGATCCTACTAATGGTAACCCACTATGGTATAAAAATGGGGTAGATGGAGAAACAACATCTAACTATAATGAAGCGCAAAGAGCGGTTCAAGGTTCTCCTTTATCAACACTTTATGGAGGGGTTACTACAAAACTTTCATATAAAGGATTTTCTTTAGATGCACAATTGAGCTTTGGATTTGGTAATAAAGTATATGATTCTTATGCATATTTAGTGCAAAGTGATGGGTTGAGAACACATCTTTATCCAGGGTATAAGTCTCAATTAGATTATTGGACTCCAGAGAACCCTAATGCATTAAATCCTAAGCCTATTTATGGAAAAGGTAATAATTCGGCACACCAGCCTTCTACTAGATATTTGTATAAAGGAGATTATATGAGATTGAGAACTCTTAAACTTGCGTACAATATTAAATCTGAATTATTAGAAAGAACAGGTTTGAGAGGTTTGCAAATATATTTATTGGGAGATAATATTTGGACACATAATTTTGATAAAAACTTTAAGTATGATCCAGATTTGCAGGTGAATGGGTATGTTACATTCCAGATACCACCAATGAAAACATATAGTTTAGGAGTAAATATTAATTTTTAATAAAAGATAGAGATGAAGAAAATAATATATACTGCGTTAGTGGCAGTAGCAGTTAATGGATTGGTTTTAACATCTTGTAGTGATGACTTTACAGAAACAAGATTTTTTCAATCTGAACAAGCAGAACCTCTTACTTCAGTAGAACAGTTGGAGTCGTTTGTAAGAGGGACATATGCAAAGATGAGAAATACATACTATTTGGGATCTTTTTATAGAGCATATGCAGAAGTTAGATCGGATGAAATATATAATAATCTAGCAACAGATAGATTGACAACCTATACTGATTATACAATCAAGTCTTCTAGTTCTGAAGCGAGATCAACATGGAAAGCTCTTTATGGAGCAATTGCGGATGCTAATATTGTTATTAATACTTCTGAAAATCTTACTTGGGGTAAATCAAGTAATTCAGCGACTATTGCAAATAAAGTGAAAAATCTTAAAGGGCAAGCTTATGCAGCAAGAGCGTTGGCAACTTTTGATTTGCTTAGATTGTATGGTCAAAAATATTCAGGAGGAACTTTAGGTGTTGTGTTACCTACAGTTTATAATCCAAATGGAATGGCTGCAAGAGCAACAATCGCTGAAACAGAAGCTCAAATTGAAGCTGATTTTCAAGCTGCATTGAATAATATAGGTTCTACAACTGATACTTCAGATAAGACATTTATTTCACCTTTAGCTGTAAAAGCATTGATGACAAGGTATTATCTGTATAAAGGAGATTATGCAAGGGTAGCAACTCTTGTTTCAGAAATTCATACTTCGGGGAAATATAGTGTAGTCGCATCAGGAGATTTAGTAAGTTCTTTTGGTAAAGAAAATGCAGAAAATAGCATCTTTGAATTGGCTGTAGGTTTGAATGGAGCTTTAGGAGTAAATGCTTACGATTATTTATTGAACCCAGATGGTTATGGTCAGTTACAAGTGTTGTCTTCAGCAAAGGCATTATATGCTACAGGAGATGCAAGGCTTAATCTTTTTAAAGATGGAGAAGGAAATGATACGAACTTTTTGGTTCAAAAATTCCCAAGCGTAAAAGGAATAGGTAACATCAGGGTTATCAGATATGAAGAGGTTCTTCTTAATGGAGCAGAAGCAGCATTACAGACTGGGAACACAGCAACTGCTTTAGTATATTATAACTTGATAAGACAAAATAGAGGATTAGCGGCTGCTACTTCATTGACATTAAGTGATATAAAAAACGAAAGAGTGAGAGAGTTAATAGGGGAAGGATTCAGATATTGGGATTTACTTAGATGGGGAGATGCTATACCTTATTATAATAGTAGCGGGGTTCTAGAAAGTAGTAGAAATGTAGGTGATCAGCTTTTAGCAATGCCTATACCAGATACAGAAACGAATGTTAGTGGAACTCTAGTAGTATCCAACCCTGGATATGATAATTAATAATATCTAAATTATTATATTTGTACCTCATAAAAACTTTATGAGGTACATTTTTTTTATATTAGTATTGCTGGGAAGCCTTTTAAAGGCGCAGACAGATGATTTGCCAGTGAGTGATTCCGTTGTGGTGGACAATGGAGAGAAGGATTCTATACAGATTTTTAGCCCAACGATTGATGACTATCAGTTTTTCACGCAGTTTTCTCAGCGAAAAGCGTTTGATACTGTTTTCACTATTGGAAAATCTTACCAATTTACTCAGTATAATAACAGAGATAATTTTGGGAAAATCCAGTTTGCGAATATTGGGGAGGGATTTCAGGATTTAGTTTATAAGACCGATGCAGAGCAGGATTTAGCATTACTACCTACAAGGAAATCTTTCTTTATACTTGGAATTAAGGATATAAAATATTACGATGTGAAAAGTCCCACTACAGCATTCTATTATCATAATGGAATGAGCAGCGGCGGAACTCTGCAAACAACTTATACTCAGAATATTGGCAAAAGGTTTAATTTTGCGATAGAGTACATGGGACTGCGTTCGGAGGGGCTGTATCAGAGGGAAATAGCATCTTCTAATAATACTATTTTCTCTGCACATTATCTCTCTAAAAACTCTAAATACGAGGCGTTTGCGCATTTTATTCATCAGAATATTTCTAATGAAGAGAATGGAGGAATTGCTAATTTAGAGAATTTTACAAGTGGAGATTCTCGGTTTAACAGCAGAAAAAACCTTACGGTGAATTTGCATAATACCTACACCAGAATGGCAGCAAGGAGGTTTTATTTTAGTCACTATTTTGCGCCTTTTGATGTGGAGAAATTTCCGTTTAAGCTGAGCCATACGATTTTTTATCAAACCAATAAATATTTCTACACGCAGGATGGCACGGAGAACTATTATTCTTCGTTGATTACCGATTATCCTACTAACAGCAAGAAGAAATCGACTAAATTCAGCAATACAGTGAGTTTGCTTTTTGATAATGAGGCTTTTAGAGCGGAAGCAGGAGTTCGTTATCAGAATATCAGTTATAGAGCATTTTATCCATTGATAATCAGTGGAGTGAAGGAAGATTCTAAATTTCAGGAAAATCGTTTGGGATTAGTAGGAAATCTTAAAATAAAACTTTGGGATAAAATCAATCTAAATTCGGATTTGGAAATTTCTAACGGAAAAGCCTTTGGAAATTATCTAAATTCAGAGAATCATTTGAATTTTGAGCCTATTGAGGGTTATTCCATCGGCGGACATGTGAAGTTCAAATCAGCAGTTCCTTCGTTCAATTACTTGATGAATGCTTCTTTTTACCAAGATTATAATTTCAAATATTCTGGTTTTAAGAACCAAAATGTTTTGGAAATAGGAGCGGATTTAAATCTTAAATGGTTTGATACTAAGTTGTTTGTAAACTATTTTAGAATAGGGCAGCTGGCGTATTTTGATTCTTCGGCTAAGCCTCAGCAGAGCACTTCATCGGTGAATATATCGCAGATAGGAGGCGAGGCTACATTTACTTATCGTAAATTTAATTTTAACGCTAAGGTATTGCTTCAGAGTGTTTTAAATAATAAAGATGTACTTCCATTGCCAGAATTCATAGGAAGGGCGAATGTTTATTATCAATCCAAAATATTCAAAAAAGCGGCGGAAATTCAGACAGGAATCAAGGCTTATTATTTCTCAAAATTCGCCTCTCAGCAGTATTTCCCGATACTTAATGAATTTATCCTGCCTTCCACAGATTCGTATTCCATCGGAGGAAGACCGATAGTGGATGTTTATTTTAATATGAAAGTAAAACGAATGATGATTTACGCTGAAGCACAGCATCTTAACACTACTTTCATGAAAAATCAGTCCTACGCTGCGCCGTTTTATCCAGTGGCGGATTTTAGGCTGAATTTAGGTTTGGTATGGTATTTATTCCACTAAAATAAAGGTAAAATGAACAAAAAAGAGATATTTTTAAAAGACATATACAGCATTCCCAGCCTTATTAAGGACTTTTTCGCTGATGAGGAATATGCTTCGCATAGATTTTCTTTGGAAAATGTCCAGAAACAGGTGGAATTTAAGGAAAAAAGTTATTCCAAAGAGCAGAGAAAAATTCTTTGTGAAGTTTTGGAAAAACAATTAGGAAATCTACAATTATCTGATAAACAGAAAGAAAATCTGCAATCTCTTTCGCAGGAGAATACCTTTACCATTGTTACAGGGCATCAGCTGAATCTATTCACAGGGCCTGCATTTTTCGTTTATAAAATTTTGCAGACGATAAAAACGACAGATTTTCTGAATCAAAATATTCAAGGGAAAAAATTCGTTCCTATATTTTGGATGGCTACGGAAGACCATGATTTTGAGGAAATAAATCATTTTAAAACTCAAAATCACATTTATAGCATCGATGGGAAATCAGGAGGAGCAGTCGGCAGAATAAAGGTTGAGAAAAATAATTTCATAGAAGAATTTGAAAAAGAATTTAAATATAATGATTTTGGTAAGGAGCTGATAGACTGGATGAAAGAAGCGTATGCAGAGGGAAAAAC
>ERZ773077.2257-NODE-2257-length-12506-cov-5.249859_pt1 | contig 12506 bp, 6 predicted proteins | sample MGYA00580612_ERZ773077 | MGnify/ENA primary metagenome ERZ773077 (study PRJEB29015, sample SAMEA2737971) | human oral metagenome | biome: human oral; feature: human-associated habitat; material: dental | place: China | collected 2021 ...
AATTTAAAAAGTGTTATAATTTATTTTATATAAGTATAGTTTGAAAGGAGCCCTTTTCATGAAACTAAATAAATTATCTTTGTCTTTAGCAATTACATTGGCCCTTGGTTCTACATTCAGCATGGCTCACGCTGAAACAACTGCGACTCATATAAAATCTGAAGTATCTAATGTGGCTACTAGAGCTGAGGTATCTGCTAAAGCGGATGAACACCGTGTTGATACATCTGTTAAAAACGATACTAAACGTATTGATACATCCGTAAAAAATGATGCTAAACATGGTAGCACAGTTGTAAAACGTGATGCAAAACATGCTGATGCATCTGCTAAAAACGCTGCTAAACGCACTGATACATCCGTAAAAAACGATGCTAAACGCGTTAACACTTCTGTAAAAAATGACGTTAAACGCATTGATACTTCTGTAAAAAATGATGTAAAAGAAGATGCTGTAAAGGTAGAAGGTAAAAAAGCTGTAAAAGCTAAAGAAAACTTACCTGCTGGTATATACCCTGACACAAAAGATAACTGGGCTCGCGATGCTATCCAAGCAATGACACAAGCCGGTTACCTTTCTGGTTATGCTGATAATACATTCAAACCTAGTGCACAAATTACTCGTGAACAAGCAGCTGCTATTTATGGCAAAGTGCTACAACACAACTTAAACGAACAAGAATTAGCAGAGATTGCAACAAAAGAATCCTCTACCTCCTACTCTGACGTGGAAGCAGATCGTTGGTCTAGCTCTGCTATCAAATTAGTTAGTGCTGCAGGCGTAATGGAAGGCACATCTAAAACAGCTTTCACACCTAGCAAAACTATGGACCGCGAACAATTCGTTGCATCCGCCGCTAGCCTAGCTAAAAAATTAAATCTTTCTACACCTGTAAAAGCAGAAAAAGTAACATTTAAAGACGAAGCTAGCATCTCCTCTGCTTACTTGGCAGATATCCAATACATGGCTCAACGTGGCATCATAGCATCTGGGGCAACAGAAAACTTTAACCCTAAACAGCCTGTAACAAGAGCACAAGCGGCAACAATCTTGAACCGCATGCTTAATGGTGCTGGCCTTGCAACACCGAAACACAGTACAACTGAAGCTAAAGCTGAAACAACTGTAAAAGAAGATATAAAGAAAGCTGATACAGCAATCGAAAAAGAGGCCTCCAAAGTAAATAAAGATGCAAAAAAAGATATGTCCAAAACTGATAAAGACATGAAAAAAGAGGCAGAAAAGGCAGATAAAGTAGCCAAAGCTGAGGCAAAAAAAGCTGACAAAGACTTAAAGGGCAACAAAAATGCTACAGTAGCGGAAAAAGCTGAACCTACTCGCACAGTTCGCCCTGTTCGTCGTAGCACACTAAAAGCACTTGATCAAAAGCAACAAGCTGCATTAGAAGACAAAGTATTTTCTGAATTAAATAAAACTTATAAAACAGAAGATGCATTCCAAAATTATGGCGTAATGTACTGGCGTGACAATCAATTACACGTAGCTTTGAAAACAGACAGCGATATTTCCACAGTAAAAGCCAACCTTGCAAACCGTGGTGATTCTACTGTAAATAACTATGTTGTAGTTGAATCCTCCCAATACAGCCAAGCTGAATACGATGCAATCGATACAAACTTCCGCAACTACTACAACAAAAATGAAAAAGCAGGTACAATTCTAGCTACATTCCCTGATGTAGAAAATAACCAACTTTACGCAGTTGTATCTACAGCATCTAAAGAAACACAACAAGGAATCTCTAAATTATTCGGTTCCAAAGTAAAAATGACAGTAAAACGCTAATCGGCGTTACACTTAACCAGCCAAGGCAGCGTATACTCAATAGTACTACGCTGCTTTGTTGTATATCACAATGCATGCCAACTAATTGACTATGATGCGACGGATATAGCTTTTTATGCTGGTGAAAGTTTATATTCTACGGCTATCGCGCATTAGCCTTTACCATGATTAGGAAGGATTTTTATGTACAAGAATACCCCTTACGCATTACGTGCCCTCGTGCTCGGCACATTATTGACTACAACAGGCCTTGGTTTTGCTTCTGCAAACACAACCACTACAACTCATGCTCCTGCAACCACTGTTAAATCCACTAAAATGGAAACTACTAGAGCAGATGTAGCTAAAACAGAAGTAGCTAAAATGGATGTTGATAAAACGGAAGCAACCAAAATCGAAACAGCTAAAATTAAATCTACTAATACTGCATCACCTGCAATTGTAAACACCTCTATTGGTACACCTCAAGATATTCAAAAAATCCGCGCCCACATCTTTACAGATGTGCCTAGTGATTTTTGGGCAGCTAACTCGATTAGCACTGTAACAAAAGCAAACCTAATGAAGGGGTATTCCGATGGTACATTCCGACCTAACCAACCTATGACACGTGAAGAAGTAGCAGCGCTCTTCAACAATATCACGGATGATGGTACGGCCGCCTTTTTATCAAGTAAATTTAAAGATATTACATCTGACCGTTGGTCTGCTCTTGCTATTGAATCTGTAGCGCGCAAGAATATCATCAGCGGATATGGCGATGACACATATAAACCAGAAAAATATATGTCTCGCCAAGAGTTTGCCGTAGTAGCAGATAACTATATCCATTATTTAGGATATACCACTGAAGACCCAACAGTTCTTGATAATATATCCTATGGAGACCAAAAATTCGTGGCTCCTTGGGCACAAGATGCCGTTCGCGAGCTTGCCTATCTTGGGTTCACAAACTACGCTCCAGGTACATTGTTTAACCCTGAAAAATATGTAACTCGTGCAGAAGCAGCGGAAATTGCGTACCGCATGACACAAACAGAACAAGCACTTGCCTTCCACAACACATTGTTCAAGCAACAAGTAGAAAATAAAACAGCTAACATCATCGACAAAGCATTAGGCTATGGCAATGATTTCACCAAATTTCGTCAAGACGGGGCCCTCTTCTGGGAGGCAGGCCAATTACATGCATCTTTAACGGATCAAAAGAAAACTGACCTCGTCTCCAAAGCCATTACAGAGGCTCATGATCCACAGCTAGATAGAACTGTAGTCGTATCAAAAGGTAAATTAAATCAGGCCCAACTAGAGGAGTATCAATCCGATGCCATCGCCCTTTACCAACAAAAAGAACCTCAAGGAAAGATTCTTTCCATCTCCCCAAATACTGATACGAGTGCCCTTCTCATTACCGTTGATTCTATTCAAAAATCGACGTTGAAAGCATTTAAAAAGAAATTCCATGATAATGTATTCTTACAATTACCACCGGAACCGCTTACAAAGTCAGATGGAAATATTCAATTCCCATTACCGCCACGCGTAAACTATTATAACGACAAACAATAACATAGACAAAAAAGAACCGCCCCCTTAGGAGCGGTTCTTTTCACAATTAAACAGCTGTTACTATACACACATAATCGAATTTACACAGTTCGATTATTTTTTTGTTACATCATTTTCGCGGTCACGCAAGATACCAACTGGTACATATACAGTGCCTGCGCTATGGATTGCATCTACGTCTTGTTGCAAGATCATTACAACGGAATAATCATCTGTTGTGTAGAATTCAGTAGGCATTTTATCGATATTTACATCGCCACCTATTTTATCTTTCACATCTTGATTATTATTAATCGCATTCACCAATTCTTTTTTATTAAGACCACCAAGATCGTACAAGGACAATTGGCGACCTGTTGTGGTGTTAAATGTGAAACCTTTTACATAGTTTACACCATTGGCATCATGATCACGCATTGTATATGTGTGAATCAATACGCTGAAAATACCGTTTTTATCTGTTTTAACATCATAGTACATAACTACATTTGTTTTATCAGATTCTTTAGCATTTAACTTTTCTACATCATTTTGTATTTTAGAAACATACTTTTTGATGGTCGTATTGATTGCTTTTTCTACCGCAGGGCTAACAGATTTAACCTCTGGGAATACTAAATCCAAATGATCTGTAGTAGATTCCACAGGTGATACAGCAACCTCTTTGCGATCCATATAACGGTCCGCATTTGGAGCTACCACTTCAACTGCATTACGATCTACTTTAGACGCTTTAGAGCGCAACGCACGGTTCTGCTCAGGTGTAGCAGTGCTAGAAATACGATATGTTAAATCATTACGATTTACACGTTTCGCATTTGTTTGATTTGCTTGTACATTTACAGTATCTTGCGTTACAGGTATTACTTCGCTTGCTGCGAAGGAGACTACTGGCAATGCAGCAGCCATAATGATGAGTACAGACTGTTTTAATTTCATTGTTTAACCTCTTATTGTTCTTGCTCAGCTTTCATAGCAAGAGCTTCTTCTTTATTGAACTTGTGTGTAACAACACGGCGAACAAGATAGAGACCAGCAAATATGAATGCAAGCAATCCTAACCATTGTGCTGTGCTTTCAAATTCAGGACCTACTAATTCAAGTGGAGCTTCCCCACCACCAGTTGTAACAGACAATACAATAATAACAGCTATGATTACACCAATCAAGCTTTCACCAACGATCAGACCAGAAGCAAAGAGAACACCGCGGCGATTGGATTGCTCTACATCGTAGTCAGCAAGCTCACCGGCACGCATTTTAGCACGAGCTACAAGATAACGACCTACGAAGTAGCTGATGAAAGAACCAATAATAAGCGGTACTTCTAAAGTAGGTGGTAAATAAATACCCATACCAACAGCCAACGGAGGCAATGTTAAGGTTGCAGTTGTGCTCTTGAGAATCAAGTTGACGATAATCGCCACAACACCAACGCCAACACCGATTAAGATATAGTCCCAATCCATGCTAGAGTTGAAGATACCTTGTGCAATGGTAGTCATCAAAGTCGCTTGAGGAGCAGATAATGCAGCGTTTGGATCCATTTCAGCACGTGGTAACGCACCTGTGAAACCATATGCTTGGTAAAGCAAGTTAAGAACTGGAGCAATTGCAATGGCACCGGCTACAGAACCAAGTAACAAGGCAATTTGTTGACGCCAAGGTGTAGCACCAACGAGTTGGCCAGTTTTCAAATCTTGTAAATTATCATTAGAAATAGATGCAATCGCAATAACTACGGATGTCATAAAGATAGCCATAGCGGTAGCGAACTGAACACCTTCTTGTGTAGCAAATAAATTATTTTCCGCTGCGATAAAGTATACAACTAAGGAAGAAATAATAGTCGCTAAAATACCGATACCAGAAATTGGAGAAGCAGATGTACCGATAAGGCCTGCCATATAGCCACATGCTGCAGCTACGAAGAAGCCAATCAATAAAGCTACTACGATACCTACTACAACGAGTGTCCACATTAAACCTGCACTAATAGGTACGACAGATACGAAATCCCAGAATGTAAATACTAAGCCAATAAGAATAAGTATGAATACACCTAAAACGGATTTTGTACTCATATCTGTATCCATGCGATGCAATTCACGTTCTGCGGAGCTGCTATTCATGGATTTAACAGAAATTTTCATACCTTCGATGATAGGTTTGATTAAGGTAATCAAAGTCCAAATCGCAGCAATACCGATAGCACCAGCACCGATAAAACGAACTTTAGATTTCCAAACAGCCATTGCAAACTTGGCAGTAGCACCGCCATCTGGAGCAAACATATTAGTGAAGTAAGGTACGAAGCCAGCCCACGCGATGAGTACACCAACGAGGATAGCGATACCAGAAGCGATACCAATAAGATAACCAGCACCTAACAACGCTGTAGAGAAGCCCAAAGGAATTTGAGTAATCCCTTTGCTACCTACAGGGATCCAAAAGCTCATGCTATCGCCAAGCACTTTGAAACCATTTGCACAAAGGCTAATAAGGCCAGCTACAAAGCCACCGGACACAATGTCTGTCATACCGGAGCTAGATTGAGGGCCTTGTTCACCATTGTGAGAGCCAACCTTTAAAATTTCTGCTGCTGCACGGCCTTCAGGATATGGTAGATCACTATTCACTACCATGGCACGACGCAATGGAATGGTGAATAACACACCTAGAGAACCACCACATGCGCAGAGCAAAAACGTTTGCCAGAATGGAAAGCCGTTCCAATACCCAAGCATGAGTAAACCTGGCAAGATAAAGATAATGGCGGACAATGTACCAGCGGCAGAAGCCTGCGTTTGTACCATGTTATTTTCAAGAACATTAGAATCCTTGAAGAACCGTAAAATTGCCATTGAAATAATAGCTGCCGGAATGGATGACGAGAACGTCAAACCTACCTTCAAACCGAGATATACGTTAGATGCTGTAAAAATAACAGTAATCAATGCACCAAGTAGCATCCCACGTAACGTCAGTTCCGGCAGATGAAGGTCATGGCTCGTAAAGTCATGTTTCATAAGTACTTACCTCCTCTGTGAAATCATAAACTTAAAACAATATACTAAGCTACTTCCATTTTATCGTGTTAAAGCGATGATTTCAATATATATGCGATATTTATAATGTATACATATAAAAGATTATAAATTTAAGAGCCTTCAATAGATATCTTGAAAGATCTATTCTCTCCCCTAAACTCTTTATTAAGCGTGGTAGCCCTCCAAAAGCCTCCAAAGCCACCCACCCCGCTTCGCGGGGCCGCTAAGTCGTTTTTGGAGGACCACCACGCTAATATATACCTAATCGGTTACCCTAAGAATAGACCTTTCATCATTCACCAAATGAAATATTTAATTTATAATTTTTCTACATATAACGCATTATCAATCTTACATATAGATTGAAATCATAAAGGTATGGGGAAAAGGAGTGCGCAATATGCGTCCCCTTTCTTATATGCGCATTATGCATATACACCTATCAATTATATGAAAATAGAAATCATTCTCTTTTATTCTGTACAAATATACAGGATTTTATATAATTAAAGTACCGACAGTAGGGTCGGCATGTCTTTTAAGGAGGTTGTAAACATTATGGAAACAAGAATTGAATATGATTCAATGGGACCAGTCGAAGTCGACGCTAGACGAATTTACGGACCTCAAACGCAACGCTCGTTCAATAACTTCAAGATCGGTGACCACCGCATCCCTATTGAACAAATCAAAGCGCTTGCGCTTGTCAAAAAAGCATGTGCTTTAACCAATGCAAAGTGTGGCGCAGTAACTGAGGAAAAAGCGAAACTCATCGCTCAAGTAGTAGATGAGATCGTGGACGGAAAATGGGATGATGAATTTCCGTTAACCGTATTCCAAACAGGTTCCGGCACACAAACTAACATGAATGTGAACGAGGTAATCGCTCACCGGGCTAAACAGTTAGATGAAAGCAATCCGCTTCATCCTAACGACGATGTAAACCGCGGCCAAAGTACAAATGATACATTCCCTACGGCAATGCATATCTGTGCGTACTTTGAAATTACAAAACGCGTAATTCCTGCATTGGACGGCCTTATCGAATCCTTTGAAAAATTGCAAAAAAAAGGGAAAGGCTTGCAAAAAGTTGGTCGTACCCACCTACAAGATGCTACTTTCATCATGGTAGACCAAGAAATTAGCGCCTTTGTGGACGGCCTAAAAACTGCCAAAACTATGCTCCTTCAAAATGCTGACCACCTTCTCGACGTAGCACTCGGTGGTACTGCGGTCGGTACAGGTGTGAACACACCTAAGGGCTATCTAGACGTTATGGAAACTGTATTGCCAGAGGTAACAGGCGCTCCATTCCGTGTTAAGAATAACAAATTCCAAGGACTTGCTCTCAAAGATGCATTTATGATGGCTCACGGTGCACTTAACACATTAGCGACTACCCTATTCAAAATCGCTAACGATGTGCGCTTCTTAGGCTCTGGCCCTCGCTGTGGCTACGGCGAATGGCATCTTCCTGAAAACGAACCGGGCTCCTCCATCATGCCAGGCAAGGTAAATCCTACACAATGTGAAGCCTTGACCATGGTATGCGCCCAAGTATTCGGCCATAATACGACTATGACACTCTGTGCAGGTAGCGGTGCATTCCAATTGAACGTGTACATGCCTATCATGATCTATGACTTTGTTGAAAGCTGTCGCCTCCTTGCAGATGCTATGAATTCGTTCACAACACACTGTATCGACGGTGTAGAATTCGTACCTGAAAAACTCAACTTCTTCGTAGAACAATCCCTCATGATTGCTACATCCTTAACACCATATATCGGCTACGATAAGAGCGCTAAGGTGGTAAAAGAAGCGTACAAACGCGGTTGCTCTATTAAAGAAATCATCTTGGAAGAAAAACTCATGACCGAAGACGAATTTGCTGAAGCAGTTCGCATGAAATAAAATCTCTCTCATCTCTATGACATATCTGTAACATCCTCTCATACCTCAAATGAACGGAAAATAAAAGGACGCTATAGTCTTGAATTCTTCAGTACTACTTATTACTGAAGATTAGACTATAGCGTCCTTTTTAGATCTATGTACCTTATATTAACACTATACGTTAATCAATAGATCCTACTATATGTACGATCTAGGTATTTAATAATAAGTTAAAACATATAAATATATGTATAAGGCTATTAGAAATAACCAAGCATATACGCCCACCTTCAAATTAGACTGATACATCTATACTTTATCATTTTCAAACTCATCATTTTTAAGCATAAAGTACATTCCAACCAAAGAAATCCCCATACAAACTATTGTCAGAAAAAATAATATAAATACTGGGACAGATTCATGAAGTAATGCTATTCCTCCCCCAATTGCAAGGCCTAAATATGTAATAATTCTGGCTAAAGTAAGCTTACCTTTATAAGTAATAAGTTTATATATAAGGAATATAACACCTAATATTATAATAAAATCCCGAGACATTACTTATCTACATCCTTCTTTAAATTAGACTTAATCTTATCTTTATAATAGTCTCCTGCTGTCGCAAAAGTAACCCCTACAACAAAAGCCCCTACAGGGCCAACACTACTTCCTACAACTCCACCCCCTAATCCAGTAGCTACAGGAATTAAATCAGCGCCCCAGGCCTTTACTAATTCACGCCCACTGTATACCTGATAGTCCATATATAAGTCCTTAGCTAAATAACCAATTAAAACAGGTCCTCCAGATCGAGAAACAGTACGTGCAAATTTTGAGGCTTTTTCAGCATAATGAACATATCCAACCCATGGTTGATTTGCTACTTCAGATAATACATTTTGAGCAACAGACTTACCTAAATCATCTTTAGTCCAAGCAAATTCTGGTTTATTTGAATTTGTTAGTGTTTCACTATGAATAAAAGACAAGAACTTCGGCTTATCGAATGAACCAGCTTCATACTCTTTTGTTCTTTTAATTATAATATGATTTACTTCTCTTCCATCAGAATTATAGTACTTATATATAAAGCCATATGTAGGATTAACAGCGCCTATTTTTTGTTTATATTGATGAATACTCTCTCTTATTAAAGAATATAAATTTGGCTTATCTCTATAAGAAGCATTTTTATAATACTCATTTTCAATTTTATTTATTAGTGCTGCTTCCTGTTCCCGATCAACTGATATCCAATATTCTTGGATATCATTACGTTCCTTCTGACTTTTAGCCGCCGCCATTTGTGATAAGAACAACTGATTTTGTTCATGTGTCAAATAATTATTCTGTGTAGCAGATAGTGAAACACCAGTTCCTAACGAAGAGTGTGAAACTGTATTACCTAAGATTGCACTCGCAATTTTATATACATCAGAATTATCAACATACTTACCATTAGCGTCTACTGTACTATTAGGATGTTTAGCTAATTCTTTAGCAATAGCGCCTACCATCACCTCGTTAGCACTAGATACTGTAAATCCTTCTAAGCTAGAACCACCAGTCATATTAGAAACTACTGCACCAAAACCGCCATGTAAGGCAACTTTATAAATACCGCCATCTTTCCATTTATCAGCTTCTTTTTGATATCGTTTTTTTAGAGTTTCATCAGAAGTGTTAACTGCTTTTTCCTCATACTTCTGAGCTTGCTTCATTGCAATATCGCCAATTAACTTAAAGCCTTCATCAGATACAGCATTAACGTATTCCATACGTTCTTTTACATCAGCCTTATCAAATATTGGTTTAATACTATTGAGTGCATGTTCAGTATCTCCGTTAATAGTAGTAAGAGTTTTACCCTCTACTTCTACCAATATAGCATCGCTAATAGCAGATTTAGTGGTAGATTGGGTTTCATCTGATACTGGAATAGAAACTACCGGAGATAGCCCTAATGGGTTGATTTTACCGAGAATACCTTTTGCTGTCAATCCAGACATATTCATGGCTATACCAGATTTTTTAGCCTTATAAGACGCTTCATTATGAAGGTCTTCCATAACTAGAGATTTGGTAGACAGCTTATTTTTTTCAGGTGTAGCTTTACTAGTTATAATAGCACCTTTTAATGTTGTCGTATTGCCAACAGTAATATTCACACCATCATTACCTGCATGTATACCCGATTGATCTGTAACACTTGTATAAATACTATCAATATTGCCTTTTACATTAACACCATTAATCGTAGGTTGAGATATAAAGTTTGCACCAGAGATAGAAATTCCCTTGTTCTTAGATGTTTCATGATAGGTTCGACTGTCTTGTAAACTTTCTACATTCAGATTATTACCTACTTTCGCCGTTACACCTTGTCCAGAAACAGTAGACCCAATAAGGTTCGTATTACTGCCACTTTCAATAGATACGTTATTAGTACCTACAACATGTGTCCCTGTATGAGTAGTAGTATCTTCTATGCCATTTTCTGACCCTTTATAAGCGGATGCCGACCAACCTACGAGCCCTCCAGTTCTCATACCAATATTAGCAGAAACATTCCAGCCACTAGACTTACTATTTGTTTCAACACGTTGCGTATTTGAACCGGCCTCTAGATTGATAGTATTGGAAGCAGCTAATTGTACATTCTTCCCTTTGATTTGCTCGCCAATTGCAGTAATATTACCTTTAATTGAATCTGCACTATTAGCATGAATCAATACAGTTCCATCAGAGTCAATAGTCCCACTAGAATACGTATGACGTTCTAACTTCGACTCAGCTACACTTTTACTAGATCCAATACCTATTTGTACATTAATAGCTCTATCAATGGCTTTATCAGTAGCTTTATCAACAACACTTTTATTTTCTTCTAAAGCACTTCGTTTTTTCATTAGCAATTCTTGCTTAGATTTAAGCTCTGCTAACTTAGTCGTATCTGTTGCTGGCGTGCTAGCTATATCAGTATTGATACGCTCCAATTGTGAGTCAATAGTTCTCATTTGGCCATTATAGCTTCTATCAACAATTTGTTTTGCTTCGCCAAGAGCTGAAAATAACCTATCTCTCGATTGTTTACCTTCTAAGGATTTTAAATGATTATTTTTTCTATTAGATGCACTATGTTGTTTTTTTACAGCACTATCTAATTTTTCAACAACACTGCCACCTAAACTTACCGTTAAACCCGAGGACTTTCGCTCATGACGCTCCTCTTGTTTATATACGTCATCCTTACCATCTAGTATAATATCTTGACCTACAATGACAACGCCCTTTTTACCTACTGCATTTGTCGTAGTCAAGTGAACTGTATCACCAGCTTGTACAGTAACCTCACCATCAGTAGATCCTAACGTAGTGGATTTATGAGTAGTTTCATCAATATAATAGTTATCTTTAGATTGTTTTTTACCAATCATGATACCCATGCCAGCACCCATAATACCAGATTTTTTTACATCTTTAGAGGCGGTACTTAGCGTATGCTCTGCTGCTGCATCAGTTATTACATTATGACCCGCTAATACAGATGTTCCTGCAGTACTCACCACATTAGAGGATGTAAGTGTCACATCATTATTAGCACCTACCACTACAGTATGACCACTAAGTGTGCTCATTAATGCATTTTTAGATTCATCATTCGTTTTGATCTTAGTTTCTTTTTTATTAAGAAGACCTTTTTCTTTGTATTTTAACGCAAATGCATTCTTAGATTCACTGTATCCATTTTCAATAGATACATCATGTTCACCAATGACTTTTACAGCACCAGAGTCACTGCTAACGGTCAAATTACGAGCCTTAACATCATGTTTAGCACCAATAGATATATCTCCACCAGCTTCTATTGTCGTTCCCAGCTCAGTTTGACGATAGGTTCGTAAATAATTATCGCCATCTTGAGTCATATCTTTTTTAGCAGTAAGAGTATCTGTAGTACTATTAATATCATGTCCAGCTGTAATAGTGATAGCACCTTCTTTACCCAATGCTTCGATAGTTGCACCACCTAGATTTACATCATTGCCAGCAGAGACAATCATAACGCCTGTATCGCCAGTTACAGCAATACCTGCTGTTTTATGTAAAACATCTTGGTTTGTTAAATGCTCAATAGAATTGTTAAAAGTGATATTCTCTTTTGCTTGTAATTCTACAGC
>ERZ773077.2258-NODE-2258-length-12503-cov-14.332021_pt1 | contig 12503 bp, 13 predicted proteins | sample MGYA00580612_ERZ773077 | MGnify/ENA primary metagenome ERZ773077 (study PRJEB29015, sample SAMEA2737971) | human oral metagenome | biome: human oral; feature: human-associated habitat; material: dental | place: China | collected 2021 ...
AATTTTGCCCGAAGGACTTTTTAAAGGTAAAACCGTGACGCTCCAGCACTGCCTTGGTCACGCTATAATCTGCAATTCTCATCTATTCTCTTTTCTATTATCTGTTACTTCTATTGTAACACATTCCCCTTACATTTGGGGTCTGCTTAGCTGTTCTCATACGATTTCATAGCTTCTTCCACTTCTGCCAAGGTTACTCCAAATAGTTCTAGGCGCTTGAGAAGTTGCTTGCCGTTGGAATAGCCGATTCGGAGAGCCTCTCCTAGATATTCTCTGCGCTTACGGCTGTCTGCTCCCGCTAGAAAGCCAAGGCGAATCAAGTCGCTACGACTGATGTCAAACTGACTCTCATGTTCAAATTGTTCTGTCACCTGAGCGAGAGCCGTTTTCAGGTCTTCATAGCTGGCATGCTCAATTCCCAGAGAACGCCCCTTGGTCTTGGACTTGGGAACAGCTTCACCTCGTTTGAGGAAGGCATGCTGAACTGTTGGAATGGCCGTCATAATCATGCGACGAATCCGCTCCCCATTAAAATCTGGGTCTGTAAAGACAATGACTCCATGGCGTTGGTGCAAGCGCTGAATCCGCTCTAGATCCTGCTCATTGATGGCAGAACCTCGTGTCTCATAGGTCTCTACATCGAAATAGCGTTTGAGATTGGCCGTATCATCTCGCCCTTCGACCACGATAACTTGGGAAATTTTTTCTTTCATTACTTGTTGTCCAATCCAAAAATGCGCTCTGCATTTGCAGTCGTTGCTGCCGATAACTCCTCGGTCGTCATGCCACGCAAGTCAGCGATAAAGTCCACTACATAGCGAGTATAGGCTGTTTTGTTTTCACGACCACGTTTAGGTACAGGTGCCAAGTAAGGCGCATCTGTTTCTACCAAAATCTTATCCAAAGGTAACTCTTTAGCTGCTTCTTGGATGTCAGTTGCCTTCTTAAAAGTCACCACTCCTGAGAAGGAAATAGTCATGCCAAGCGCGACAAACTTCTCTGCCCACTCAAGAGTCCCTGAAAATGAATGCATGATACCACCACGAGGACCAACGCCCTCACTTTTGATAATCTCATAGGTATCTTCCAGCGCATCACGAGTATGGACAACAAAAGGCAAATCCAAGTCCTTAGATAATTGAATCTGACGACGAAAAACCTGCTCCTGCACCTCTTTTGGCGCCGTCATCCAATGATAATCCAAACCAACCTCACCCAAGGCAACTACCTTTGAATGCTTGAGCTTGTCAAGCAAGTAGGTTTCAATCTCCTCTGTGTAAGTTCCAGCTTCTGTCGGATGCCAACCAATAGTTGCGTAAAGTTTGTCATACTCATCCACCAACTCCAAGGCACGCTCAATCGTCGGTTCATCAAAACCAACAATATTCATCTGTGTCACACCCATCTCAGCAGCCAAGGCAATTTCTTCTGCCTCACGACCTGCAAATTCTTCTACATTCAAGTGTGTATGTGTATCAAAAATATCCAAATTATATTTCCTTCTCTTTCCTCAATGTTCCTTAACTACCAAAAGAAAAGAATTTCTCTTTTCTATACTTCCCTATATTTCCCCTAGTTTCTATTCACTTTGGTTAGTACTTGGTTAGTTCTATGGTTAGCATCTACAGATGAATTTGATTAAGTTTCTCTCTACTAATGAAATTACCCTTAGCTTTTTGCAACTTCTCATAGTCCGCTAAAAATCATTTCATCTCCTTGTACTTTTAAAGCAAAGGAAAGCTATGTGGCATAGCTTAATTATAACATAACTACATAGCTTCCTCATATTTCTTTTGTTTATACTGCAAAAATTCCTTATAACCTTCAATGTTTATTCATACTTTTTTATTAGAAGATTCTAAGGTGTAGCCCTAGAATGTTTCATTACAATTCGACAACTTCAATGACTTTTGCAGTCAAACTAAGCTGGTTACGATATCCTCCGTATACAATTGCTTTCTCAATGTCTACAATTTCTACAGCTGTGAGCATCCGAATCATTCAAACTTCCTTTGCAAGATGAGAGAATGATTTATTCTCAATAACAGCTCCAAACAGAATTTCTCTGTCTCTGTCGCTCAACAATCTCTCAATAGCATCGTTTGTAATAGCAATTTCTTCTTTTCTAATTAAGAGAGACAATGGGTCATTATAATCTGCTATCGTATCTAATAAAGAACCTTTATCAATAGAACTACTGTCTAAACTACACAGACCATAAGAACGATCTTTTCTACATAAATTCTCAAAAGGTTGGTTTGATAAGTTATCTACCTTTTCCCAATCGTCAGTCAGTACAGCTCTTTGAATTGCTTCTTCTCTACGTTGTTCTACTTTTGCTAAATCTACCATATGGTTGGTACCTCCTTGGGAATTTACCAACCATACATAGTTTGTCTCCTAACGCTATCGTCAGTGGAAAAAACTTAGTAGTCATTTTAAAAAGAACATAATAAGATGCATAAAAAATAGCAGTTATACAAAATCGTATAACTGCTATGCATTCTCTATATATAGTTTCAACTATATTTCGGTTTTTTATTCACTCAATCATTCATCCAAACGATAAAAAATCTTTCTGTCTGATTGTTTTTCAATAGATCCAAAAATAATACGATCTTTACTATTATCACTATTTTCTTCACCTTTTATAGCAATACCTGCAGGAATAAAATTAATATAGTTTGATGGAGTAACTGTTTCCCAATTAAATTCTTTCCCAAATATTCCAATTCCGCTATTGTCAGCATTCTTTTTCACATCATGTATTATTCGTTCTGCCGATCTAGAACCTATCCAAGTCAGTACCCCTTTTTCATCAATTCGGAGTCTATTCCCGATACCTTGATCTTCAGGAACTCCCCAAGTTCCAACTACAGTAGAAAAATCTCCTTTTACCAATCCATCAATATTCATGATATTTTCATTTTTAACATCAGCAAACTGTTTCATCTCCTTTTCTCTAAAAAATACTTTTGACGGACTCTCAAAATATTCATCAAAATGATCTCTTAGTGTTAAAACATCTCTATCTATAACAGATAAACGTGGTACTCCATCTGGTAATTCAAAGATATCATAAAGAAAAGTATTTTTTGTTGCTCCAACAGTATTTCCAGATTTTATAATCTGTATGTTGTATCCATCAACTCCATCCACCTCTCTGCCAATATCTCCATTAGCGTAAATCGGTATTACCCATTGTTCAGTCTTTTTTCCAAAATTACCAGATATAATATTATCTTGTATAGAAGAAAATTCAATGACTCCACGTCTTGTAGTTCCATGAAAAAACGATTCACCTCTACCATCCGAATATACTTTAAATGAATGTCCATCAGGATTTCTCCAATTACTAGCAATCGAAGAGAGATTGCTATTCTTGATTTCATCAATATTAAGATTTGATTTAATCGGTGTAGGTTGTTCATTCATTTCATTTTTTCTATGAAAAACAGTATAATTAATTGCATTTGGTCTTCCATAACCTTTTTCCTTAGGTTTTTCATTTTTCTGAAAAACTAGAGTGTCTTTTGTTATTTTTTTCGGTATATCATATTTGATAACATCCTCATTCTCTCTTGAAAAGTCAAATCCTACTTCATCTCGATTGAACTCTGATTTCCCTTGGAAAAAATATAAATTTCTATCAAATGTACTATATGTGTGCTCTTCCCCCATTCGACCATCTGCATATATATTACGTTCTTTTCGTTCTTTTCGTTCTCTTCCTTCTTCTCCTTCTTTTATCCCTTTTACATTCATGACCAAATACCCTTTATCAAAAGTATTATCACTTGCAACAACTAAACTTCCCTTGTTTTGTATTTCTTTATTATCATTAAATACTTTAACATTTCCCTCCTTATCAATCGTCAAAATCATTTGATTTTCATTTTTTCCTACTTCACTGTACCATGTACCAGATAATGTTTCAAAATTCCCTGATAAAATATCCGATTTACTTAACTCCTTATTAATCGATTCAATTTCTACATAAGAGTCTTTTTTAGAAGAACAGCCTGCTATAATTACCACTGATAGTATACTTAAAAGAATTTTGATAACTTTCATATTCTATTCTCCTAAAAAATTATTAAATTCACCTTTTGACATATACTGAGGGCTAGGCACTTTAGGTATTCCTTCAATACCTTCAATAATCTTTGAAACAACTTCTAAGGCAATCCAATTAAAATTGGACTGTTTTTCTATTGTTTCATTTATATTTTTCCACTCTGTGGGAACCATATACGCGGGATCTTCTGGGAGTTTAGGATAGGTTCCTTTTTCAATAATTTTAGAAAGAAATCCGTATTCTCCATTTGGTAATGTTAGTAACAAATAACTAACATTTCTCTGGTACAAGTCCGTTTTTGTCGTAAATAAAACTTTTCCACCATTATTTTTTGCAAAATAATAATGAGCTTCTAAGCTACCTAACTGAGAATATTTCTTCTCACCATTTCCCATGTCCCATTCTTGTAATTTATACACAGCTATTTCTTCTGTCATATCACTACTCCTATTGTATTGTTTTTTATCTATTTTAACACAAATTTGTATAGTTCGCTATACTATATTGATATTTTGGACAGTTAACTGTACTTAAAAAATCATATAAAGGATAGTAGAATAGTACAAAAGAGGAAATTACAGATGGAAGCTAATCAATTACAAAAATACATAGCAGATCGTATAAGAGAATGTAGAAAAGAACAGAATCTCAGTCAAGAACAATTATCCAATCAAGCCGGACTAGGTATTAAAGCAATACAAAACATCGAGAATATGAAATACGATTTTAAAATACACACACTTGAAAAAGTGCTTACTGCTTTAGGTATGACCGTAGAAGACTTCTTTAATTTCCCACTTTCAAATAATTCCGTCCCTATAACTACATTGATCGATAACATCTCAGATTTATCACACACAAAAAAATTAAAAATCATTTCTTTGTTCAATGAAATTGTCAAAAACATAGATTAAAAGAGGAACTCTCAATGAATTCCTCTTTTTGTATGCTACTTTAGCTTTCCTTTGGTTAGTTTTATGGTTAATTTGTGCCTCAATAATGTCATTAGGCCTTAAACTGCACTCCAGACGCTCTAAGTATGTGTATCAAAAATCATCTCTTCTAACCTCGTTTTCTATCTACTATTATAGCAAAAAAACTGACCTCTCTCCTCATCTGAAAAAATATTCTAAAACCCATTATCATCTCTTGACGCTCTTTTTCCAAAGCAGTATAATAACACTTATTGAATTTTTCAACAAAGGAAACAACTATGTTTACAAAATTAAAACAGACCTTTATCGGTCGTCCTCTTAAATCCTTAACCGAAGGCGAAGGGGGACTACTGGGAAAAATGCAGGCACTAGCCATGTTGTCAAGCGACGCTCTGTCCTCCATCGCCTATGGACCTGAGCAAGTAGTCCTCGTCTTGGCTAGTCTCTCTCCTCTAGCTATATGGTGGAGCCTTCCTATCGGCCTCTTTGTCCTCCTGCTTCTAGCTAGCCTGACCGTTTCCTACCGTCAAATCATCCATGCCTATCCTCAAGGGGGAGGGGCCTATATGGTTACTCGAGAAAATCTATCTCCAGAACTTGGCTTGATTGCTGGAGGTAGTCTTCTGGTTGACTATATGCTGACCGTAGCGGTATCTGTTTCATCTGGAGCTGACGCTATCACAGCAGCTCTCCCTGCCCTCCACCCTTACAACCTCCACATCTCCATTTTTCTGGTTTGCTTGCTCATGCTCTTGAACTTACGAGGGTTGAAAGAATCTGCCAGTTCACTGATGATTCCTGTCTATCTCTTTATCATCAGTACTGTCTTTCTCTTGCTCTATGGAATCTTTCAACTAATGACAGGGTCTCTCAGCTATCAGGCAACTTCACCTATTGGGCATACTGTTCCGAGCCTGTCTATAGTTCTCATTCTAAGAGCCTTTACCAGCGGCTCTGCCTCTCTGACAGGGGTTGAAGCTATTTCAAATGCCGTTCCCTTTTTCAAGGCTCCAAAAGAAAAGAATGCCGCTCAAACCTTGACCATTATGTCACTGATTTTAGGTTTTCTTTTTGCAGGCATTACCTTCCTAAACTACTGGATGGGGATTCTGCCTCAACACGGAGAAACTATTCTTTCACAAATGGCTCAAGGCATCCTTGGTAATTCCTTCTTAGGTCACCTTGGTTATTATATCTTCCAATTCTCCACAGCCTTGATTTTAGCCGTAGCTGCAAATACTGGCTTTTCAGCCTTCCCTATGCTGGCTTACAATATGGCTAAAAACAAATACATGCCCCATCTCTTTATGGAAAAAGGAGACCGCCTAGGCTACTCCAATGGAATTTTAACTCTGGCTTTTGGAGCTATGATTCTTCTTCTCATTTTTAATGGCAATACAGAACGCTTGATTCCTCTTTATACTATCGGAGTCTTCGTTCCCTTCGCCCTATCTCAGACTGGGATGATTCGTCATTGGAAAAAGGAAAAAGGAGCAAATTTCTTAAAACCTGCTCTTGCTAATATCCTTGGGGCAATCATTTGCTACGCGATTGTACTAATCTTGCTCTTTTTCCGTCTCAGTGATATCTGGCCTTTCTTCCCGATTATTCTCGTACTCACCCTACTCTTCTTGTCAATTCACAGTCATTACCAAAAAGTAGCCCAACAACTGCGACTCTATGAAGGAATCGAAAAACGTACTTACGACGGCAATCTGGTTCTGGTCCTAGTAGGAAATGTCACCCGAGTCAGTGTCGGAGCCATTAACTACGCTCAAAGTATCGGTGACGAAGTCCTAGCCATGCATATTTCTACCAAGGAAACAGCAGAAAAAGATCAAGAAATTCTCCAAGAATTTGCCGATTACTTCCCAACCATTACTCTGAAAAATATCAAGACTAGCTATCGCGACATCATCACCCCTACTGTCAAGTATGTCAAACGGATTTCTGAGGAAGCACAGAAAAAGAACTATACAGTCACTGTCCTCGTTCCCCAGTTTATCCCTAATAAACACTGGCAGAATATCCTGCACAATCAGATGAGTCTCAAACTCAAATACGCCCTTCGTTGGCACCAAGACGTCGTTATCGCTAGCTACTCTTATCACTTGAAAGAATAAAGAAAAGGCCCTACCAGAACCAAGAAGCGCTGGTAGGGCCTTTTTCTGAATCCAATCACTATGCTTAACTGAAAAGAATGACTAGGAATATCATTGAATGTGGTTAGCTAAATCTTCCTGAGCTTTTTTATTTGACTCAGCTTTTTCTTTCAGCCATTTTTCATAGAGTTCTTGGTACTGTTTAGCAGTTACTGGCTCTTTTTGCAATTCAACATATTTGTAGTTGTCCGCATTTCCCTTATGACCAACAAATGAGAATGGTCCTGTAAACGGTACAGTCTTACGGAAGATTGGGTTGGCTCCGCCACTTTGAACTGGTAGGAAGAGAGCGCTATCTGTCAACCAAGCTTGGGCTTCAGCATATTTTTCATAGCGAGCTTGAGTATCTGTGATTTCCGAATCAGCCTGATCCAAGAGTTTCTTGTAGTCAGAAAGACCAATCTTGTCCTTGACTTCCTTGTCTTTTCCTTCAGACAAGCCCATGTTTTTCAACTGAGAACCTGTCTCGGGATCTAGGATCGCTAGGTACGTCTTAGGATCTGAGTAATCTCCACCCCATCCTGAGATGTCGATATCGTAGTCTTTTTGTTCTGCTGTATCTGCAAAGTAGGTTGCTTGGTCTTTTTCATCTGGAGAAAGTTGGATAACATCGATGACCACATTCTCCTTACCAAGGGTTTCTTCCACTGTTTGTTTGAAAGAGCCGGCCTGTTGCACATCTAATTTAGCAGTCTGGTCAACTGGCATATCCAAATGAATTGGGAAGGTTACTCCCGTTGCTTGCAGGCTTTCTTTGGCCTTGGCAAACTTCTCTTTGGCCTTTTCAGGATTCAAGAAGGCTTGCTTACCATCGTTTAGATTGATATTTGCCCAATCTTTACCATAGTTGACAATTTTTTCATTGACAATATCACCAAAGTTCTTATCGCCAACTTGGACAAAGTTACTTGGTGTAATCGTATTACGCAAGATACGATCTGCTCCATCTTCACCATTTGTCTGCGCTGCATAGGCATGACGGTCAAAGGCAAAGTTGATAGCCTGACGGAAATCTTTATTTTGCATAGCTGCGCGTGAATCTGTCTTTTCCTTATCAGACTGTTTCATCGTCTGCTTGTAGCTTTGACGATTGACGTTGAAAAGATAATAGAAAGTAACTGAGTTTTGTGGTGTGTAGGTAATCTTGTCCTCATTGCCCTTCTTGAGTTCAGCAAATACTGAACTTGTTGGGAATATACGGCCATCAGTATAGTTACCATCCAAGAAACCTCTAGCAATGCTGTCTTGGTCAGAACCGTCAAAGAAAGAGAGCTTCACTTTCTCGATTTTAACCTTGTCCTTGTCCCAGTAATTAGGATTTTTATCAAATTCAATCAAAGATTTGGATGTGAAGGACTTAAACAAGTAAGGACCATTTGACAAGATACTTGATGGTGTCACACTTCCAAAGTCATCTCCCTTAGACTTCAAGAAGGCTTCATTTACAGGATTAAGGATACTTGCTGTTGTTTTAGAGTTCCAATAAGTCTCAGGTTGGTTGAGGGTGTATTGTAGTGTGTAATCATCCACCGCCTTAACACCAACAGTTCCAAAATCGGATGATTTTCCTTCAACATAGTCTGCTAACCCCTTGATAGAGTCTTGTACTAAGTACAAGTTTTCAGCTTTTTTATCAGCCGCATACTTGAGACCTGTCACAAAGTCATGAGCTGTTACATCCGCATACTCTTCTCCTTCAGAAGTGTACCATTTAGCCCCCTGACGGATTTTATAAGTGTAGATCAATCCATCTTTTGACACCGTCCATGACTCAGCCATAGATGGGATAAGATTGCCATACTGGTCGTTTTCCAACAAACCATCAATCAAGTTGGTTGTGATACTAGATGTAGAATCTCGTGTAGAGGTAATATAATCCAAGGTATCTGGATTATTGACAAAGATATAAGAGTAAGTCTTGCCCGCATTGCTTGATTGAGATGATCCACAAGCTGCTAGAGATAGACCTGCTGTCAAAGCCATAGCTCCAAACAGCATCACTTTTGATTTCTTCATGATTATTCTCCATTTTTTACAGTATGTGAAATATTATACACCATTTGAGCAAAAATATAAAGCCTTTTTGAACTTTTTTACAAAAATAAAAATCAGTAGACTCGAGTTCCTACTGATTTTTGTTATGGTTCGTTTGGATTATGCAGCCAAAACTTTGCGTCCTTTACGACGACGAGCTGCCAATACGCGACGACCGTTTTTAGTTGACATACGGTTACGGAATCCGTGTTTGCGCGCACGACGAAGTTTACTTGGTTGATAAGTACGTTTCACGATGAATACCTCCTCATAGATTTTGTATTCGTTTAGCCGGCTATAAAGTGATCAGTTACTAAACATACTTTACTATTCTATCGGATTCTCTCCTGTTTGTCAATAGTATTGGAAGAATTGTTTCTTTTTGGAAGCGAAATCATTCAAATCGTGTCGCTTCATAGAAGGGAATCAAAGCTGTCATAGCCTGCTCAAGCTCCGAGAGAACTTGCTGCTTGCTCGTAGCCTCGGAAAGATTGACGTCATATTTGACCAAAACCTTGCGGACTAGCCCTGCAGCCACCTGCTGACTTAGATATTGCCTATTTGCCTCAGTAGCCTCGAAGCGTTGACTCACACCATCTATCTGGGCGAAATAGTAAGCTGGCGTCTGGATGGGTAAATTCAAGACTCGATTTTGCTTGCTAAGGCTATGCTCGTCCTTTTTGCGCTCCATGAAGCTCACCTCTAGCGAGACCCCAAAATCTTCTGCAGTCCCATACAAGCGCAGGGCGAACATGGGCTCTGTGATGTCCCCATAGCCTCTTAGATAATTCCAAAAATGTGGACGTAAGATCTGAGCCTGATTCATCCAATTGCTGGTCCGCTCCAGACTCAGCTTGGGATAAAGAGCCTGAAAGTCTCGGACCAAGTCTGCAAACTCCTGCCGAGCAGCCTGACCTCTAGCTTTCCAATCCAACATCCTCTCTCGCAGATCCCCTGCCTTGTCTGGCGCAATGTATTTGCTGCCTTGAACAGCCAAAAATGACTCAATAGCTGGAAAAAGTGACATAGAATTTCTCCTTTCTATATTTAAAAACCAGCTGAGAGGCTGGTTAAGATTTATTCCGAATCAACATCTACAACAACGTAGCGGTTAGGCTCATCGCCTTCTGAATAGCTTGTCACACCATCAATTCTTGAGATAATCCGATGGATGATTTTACGTTCACTATTAGACATAGGATCCGTATGCTGGCTACGACGGTCTTCTAGGGCACGCTGAGCCAATTTTTGCGCATAGCTTTGCAAGACTTCCGCCCGATGCTCCACATAGTCATTCACATTGATAGAAATGTAAAAACTCTTAGAATATTGATTGTAAAGATAGTTTTGAGCCAAGAGCTGCAAGGCTTTCAAGACTTTTCCGTGGTAACCAATCACGCGCCCTGGCTCATTGGTATCAATTTGCATATTGATTGTCCGACGATTATGGCTGCTGGAAAGAGTCCCTTCAACATCCATTTCATCAACAATCTTCTGCACATATGCGGTCACACTTGCGACAACTTCCTCAATATCACAATTATCCTCAACCTGAATACCCAAGTCAAAGAAGGATGACTCTGCTACATCCGCATTTGCTTCTTCCTGACTAGGCCCTATTTCTTCTAAAGAGCTGATTTCGTCAGTTTCTTCCGTATTCCCCGCTTCATCACTAGCTTGACCGGTCTTTAAAACATCGATTGTGCCCGTTTCTTCCAAAATCGTAGTCGCATGCTTATCGTTTTTGAGAATTTCAGCCTTGACCTCTTCTGAAATAGCTTTGCCTTCATTTTCGACTTTTTTGATAGCTGCAACCACACGTCCCAAGTCAACCGTTACTTCACTAACGCTCTGTACAGGCTCATTTTGCGCATTGATTTCCTCAGGCACTCCTTTAATTGCCTGTTGATTAGCCTTGGCCACTGTCGCTTCAGCAATCGGCTCCACATCTACCTGGGCAGGCTTCTTGCCAAACAAACCGAGAAAACCTTTCTTTTCACGCGAAACAACGGTAATATGTGCCCTCATTCGTGGGATATCCAGCGTTTTTAGCCCATTTTGAATCGCTTCTTCAACACTTGCTCCTGTAAAAATAACCATCTGCAAGAGTCCTCCTTTTTACTTTTTCTTTTTCTGTGCTTTTTGAAGGGCACGTTTTTTCTTCATTTCCAATTGGCGCTCTGCCTTTGCCTTTGCTTCCCGTTCAGCAATAATCTTAAAAGGATTGCTTAAAAGCAAGGTCTGACCAACTTGATAGGCGTTGGAGACTGTCCAGTAAAGAGCAACCCCGCTGGCTGCATACACCGCAAAGAAGAAAATCAATACCGGCATCAGGTAGGTCATCACTGCCGTCCCACCATTCTTTTCTGGCAAGGCTTTATTGGATAGCCAAGTGCTAAAGAAAGTAAAGAGAGCAGCGAGAATAGGTAGGATAAAGGTCGGATCCGTCGCACCTAGATTGAGCCAGAGGAAGTGACCTGTTTTCAAAAATTCAACCCGTGTCAGAGCTTGGAAAAGTGCCAAAAGCACTGGCATTTGGATAAATAACGGAAGAAAAGCGGCATAGGGATTGACTCCCATTTCTTTATAAAGCTTGCTGGTTTCCTCTGCTAAAGCGGTCTTACTATCCATATCCTTGCCTGGATATTTTTCCTGAAGCTTCTTGATCTGAGGCTGGACTTCCTGCATCTTTCTAGACGAGGTCGTCTGAAACTGGAAGACTGGCAACAAGACTGTCCGAATAATCAAGGTAAAAAGAATAATCCCGATTCCTGTACTTCCATTAAAGGACAAGAATTGAATCATCTCCGCAAAGAAATAAACTAACTTCTCCCAAAAATCACTTGAATTAGCGTTCACTTCGCTGGTGCCACAAGCCGTCAGAATGAGCAGCGAAGCCACTAAAAGAAATCCTATTTTACTCTTCTTTTTCACAAATAAATCCTTCCTGATAAATTCTTGCAACTTTCAAGACATGCAATAAATTTTGTTCCACTTGGTGGTAGTCCAAAGTTTCAACTCCCTTACGGGCAATAACAACAAAGTCATCCTTGGTCAAGTCTGCCCGATGCTGAATCAAGACATGACGAATCTTTCTTTTGATACTATTGCGGACAACTGCATTGCCCAGCTTTTTACTGACCGAAATCCCCACTCGAAAATGGCGCTGATCTTTTTCTAATTTATAAACGACAAACTTTCGATTGGCAAAATTCTGCCCATCTTTAAAAATCGCCTTGAAATCTTTTTCGCTCTTGACGCGATAGTTTTTTCTCAAAACTCAACTCCATCCAC
>ERZ773077.2260-NODE-2260-length-12497-cov-9.748513_pt1 | contig 12497 bp, 9 predicted proteins | sample MGYA00580612_ERZ773077 | MGnify/ENA primary metagenome ERZ773077 (study PRJEB29015, sample SAMEA2737971) | human oral metagenome | biome: human oral; feature: human-associated habitat; material: dental | place: China | collected 2021 ...
ACTGGGTCTTGGCGCTGGAGCGGTTGATCTCGTCGAGCAGGACGATGTTGGCGTGGACCGGCCCCAGCTGGGTGGTCATCTCGCCGGTGGAGGAGTTGAGGATCTGGGTGCCCACGATGTCGTTGGGCATGAGGTCGGGCGTGCACTGGATGCGCCGGAAGGAGCCGGAGACCGCCGAGGCCAGCGTCTGGGCGGCGGTGGTCTTGGCCAGGCCCGGCACCGACTCCAGCAGGATGTGCCCACTGGACATGAGGGCGGTCACCAGGGCCCTGCGCAGCTGCTCCTGACCGACGACGCGCTGGGAGAAGATGTTGGCCACGGACTTGAGCAGCTCGCCGGCACGCTCCACGTCGGCATCCCCGGCGCCTCGACGGCTGGAGGCAGCCCGGGCCTCGCGGCGCAGCGTCTCACGGGAGGGCAGGGGGCCGGTGTCGACCTTCTCCTCGGCCGGCGCCGCCGGTCCGGAGGGGTAGCCGGGAACCGTCATCCTGGATGACGCGGTCGGCACGGAGCCGGCCCCGGCGGTCTGCGGGTCGATCTGAGGAGGGACCGAGGGTGGCTGCTGCGCCGAGGCCGCAGTCCCCTGCCCGGCGGAGGAACCGACGGGCTGACCGGCCGCTCGGGCCGCCGGCTGCCCGGCCGGCTGGCCGCTCGACTGACCGTACTGCTGGCCACTGCCCCAGCCACCCGGCTGACTGCCGGGTTGGGCGCGGTGCTCGGGCTGCATGCTCATGGTTCTCCTCGCTCAGTTCTGGCTTGATTCCTCGCGCCACGTGCTCGCGCCTGGATAGGCGACGCATTGGCAGGCTATACGAGCCGGGGCCACCTGTGGCGCGAGCGACGGGGAAGTCCTCCCCACAGCGCCGGTAAGCCTCCACTTTTCACCGGATTCGCGCCACTTTGAAGGAAATGTGAGACGAGTCGTCATGGGGTGGCCGCCCCGGGGTCAGAGCTGGCCGAGGTTCACCCGGCTTCCGGCCAGGCTCAGCCGGAGCCCGTCACTGGTGACGATGGCGCTGGTCGGACGCAGCCCCGACGGCAGGGACTTCGCAGGAATCGTGATCTGCGGGGAGTCCAGCCCGACATAGCTGAGCATGCTGTCCTGCCCCGTGCCGACGTCGACGCCCAGATCGTTCCCACCCATCCGGGTGGAGGTGATGGTCAGGATCAGGCTGCCGTCGGCACCCAGCGACGGGGCGATCTCTGCCTCACCACTCAGACCGAGCACGGAGATCGAGGCCTGGATGACCCCCGGATCCTGGGCGCTCGTCCCGGTGCGCTTGGCCTGAAGGGTGATGCCCTTGAGCTTGGGGTGCGATGCGGCGGCCAGCGTGGCCACCTGCTGCCAGCTGACGGTGCCCGATGCCGCCACCGTGTCGGTCTGATAGGGCTTGTGCAGGCTGATGTGGCTCAGATCGACGTCGACGTCGCTGAGCGTGACCGAGGCGTTGCTCTGCTCCTTGGAGGTGATCGTCAGGCTCGGGGAGTCCACGCTCAGACTGTCCAGTGAGCCGCCGACGACCTGACTCAGAACGATTCCCCTGGTGGCGATCCGGGCGTCCGGACTGAGCCCCGGCAGGGCCGAGCGCACGGCGGAGTCGACCTGCCCGCGCACGAGGTACTCCGCCCCGACAGCCCCGGCACTCAGGATGACGACGAGCACCACCAGGACAGCCACCCACCGTCGAGCGCGACGTCGGCCGGCAGGGCGGGGGAGGTCATCCTCGAAGAACTCCTCCTGTGAGAGGTCGTCCTCCTCGGGATCGTCCGCCAGGACCTCATCGAGGAGGGCCCGATCAGAGAACTCCTCCTCGGTCACCTCATCCTGCGCCCGAGGCGAGTCCGTGTCACTGTGGTGACTCATCGCTCCTCGCGTCACGTCATCGCCTCGGCGCCGACGGCGAGCTCTGGGCCACCGGGGCGGTGCTCACTGAGCGCTCGGCCGTCTGGTCGGCGGGGGCCTGGTTGGCGGTCCACTCCTCGTCAAGCATGTAGAGGTCCTCGGCGGTGACCATGAGGGTGGACACGGCGTGCTCCACCAGGGCGGTACGCCGGTTGGAGGCGGCTCCGGCCACCCGGCCGCCGCGCAGCCCGCGCACCCCCACCCGGTCGAGCTTCTCGCAGACGTTGTCGAGCTTGCGGTTGAACTTGGTCAGCGGCCAGCCCAGGCGCGCCGCAGCCGCCGCGGAGGAGGGGATCTCGGCGGCCCCGGTCCCGGCCCGTTTGAGCACCGGCTCGGACAGCGCCAGGACGAGCAGCAGCTGGGAGCGGGTCATCGGAGTCACCCCGATGGTGGTCTGGCCGGAGGACTGGCGCACGCCGTCGATCCCGGAGAAACGGTCCTCCCCGGAGGTGATGAGGTTGATCTCGTAGGTGGTGGGGCCTGCGGAGAAGGTGAGGATGACCCGTGGGAAGACCAGCGGCATACGGGCGCCCGGGGCCAGCCGGGACTGGACCAGTCCCTCGCCGTCGGTCAGGGTGGCCGACAACCGCGAGCCCTCGTTGGCGATCCACCAGAGGTTCTCGGAGTGGGCGAAGACCAGGAAACGGCGGTGGAGGTAGGGGTTGTCGTCGATATCGAGGTCTCCGCCTCGGCCGATGACGAAGGTGTCGGCCGGAGCGACCCGGTGAATCTCTCCGGAGAAGTCCAGGACGAGCTCGTCGGGCTGCTCAGGATCGACCTCCGGCATCTCCGTCCACGTCAGGTCGCTCATGAATTCTCCTTCCACGGTCCCGGCTCATGATCGGCCGGGTCCAGTCTCGCTGAGATGCCGGAACCGCACCGGCCAAGCACAACCACTCGGACAGTGACCTCAGCCACTACGGAGCCTCAGCCACGACGGCGGATCGATACGGAGCGTCACTCCGTCACCGACATCCATGAGGTCCCCCATGAAGACCGGCGTCGGCATTCCCGATCCCAGCAGGACCGGCGTCGCACCGGGGCGAGCCAGGACGGTGCCGTTGGACGAGCCCAGGTCCTGAGCCAGGACGCTCCACCCCGAGGTCGTGAGCATGAGGTGGGAGCGCGAGACCATGTGCTGCGGGCTGGCCACCGGGACCAGGGCCACGATGTGCGGATCACCCCCGGCCTGCACCTGGGGGGCGCGTCCGATGACGACGTCGCCGGCGACCTCGACGGCGGCGCCGGTTGACAGGGTCAGCGTGGCCAGAGCCGGCCGGCGCACGTAGGAGAACACTCCCGGCAGGGGCTGGGCGCAGATCAGGCACTCCCGCAGCTCGGGAGGATTGGGGTGCCCCTGGGGGCAGATCGAGGCCCGCACGGGGGGCGCCGCGATCAGCGCCGCCTCGGAGGCGGAGACGACTTCCGTGTTGGGCAGGGCCTCCAAGGGCTGGGGCTCCCGAACGGGCTGGGGCTGCTTGCTCTTGGAGTTGTCCGGCGCCGTGGGGGTGTTGGCCGTCGGGCTGCCGCCCGAGCTCGCCGAGGGGGCGGTGGGGGCCCGGTGGGCGCCGCGGCGCCGACGCCCCGAGCCGGGCTCCGGCTCGGGGTAGTCCGGGAACGGGCTCACATCACCGGTCTCCAGGCCCTCTGCAGCGCCCTCAGTGGTCTGCGAGAGCTGCTGCTGCGGCTCGACGGGGTCGTCGGGGTCCTCCCAGACGCCCGTCTCCAGCAGCTCGGGAGCCGAGTCCGTGAAGCTGTCGGATTCGGCAGGAGTCGCAGCCTCGGCGGAGGAAGGGGCCTCGTCAGAGGGAGGGGCCTGGGTGGGGGAAGCGACCTCGGTAGGAGAATCGGCCGCGGCGGGAGAAGGCACCTCCAGGGGCACCGGCGCCGGCTCCTGCTCCGGCTCCGGCTCCGGCTCCGGGGCAGCCTCCTGGGGCGAGCCGGAGATCGGGGAGATCGGGGTGATCGGTCTGAGCAGCGTTGTCTCGTCACTGGGCTCGGCCGGGACGATCCTGCTGGGCTGCAGCGCCATGGACCGCAGGTCCGAGCGCCGCAGCGCTGCGGCCCGCGAGGGCGCGGCGTCCTGGGGGGAGGGCGCGCTCAGGGCCGCGGGGGCCGCCGGCCCCACCGTCGGCAGGTAGGTGCCGCCCAGGGCCTGCAGGACCCGCAGGCCCGTCTCCACGGAGACGCCACCGGCCTGCGAGCCGGCAGCCGGGTTGATGACGGCGGTCCCGTCAACGCCGTCGACCCGCAGAGCCCCGTCCGACAGGCGCGTCAGCCCCTCGGGCAGCGGAATCCGCTCGCGTGGCAGGGATGGGGAGGGAACCGGGGAGATCGTCACTGCGCCCCCTGACTGCTCGCGCCACCGGGGTGGGACGTGTGCGTCGTCGGCGGAAGATCCGGCACCTGGAGGGCGTCGACGACGACGGCGGTGGTGTTGTCATGCCCCCCGCCCTCCAGGGAGGCGGCCACGAGGAGCTCGGCCGTGCGCTGCGCCGTGCACCCGGCCGCCAGCACGGTGGCGATGGCCTCGTCGTCGAGCTCGTCACTGAGTCCGTCGGAGCAGATGAGAAGCCGGTCCCCGGCGGCCACCGGAACGCTGTAGAGGTCCGGGACGCCGGAGTCGGCGATGCCACCGCCCAGCGCCCGGGTGACGATGTTGCGGCGGGAGTCGCGGCGCGCCTGCTCGGGGGTGAGCTCGCCGGTCTCGATGAGAATCTGGACCCGGGAGTGGTCGCGGGTGACCTGGGAGAGCATGTCACCGCGCAGCAGGTAGACCCGGGCGTCCCCGATGTTGAAGATGACCCAGGTGGGACGCGTCACCCCCTGCTCGTCCGCGATCCAGGTCAGGATGACGCCGGCGATCGTCGCACCGGGCAGGTAGGCGGCGTGGGACGGGATGGCGATGATCGCCTCCTGCGCGGCCACCACCGCGCGGACCACCGTGTCGATGTCGGTGATGGTCGCCCCGGCCAGGGAGTACAGGGAGTCGAGGGCCACCTGCGTGGCCATGCGGCCGGCGGCGTGCCCGCCCATGCCGTCGACGACGACGAAGGCCGGAGCGATGGCGAGGTAGCCGTCCTCGTTGATCGTCCGCAGGCGCCCCACGTCAGTGGCCGCACCGACAACGACCTCCGAGGCCCTGATGCCGTCCTCACCGCGGATCACGATGGCATCGGCATCAGCACGAACGTGCTCGGTCATCGGCTCCCTTTCACTTGCGTCGCGTGCACTCCCCTAGTAAACCCCAGCACCCCGTCCGGAACCACCGCGCCACCGCCCTGATTCCACCATGTGGGAGCCCACACCCGATCGGAGGCCGGCGGCGCCGGCCCCGCTGCACCCGCCGAACGGGCCTGCCTCACCGCCGCCATCGGCGACGATCCGCCGCCGTCGGACACTGACGAGCTGCGGCCGTGACCCGTCAGGCAGTCGGATTCACGGTGTCCTCAGGTAGTCTTCCAACGTGGCCGGCTGACCGACCCCTATGCCGCCGAGGTGGTACTGCGTTCCCTGACTCGGTATCACGGGCGGCCCGACACCCGACCCGCGACGGCCCCAGGTGCCGGTCACAACCTGGACCGACGTCGTTTTCCCGACCCTCGAAGGACCCAGCATGTCTCAGGCCAAGGACGAGCTTGTCGCGCGAGCGCAGGATCCCAATGCAGAGTTGGAGACCCTCCACCAGCTGGCGCAGAACTACCCCGGCCTGCGCCCCTACATCGCCGCCAACCCACGCACCTATCCCGCCCTCCTGGAGTGGTTGGGAACCCTGGGTGACCCCGCGGTCGACGCAGCCCTGGCCTCTCGCAACAGCCAGCCCCAGTCAGCGCAGTCGGCGCAGTCATCGCCGCAGCTGGCGGTGGTCTCGCCCCCCGGCGCCCAGCACAGCGCCCCGTCGGCCAGGTCCTCCGAGGCCCCCACGCAGGTGACCCTGCCCCGTTCGCTCCAGCCCGGCAGCGCGGTCTCCGGCGCCTCTGCGATCTCCGCCACCAGCTCGAGGAGCGCCGCGAGCGCACCGAGCGCCTTCAACGCTGCCGGCGCGAACACGCAGGTTGACGGCTTCCAGGCCGCGGGTGACCCGACTGTCTCGGTGCCCACGTCCCACCCCGCCCAGGCAATGGCCTCCCAGTCACCGGCCCGGCCGGTTCAGCCCGCCCTGCAGCAGACCTTCCAGCAGTCCGCGAACGTCTCTCAGGCGCAGAGCCCGGTCATTCCGGCTCCCGTGCAGCAGGCCCCCGCAGTGGCCGGCGACGACGGCGTCTTCGGCGTCGGCACCGAGGACGACGACTCCGAGCCCCCGTCCTCCTTCCTGACCTCCAACCGCATCCTGCTCATCCTGGCGCTCCTGGTGGCCACCGTCCTGGTCTTCCTGGCGACCTGGTACCTCTCCGGGGGCAGTGACAAGGGCTCGGCCGCCGACTCGGGCACCGAGGCCCCGGCGGACTCCGGCCAGGCCGCGGCTCAAGACGGCTCCTCCCCGGCCGCCCAGTCCGCCTCCCCCTCGGCCTCGGCCACCCCGAGTGCCTCGGCAACCCCCACACTCAAGGCGCCGGCACCCGCCAACGCTCAGGAGCTGTCCGCCTTCGACGCCCCCAGCGGCAACATCAGCTGCACCCTGAATGACAACAACCTCACCTGCGTCATCAACGAGCACGCCTCGACCGCTTCCTGCCCGTCCTCGAAGCCGCTGACGGTCACGATCGGCACGGACGGGAAGTCCAGCCAGAGCTGCGGGTCCACCTTCTCCACCAAGGGCGTCAGCCTCAGCTACGGCTCCGTCGCCAAGAACTCCACCTTCGCCTGTGAGTCGGCAGACTCCGGTATGCAGTGCTGGAGCCAGGTCACCGGTCAGGGCTTCATCCTCAGCCGCGAGAGCGTGACCCCCACCACCCACCGCAGTAACTGATCCGTTTCACCCGAGGTCGGAGCCCCGCCCGCCGGGGCTCCGACCCGTCCTATTACTCTGAACTTCCTCCGAACTTCCTCCGAACTTCCTCTGAGCCGCACCTTCCAACAGCGCACGACGTCCGATATGGCCACCTCCTACCGAACGATCCTCATTCACCCCGGTGCCCGCTCCTTCACGAGCGCCGGGCTCATCGCCCGTTTCCCCATGTCCATGGTGGGGATCTCCACGATCCTGGCGGTCGAGGAGCTCTACGGCTCCTACACGGCCGCGGGCCTGGTCAGCGCCGCGAACTTCGTGGCCATGGCCATCGGGGCGCCGATCCTGGCCCGCTGCGTCGACCGCTACGGCCAGTCGCGGGTCATGCTGCCCGCGGTGCTCGTGTCGTCCTTGAGCCTGGTGGGGCTGGCCGGCGCCGCCGCCGTGCACGCGCACCTGGGGATCCTGGCCGCCCTGTCAGCCCTGGCCGGCGGCCTGGCCGGTTCCATGGGCTCACTGGTGCGGGCGCGCTGGACGGCGATGCTCACCCGCCCCGAGGAGGTTCACGCGGCCTTCTCCCTGGAGGCGGCCCTGGACGAGGTGGCCTTCATTCTCGGGCCGGTGCTGGCCACGGCCCTGTGCACGACGCCGTTCCTGCCGGTGATCTCGGGCTGGGTGTGCTGCATGGTGATGCAGCTGGTCGGGGGGCTGTGGTTCCTCGGCCAGCGCGCCACTGAGCCCGCGCCGCACCCTACTCGGCCGCGGCGCACCGCTGAGGCCGCCGAGCAGTCGGATCAGACCGCGGCGCACCCACCGGTGATGCGCTACGGCGCGATGGTGTCCATCGCCATCGTCTTCCTCATCCTGGGGGCCCTCTTCGGGGCCAACGACGTCGCCGCGGTCGCCTTCGCCACCGAGGCCGGGCACAAGTCGGCCTCGGGTCTGGTCCTGGCGGTGTGGGGCGTGGGCTCCTTCGTCGCGGCCCTCCTCTACGGCTCGCGCACGTGGGGGTGGCCGCTGTGGAAGCAGCTCATGGCCGGACTGGTGGGGCTGGCGGTGGGGGCCTCGACCTTCGGTTTCGCGCCGAGCCTGGTGGTGCTGTCCGTCCTGGCGCTCCTGACGGGGCTGGCCATCGCCCCCACCCTGACCAGCGGCAACAACATCGTGCAGGTGACGGTGGCCCCCTCCCAGCTGACCGAGGGCCTGGCCTGGGTGAGCACGGCCCTCAACATCGGGGTCTCGATCGGGTCCCTGCTGGCGGGGCAGGCCACCGACGCCGGTGGCTCGCGCGCCGGGTACCTGGCGGTGGCCGCCTTCGCCTGGGGCGCCGTCGTGGTTGGTGTCCTAGGGCTGCCCGCGCTCAGGCGAGCGCGGACCAGCGGCTCGCTGGGCGGTCACTGAGCGTCCTCGGCGGGAGACACAGTTCCCAGCGTTCTTGGTGACTCTTCTACACTCAGCACGATGCCGATCGCAGGAAATCCACAACACGCCCCCCTTCCCTCCCAGTCGGGCACCAGCCCCACGGGGCACCCCGGCCGTGGGAGCGGGACGCCCGCCGCCCGACCTGCGCGGCTGGTGGCGGCCGCGCGCGCCGTCGCCTCATCGCCCGTCGTCGCCGCCTTGGGATGGCTGACCCTGCTGGTGCCCGCCTACTGGTCCTTGGTGGATGAGCACGGCCAGTGGCTGTTCAAGCTGGATTCCTTCGTCTACTACGAGGCTGTCCGTCAGTGGCTCGACGGCGGGGACCTCTACAGCTGGTACGCCAACCCGGGCCAGCACCTGTGGCCCTTCACCTACACGCCCCTGGCGGCCTGGGTGATCTCGCCCCTGACCTGGATGTCGTACCAGCAGGCCACCGTGCTGCTGATCGTGGCCACGCCGCTGTGCGCCGCCGTGACCGCCTACGCGGTTCTCAGGCGGCTGGCCGTCGCGCCCCGGATGGCACGCGGCCTGGCACCGTGGCTGGCGCTCATCGGGGTCATCGCCCTGGAGCCCTTCCCCAAGACCATGGAGTACGCGCAGGTCAACGCCATTCTCATGGCGCTGGTGGCCGTGGACCTGTTCCTGGTTCCTGAGCGCTCGCGCTGGCGCGGGGCCCTCAGCGGCCTGGCCGCCGCGATCAAGCTGACGCCGGCGGTCGCGATCCTGGTGCTCCTGGCGCGCCGCGAGTGGCGGGCGGCCGCCACCATGGCCGGCAGCGCCGTCGGGCTGACGGCCCTGGCCGCCCTGGCCGCCCCCGCTGAGTCCTGGGAGTTCTTCACCTCGGCCATGTGGGATCCGGGGCGCGCCGGTTTCGCCGACTACTCGGGCAATCAGAACCTCAAGGGCGCGATCGCCCGGGGGCTGCCGGAGGCCGCCTGGAACCTCACCTGGGCGGTGTGCTCCCTGCTCGCAGTCGTGGTGGCCTGGCTCCTGTGCCGCCGGCTGGACCGGCTGCGGGGAGCCGGCGGCGCGGTCGGAGGTCCCGGGCAGGACGACGACCTGATCCTGTCCCTCCAGATCAGCGTGGTCATGGTGCTCGGCCTGCTCATCTCTCCCATCTCCTGGTCGCACCACTGGGTGTGGTGCCTGCCCGTGCTCATGTCGGTCGCGGCGGCGACCTGGCGCTGGCGCTCGACCGCGCTCGGCGTGGCCGCCGCCGCCGGGTTCCTCGTCTTCGTCCTGGCAATGCAGTGGTGGTTCCCCGAGCAGAACCACGTGGAGCAGAACTGGCCCGCCTGGGCCAAGGCCGTCGGCTCGAGCTACACCTGGTGGGCCCTGGGCTGCGGGGCCGTCCTGTGGTGGGCGAGCGGCCGGCGGCTCAAGGCCCTGCACCACTGAGAGGCGCTGAGAGGCGCCGACAGGCGCTCGCGGTCGTACCGTAGGTCGCGCTATCGAGGGTTCAGGGTACGACCGCGCGGGCTACCCTACGACCGCGCGGCGCTTCATCGCGACGAGGCCTGGCGGACCTCTCGCTCGATGCACATGCGCTCGAGATCCTCTGCAGTCATCGGTCCCTGGGTGGTCCCGGGGACCGTCCTGACGGGGTGTGGGTGTCCATGGCGCTGACATCAACCCCGCTCCGACGTCGCGGACCAAAGACGACCCGCGACATTCCAACGATCCCCACTGGGTGCGCTGACGCCGGGTCCGTTCATGTCAGCGCTGTGGACACCGGGCTGCGCAGGAGTAAGTCGGTGGGGCTTGCGGCAGTGCCCGGCGCCTCCGTCTCAGGTCCGCCTCCACCGACTCCTGCCCGCCGCCTGCGCTGGGGCCCGGTGGTCAGGGTTCGACTCCGACTCTGCCTTGAGTCGGCCCGAGTCTGCCTGCTCCACGAGGGTCGGGATCCACTGGCCAAGGGTTGTGCGTACTGCACGAAGGCCCCACCCACCCGAAGTGCACCCAACCCTCGTCCAGTAGCACCCCACCCTCGTGCAGTGCATCCAGACGACGACGGCAACCACCACAGTGACCCGGCCAGCCCGCTCCGACAGGCCGAAGCAGCAGCCCTCCCATCCGGCAGACGCACCCCACCAGTGTCTTGAGATGTCATGACATCCGACACTCTCAGAGGCCATGAGACAACACAGAGGGTTCAAGGGTACGAACGCGCGATCCACCTGACGAACGCAACGATTGGAACCCCTGAGTCGTCTAGGATCCAGGGGTGCCCCTCTCCGACATCGCCCGCGCCGTCGAGGACCGGTTCCATCGCGATACCGTCCCGGTCCTCAAGCGTCAGGGCTGGCGCCCCCGCGTCATTCCCTACGACGGATACGGCACCAGCGCCCCGGCTCAGCCCGGCCCGACGGCGCCGCAGCACCAGGAGCAGCACCAGAACACTGCGACCCAGCGCAGCGCGGCCGGAGCCCACCGGCGCCCCGCCTCAGCCTCCCGCGGGACCTCCTCCGGTTCCTCCCAGCCCACTCAGCCCTCCCGGCCCGCTCCCATGGCCCGGGTCCTGGCCCGCATGGTGATGCGTCCCCAGGACGCCCCCGCCGAGGGACCCCTGTTCCGCTCCCTGCCCGACACTCTTCCCGTCAGCGCCGCCCAGGCCCGCAGCTTCGCCATGACCGGGCTGAGCGACGCCCAACGCGGCTGGCGTCTGTTCATCGAGGTGCCGGTGGCCTTCCTGCCGGTGACGGTCCACGTGGGTCGGGCCAGTGTGCGCACCCGGGCCGACCGCAGCGGCTACATCGACGTCGTCGTGCGCGATCACGGCCTGGAGCCCGGCTGGCACGAGGCCAGGATCGAGGCGATGGGGGCGCACGCGGTCGCCGCCAAGGTCCTCATCATCCCCGAGGGCCCGCGCCTGGGCATCATCTCCGACATCGACGACACCGCCATGGTCACGCACGTCCCCCGCGTGCTCGTGGCCGCCTGGAACCAGCTCGTCAAGTACTCCTCGGCGCGCGAGCCCGTCCCCGGGATGGCCGAGCTCTACTCGCGCATCCAGGCCGCCCACCCGGGCACCCCGATGATGTACCTATCGACCGGGGCCTGGAACGTCGTCCCCACCCTGCGCTCCTTCTTCTCCCGCCACGGCTTCCCCTCGGGGCCCGCGCTCATGACCGACTGGGGGCCGACCAACACCGGCTGGTTCCGCTCCGGCATCGAGCACAAGCGCACCGAGCTGCGCCGGCTCATGATCGACCTGCCCCAGATCACCTGGATCCTCTTCGGCGACGACGGCCAGCACGACCCGCACATCTACGGCGAGGCCGCCCGCCACCACGCCGACCGGATCGCCGCCGTCGCCATCCGCCGCCTGACCGCCACCCAGCAGGTGCTCGCCGGAGGGCTGACCGCCCACCCCATGGGCATCGGGCCGGAGGCCCGGACCCTGGCCGAGGCCGACGTGCCCGTCGTCGTGGGCGCCGACGGCTACGAGCTGGCCCGGCGCCTGCCCCGCGAGCTGCTGGAGGCCGCGCCGCGCCGCTGACGGCCTCACGGCGACCACCGCTGAGAGCGGGCCGTTTCCCGGTCGGCCCCTCCATGCGGCATGTCTCACGCAGGCCCCTCCACCGGCGTCGATGCCCGCCAGCATGCGGATCGCCCCATAGCCTGCCCGGTTCACAGGGACGGCACAGGCCCGCCCTACACGGACGACAGGCCCGGGCGGTTACCTGGGTTCATCGGGGCGAACGCCCCCGTTCCCATCCCCAGCGAACAGGAGGAATCAGATGTCCCCCTTCTCCACGGACTCCACCGGTCCGGCAGAGCCCACCAGCCCCACCGGCCCGAACGGCCCCATCAGCTCCGCTGCCTCGACGGCGGCCTCGCTGCGCCGCCACGCGATCCTGGCAGACCTCAACGTGCTGCAGGTCGCCACCCTCATGGGCACCGGGCTGCTGGTGACACTCGGCGTCATCCTGGGCGGCCGCTCCTACATCACCACCGTCACGCCGGACGGCCTGATCGCCTCCCAGCCGAGCGCCCACGGCACCAGCGTCCAGGACCCCGCGGCGGGCTCGATCCCCTCCACCGGCGACTCCTCGGAGAAAACCGTGTGATTCCAGGGGCGAGGACCGCCCCAGCCCCGCAGCGCCCCCGCACGTGACGCTGTGGGCGATCACGCGGGCCACGAGCCCCCTTCACGTCAGTCGCCCCGGCCCCCGGCCGGTATGGTGATGGCGCACCCAGCAGTGCTTCCTTCAAGCTCAGGAGACGATATGGCCGGCAAGATCCCCTTCATCCTCGGACTCGGCGCGGGATACGTGCTCGGGA
>ERZ773077.2262-NODE-2262-length-12495-cov-8.623794_pt1 | contig 12495 bp, 11 predicted proteins | sample MGYA00580612_ERZ773077 | MGnify/ENA primary metagenome ERZ773077 (study PRJEB29015, sample SAMEA2737971) | human oral metagenome | biome: human oral; feature: human-associated habitat; material: dental | place: China | collected 2021 ...
TTCATGTCTCTGTCTCCTTTCTATGATTTCTTCTTTGCCTTCAGCTTCACGTCGATCACCTTCTCGGCCGCGCCCAAGAACCAGCTCCCGTCGGCACCCTTCAGGTCGCCCTTGGCAAAGCCGACGGTGACGCTGTCCGAGTCGTAAACGGACGGTTCAGCCGAGTCTTCAATCTTCATATGGATGTAGACCGAGTCCGCGGGGAAGAGGCTGTACTCCCGAACGAATGAGCCGTCTGACGCGGTGTAGACCGTGTCGCGCAGGAGGCCGGAGTAACATTGTTCGGGGCCTTTGCCCCAAACCGCCGTCACCTCCGACGCCACGACACGCATACCTCCCAGCGGCTGTCCCTGCTCGTTCGTCACACGCCCCAGCACCTTGAAGTAGGAGCTCGGCGACCCGTATTCCACACTTATCTCTCCGCCTCCGTTGTCGTCTTTGCCGCATCCGGTGAATCCCAGCAGCGACAGTAGTCCCGCCAGCGCCCAGTTGGTGCCGCGGATCAATTTGCGATTCAGCTTCTTCATGTCTCTGTCTCCTTTCTATGATTTCTTCTTTGCCTTCAGCTTCACGTCGACCACCTTCGTTGCCTCGCCTTTGAACCAGTGGTTGTCGCCGCCCTTCAGGTCGCCCTTGGCAAAGCCGACGGTGACGCTGTCCGACTCATAGTCTGGGCGCTTCGTGGGGTCTTCAAACTTCAGCGTGAACTTCAGTGAATCCGGTGCATAACCGGCGTAGTACCGGTATCTGTAACTCCCGTCCGGAGAGCTGTAGACCGTGTCGTAAGGACTTGGAAAGTCGCTCTTCAAGTTGGTCTGTACGACGCGGATCCCGGAGAGCGGCTCACCCGCTTCGTCGGTCACCCGCCCCGTCACCTTAAAATCAGCATGCGGGGAGCCATACTCCTCCACCGGATTGCCGCAGCTGGAGAATCCCAGCAACGACAACAGTCCCGCCAGCGCCCAGTTGGTGCCGCGGATCAATTTGCGATTCAGTTTCTTCATGTCTCTGTCTCCTTTCTATGATTTCTTCTTTGCTTTCAGCTTCACGTTGACCTCCTTCTTTGCTGCGCCTTGGTACCAATCTCCTTTGCCACGCTTGTAGTAGTCTTCGCTCTCGAACGTCACATGGATAGTATCGTTCTCGAAGCTACCGTTTGCCTCGCCATCGGTGTCTGATATGACCAGATCCAAGGCATCGATGGGGAGGTAATTTGCCGACACGGAATAGCGGCCATCCTGTCCCGTCCTCGTAGAATCGAAAGAGGCGTAATACGGTTGCTCACCTTTACCCAGTTGCACCTTGACATTCGGCACTGGTGTGCCTTGCTCGTCTGTCACACGCCCCGAGACTTTGTAGTCTGCATTCGGCGAACCATACTCTACTCTTATTATTCCGTTGCAGCCGGAGAATCCTAACAGCGACAAGATGCCCGCCAGCGCCCAGTTGGTGCCGTGGATCAATTTGCGATTGAACTTCTTCATAACCTGTTTTCCTTTCTATTCTATGAGGGTTCGTTTTTTCGAGTGCTCTATTCTTTTCTGCTTATCTGTGGGCAAAGATGAAGAATGCACGTCTGGCGCTGCTTCGCTACTAAACATTTCTAATTTTGGCGCCGTTCACTCACAGAAAGAAATACTGATGGATAAGCAGAATCTGAGAATCCTATTCATGGGAACGCCCGACTTTGCCGTGGCTTCCCTCAAGGCCTTGGTAGAAGGCGGGTACTGCGTCGTGGGCGTGGTGACGATGCCCGATAAACCCATGGGCCGACATGGCAGTGTGCTGCAAGCATCGCCCGTCAAGCAATACGCTGCTGCGCAGGGCCTACGCGTGCTGCAACCCGAACGCCTCTCTGACCCCGCCTTCGTCGACGAACTCCGCAAGCTCCGCGCCGATCTGCAAATCGTCGTTGCCTTCCGCATGCTGCCGCGCGTTGTTTGGGAAATGCCACGCTTGGGTACGTTCAATCTGCACGCCTCCCTGCTGCCGCAGTATCGCGGCGCGGCGCCGATCAACTGGGCCGTCATCCATGGCGACAAGGAAACGGGCGTCACCACCTTCTTCCTCCGCCATGAGATCGACACGGGCGACATCATCCTGCAACGCCGCGTGCCCATCGCCGAGACCGACGACGCGGGCACGGTGCACGACCGACTGATGGCTATCGGTGCCGCATTGGTTGTCGAGACCGTAGACCGAATCATCGACCATGATGGACATGTGGAGACGACGGAGCAGGAGGCGCTCACGACCGACACCGCCCCGCTGCGCGACGCCCCGAAGATCTTCCGCGACACGTGCCACATCGACTGGTGTCAGTCCACCGAACGCGTCTACAACTTCATTCGCGGCTTGGCTCCCTATCCCGCGGCCTGGACCGAGATCCTCTCGGCCGACGGACGGCGGATGGCGCTCAAAGTGTTCCGCAGCGAGCGCATCGCCGAGCCACACGCACTCTCGCCCGGAGCGATCCGCACCGATGGCCGACGCCACCTCGACGTGGCCACCGAGGACGGCTTCCTCCGACTCCTCGACGTGCAGCCCGCCGGCAAACGCCGCATGACGGCCGACCAGTTTCTCAACGGCACCGACGTCTCCGCCTGCTGCATGGCGTAAACCTTTCAAACACCATTCGAACACCACTTCAACCGCCACTTTCCAACCACTTAATATTACAGTCACATGAACGCATTAGACTACGTAAAGCAATTCAACGGGTTCCTCTGGAACGATTTCCTGATGTACGTCCTCCTGGCCGTCGGCATCTTCTACACCATCTACCTCGGATTCCCACAGATCCGACACTTCGGACTCATGTTTAAGTACGCCTTCGGGCCAGCCTTCAAGCGACGCAAGAAGCGCGACAAGCACGCTAAGCAGGACGAGGCCCACAAGGTCAACTCCTTCCAGGCACTGGCCACAGCCGTGGCCGCACAGGTGGGCACGGGCAACATTGGCGGCGTAGCTACGGCTATCGCCACCGGTGGTGTGGGCGCCATCTTCTGGATGTGGGTGTCCTCGCTGCTGGGCATGGGAACGATCTTCTCCGAAGCCACGCTGGCGCAGAAGTACCGCGAGGTGAAGGATGGCGGCGTCTCCGGTGGGCCCGCATACTACATCTCCAAAGGCCTCAAATGCCACCCGCTGGCCGTCTTCTTCGCCCTGGCCATCATCCTCGCCCTCGGTTGCGTGGGTAATATGGTGCAGGCCAACTCCATCTCGATCGCCATCGTCAACTCCCTCAGCACCGGGCCGGACACCATGGCCTACCTGCCCTACCTCATCGGCGTCGCGTTGGCGCTGCTCGTGGGCGTGGTCATCATGGGCGGACAGAAGCGCATCACGGCCATCGCCGAGCTCGTTGTCCCCTTCATGGCGCTGATCTACATCCTCGGCTCACTCGTCGTGCTCTTCCTTTATATCGGCGACGTGCCCCACATGTTCCAAAGCGTCGTCAGCGAGGCCTTCTCCACGAAAGCCGCGGCGGGCGGTGCGGCCGGTACGGTGATGAAATACGCCATCCGCTACGGCGTAGCGCGCGGCCTCTTCTCCAACGAGGCCGGTATGGGCTCCACACCGCATGCCCACGCCATGGCGCACGTCAAGGACCCCGCCATTCAGGGCTTCGTGGCCATGGCCGGCGTCTTTGTCGACACGATCCTAATCTGTAGCTCCACGGCCTTCGTCATCATGCTCACCGGCGCTTATCAGGGCACCGACCTCAAGTCCGTAGCCATCACGCAAGAGGCCTTCAACCGCGCCTTCGGCTCCGGCGGCGTCACCTTCCTGGCCATCGCCCTCTTCTTTTTCGCCTTCACCACCATCATGGGCTGGTACATGTTCGGCGAGATGAACGTGCGCTACCTCTTCGGCAAATACGGCGTCCTGCCCTTCCGTCTGATCGTCTGCTGCTGCATCTTCTGCGGCTGCATCTTCGCCGCCGACCTTGTCTGGGAGCTAGCCGACACCTTTAACGGCCTCATGGCCATCCCCAACCTCATCGCCATCGTCTGTCTTGCCCCACAGGTGCGCAAGATGTACACTCACTTCTTGCAGCGCCGCCGTTCGGGCGAGCTCTGACACCCGCTCTGATCTTCAGATCATCCGTTTGACTTCATATCTATATTGTTCGACTCGTGCGTTGAGCTGCTTCGGCTCGCGCACGAGTTTTTTTGTCCCCTATGCTAGCGAAATCCAATGGCGCTTGATCAAATTTTGATGACGTAGAAAACTATTCAGAAATATTCTCCTGAAAAAGAAGAAGTTACTCGGTCGTAGGCATTGGATAGGTAACGAAGTAGAAACGAGCGAGGCGCTTGGAATTGCTGGAATCTGCACAAACAAAAGGCGCTTGTCATTTGAGGGTGCAATGTTACTATGACTATTTGAAAGACAGGTGCTTTTGATGCGATTCTCTCGATTCTACTTTCGACTTGGGAGTGCGTGAACGCAGAGCGGATGAGGGCTAAGGCTCATATCCCCCGCCCTCGCTTCTTCTTTTTCCCGGATTGGTTTCTCAATCGCCGTTGCCATGCGATCTCGGCATAATCTGCGCCATGTGTCTGTAAGGCAGTGACCTCTACAGTCTCCGAAAGAAGGCTTTCCGCGGCATCTAAAGCAGTGTCCACAACGGAACCTGTTATTTGTATGATAGGGGTACTGTCGTTCGTGGATCTCGTGGAGGAATAGCAGGAGGGAATGATGGGCTTCAGTGTGTTGTCGAACTCGAACTGTTTTGGCAGGGTGCGGAAACCGAACTCACGACCGATCTCGGAGGCCTTGAAACTTTGGCCGTCGTAGGTGAACTTCAGCCCGTAGACTTTGCCCTGCTTGTTCTTCATACGCTCAATCGTGACACCATTTCGGTGGAGTTCGTAGAGGAACATGGAGTGACCCGACAGGCCTTTCCCTCGGTATTTGTCCAGTAGGGCGTAGCAGATGTTTCTAATCTGCTGCTTTGTCCGCTCTCTTGCGGAATAAGCTTGGGCTTTTCGATACGGTCACGCGGAGCGGACTTCGTTGGCAATGGCCAGTCCGTACTCGCGACTGAGTTTTTCGACAACTCTGGCTGCTCGATTGCCAACGAAGGTGGTATCGTAGACCTGTCCGCAGAGGCTGATTCGATTGGCGATGATGTGCATGTTGTCGATGTTTTCTGTGGTGCTTATTCTATGGTTTGGGCCGATGAGAACGGATGTGATTACGGCCCTCTCCCTCGGGCCCCCAAGGCCGGGGGAGCAAGCGCAGTTTGTGGGAACAAACTGACGTCTTGCATTACCGTCGTCACGCTCCGGTACTGGCCCGACAGTGATTCTTTTGATCACTGCATACCATGCATTCAGACAGTTATTGATTGCTTGATGTGCATATCGTTCGTAGACTCTTTGATGGATCTGTGTGCTTGGATTACAGCTTCCGCCATTCCTCGATTTCCTCGGCGTAGTCTTCCAAATGGGCGCGCACGATGTGCTCCACGAAGCTCGAGAGGTTGGCTCCTCGATCTCCCAATCGGCGGACAACGAAGTCGGCGCGCTCCTGTGTCGCCCTACTCAAATAGACTGCCCGACGTTCGATCAGCTCAAGAGATCTTCGTTGAGGTACGGAGATCAAAAACACTTGTCCGGGAGATCTCCGTAGGGGTACGGAGATCAAAAACACTTGTCAGTGTGATCTCTGTAGGGGTACGGAGATCAAAAACACTTGTCGGGGAGATCTCTGTAGGGGTACGGAGATCAAAAACACTTGTCGGGGAGATCTCCGTAGGGGTACGGAGATTAAAAACACTTGTCAGGGAGATCTCCGTAGGGGTACGGAGATTAAAAGTACCTGCACTTGGACTTATCGCCAATTTGACACGGTTGCCCTGTGCTTCCGCCACGGCCCTCGGAATAGTCGATCCACAGGTTCTTCTCGGTGTCTACCTTGAAGCTGGGGTGGCGTTCATCCCGCAATGGTGAACGGTACATTGCATAGGCCGCCAGCCGTCGGACGGGCGTGATGCCTTTACTTTCCAAGTACGCCGTGATGGGGTACCGCTTGATGGTCGATAGGTTTTCTTCTTTCATGGTGATTAAACATTGAGATGGGTAATGAAATGGTGTGGTGTTTTATTGAAATGCAAGTGATTTAAGATCAAACACCCGTGCTTTTTGGTCTCTTCTTACTACAAACTACAATCGCCATAATCGATTGTTTTCCAATAGTATCCATGCAAATCGAAGTCACTACGCGGCTGAATACATGTTACTACTACAGATTTGAAGGAGGGGAGTTCAGTGATCCACTGAAGTCATTTATGTTGCTTCTAGCTGCCTGTTTGGCTGGTTTGGATGAGTTTTCGGGGGGGAAAGTGTGATGAGCATCCCCGGCATCCAAGCATGCAGCGCATTCCAGCATGATGTTGCGTCTGTTTGCTGCCGATTTCTTCAGAGAATAGGCTTTACAAGGAAGTGATTCGCCCATCCGATAAGACAAAATGGCATTGAAAGGAAAAGAGCTTAGGGACGATTCGCAGATTGATATCTGCATTCAAATGCTGCTGTTTTCCGAATGAATGATAGCCGCACCCATGCTACGCCAGCCATTTCCTCACTGTTTTGCGAACGATTCGACATCAGCCCTCGCACTTTGCAGGATTACCGCGATCGAAAGATCATCCCCCTACACGCAGTTTGCCGGTAAGATCCTTTACAAGGTCTCGGATCTCGAAAGGATCTTGGAGGAGAATTACAAAGACTGAATGGCATTTGAAGGGGAGATGTGAATCGAACGATACCCCGCAAACAAATAGAGACGCCCACACAGAAATGGGCGTCTCTAACAATCAATTAAAAAGAGTATGCAGGGGAATTTCCCCCTTTATTCAGAATGGATTCTGCTCGCAGAGCTTGTTGGCTCGGAGCTCAGCATACGGGATGGCGAACTGCCATGCGTTGGCATCGGCTGACTTGGCGACTTGCTTGGCGAAGGATCCCGAGTTACGCGTGACGGCCGTGACGCTGTCCTTGCCGTGCAGGTACTTCGTGATGTTCGATACGTTGAGGCGATTCGGCACGGCGCTGAGGCGCTTCATGTCGAAGAAGCGTTGGCCTTCGGCCCAGAGGTCGATGCGTCGGTTGCGGAGGATCTCCTCGATCAGCTCGTTACCCGTGGCGGTGGTCTTATAGTCCGGGTCGCGGGTCACCATGATCTCTTCCAAGGTCTTCTTCGCCTCGGCGTCTTTGCCCTGGCGTGCCTCAGCTTCGGCCTTGATGTAATACATCTCGCCGAGGCGCATGATCAGCAAGTCGCCGTGGGTGTCGTTAGCCGATTTCGCGCGGAACTTGACGTTCTGCCCCGTGATCTCCCATTTCGGCTCCTTGGTGCCGCCTTCGAAGTAGTCTTCATTGGCATCCTCAGGGATAGGATCTTTCCTATCGAGGCAGACCCACCAGCCGCGGCGAGCGTCTTTCTCGCCCATCTTGTCGTAGATGTCGCGGTTGACGGCAAACTTGAACCCGCTGATCTTCCCCTTGAAGTTGTAACCATAGGTGGCGAAGAAGCTGGCGTAGAAGAAGTCCTGCAGGGAGTTCTGCGTGTAGCCCCACATCCACTCGGAGGCTGAGAGCTTGCAGAAGCCATCGCAGAGGGCAGCGCCGCTTTGCAGCGTGGCGCCGGACTTTTGGATGGCCAGGTCGGCGTATTTCGCAGCGTCTGCCCACTCTGACTTGGTCAGGGCGATGCGGGCGGCGATGCCGCAAGCGGTGGAGTAACGGATGGCATTCTTGCGTCCGAGGTCGGGAGCTTTCGCCAGGTTCTCGAGGCCGATCTTCATGTCTTCGTCGATCAGGGCGTAGACCTCAGCCACGGTCGAGCGCTTGACAGCGTCGTAGGTGACTTCCTTGCGAATGATGACGCCGAGGTTGTCGTTGGCGGCACCTTTCACATAGCGCTTGCCGAAGAGCTGCACGAGGTTGTAGTAAGCCCAAGCCCGCAGCGTGTGGGCCTCGCCCTTGAGCGAAGCTACGTCAGAGGCAGGGGCGTCTTTGAGCTTCTCGACGCCTGTGATCACCTGGTTTGCATGCTGGATGACTTTGTAATAAAAGTCCCAAGCGCGCTCGTTGATGTCGCCGTACGGATCGGTGTGATCCTGCCAACGATAGACGGACATGTGGTAAGCGATCATGGTGTTGATGAAGTCGTCGCCCAGCATGTCGTAGTGAATGTTGAAGGCAGGCTGACCGAGCGTGAAGCTCTGATCAGAGTCAGACGAATAGGAGTAGATCATGTTATGGATACCCTCGATAATGCTTCGAAGTCCCGAAGCACTCTTAGAGGCCATGTCGTCGGTGATACTCGTCGTCGGGTCGTTATTCAGAAAGTCTTCTGAACATCCGCTCATCAACAGGCCTCCGGCAAGGAGAGCGGCCAAGAAATAATTTGTCTTTTTCATATCGCAGACAGGATTAGAATTTGATGGAAATGCTTGAGGTTAATGTTTTGGCGTAATCGTAGAAGGCAGTAGCCGTCACACCGCTGTAGTTCATCATCGGGTTCAACCCCTTGCGGGCGGAGAGCAGGAAGAGGTTTTCGGCAGCTACGCTCAGGCGCAGTTCGTCAACGCCGAGTTTCTTGACCCACATGCGGGGGAAGGTATAGCCCACGTTGATGGACTTCAGCATCAGGGCATCGCTGGAGATGAGGAAGCGGTCAGAGCGTTCAGCGTCATACCGACCAGCGTTACCAGCATCTAAGCGCGGTACATCGGTTTGGTCGCCCGGGTTTTTCCAAGCTCTCTCCATGTCTTTGTGCATGGCGCGTCCACCGTTCAGACTGCGGCCCATGAGGTCTTGATAGCCGGTGTCGTACGTCTTTCCCCCCAGCTGGTAGGAGAAGAGGATCTCCGCGTCGAAGCCCTTCCACTCGGCGCGTGTGCCGAATCCACCGTAGATGTCGGGGATGGCAGTGCCACAGAAATGCTTCCGAGCGAAGCGGGCGTCTTTCGTCCATGTAGCGGCTTCGCCTTCCTTACCTACGCCTACAAAGTTGGGCTTGGAGGGGTCTGCATAGTCGGCATATTTCTCCGTGTCTAAGCGATACATCGCCATGCCGTCTTTCGGGTCTACACCGATCCACTCGTTGAGGTAGAAATCATAGACACTGCGACCTTCTTCATACTTCTTATACTTGAACTCGATGCCGTCCTTGCGGTTTTCGTCTGGCAGGCGGACAATCTTGTTCTTGAGAATTGTACCATTCAAGCTGAGGTTCCACTTAAAGTCTTTGGTGGAAACGAGTGTGCCTTGCAGTTCAAACTCCAAGCCGTAGTTACGCACCTTACCGATGTTGCGGTTGATGGACTTCGCTCCACTCGATTCGGGCAGAGGATAGCCGAAGATCAAGTCCTTGGATTCCTTGTTGAAGAATTCCACCGTACCACGCAGGCGATTGAAGACGCCAAACTCTACGGCGATATCGGTGCTTGTCTGTGTCTCCCACCTTAAGTTCGAGTTGCCCAGCTCTACGAGGCGCACTCCGGGATAATCTCCGTTGTTGTATCCCAGTTGGTACAGCGTCCGATAAGCATAATACGAGTCTTCGTCTGAATCGCTAGCCCAAGAGATGAGGTCGTTACCCGTCTGTCCGATAGAGGCACGGAGTTTCAGCTCATCGAGCCAATCTTTTTTCGCGAAGGCTTCCTGGGCGAGGTTCCAGCCGGCACCGAAGGACCAGAAGTTACCCCAGCGTTTGTCCGGAGCCATGCGTGAAGTTCCGTCGCGACGATAGGAGAGCGAGAGGTTGTAGCGGCTGTCAAGGTCGTAGTTCACGCGACCGAAGTAACCCTCTTTAGAATAGGTGTCCGTGCCTGAGGTTATTCTGACCGGGGTGGAGAGGTTCGGCATTTCATCGATACCCAAGATGCCCATACCTTTTTTACGCATATCGGTGCTTTGCATTTGCAGCCAATAGATCTCATGTCCCAGCATGGCGTCGAAGTTGTGGAGGCCGAAGCTCTTCTTGTAGCTCAGCAGCTGGTTGAAGGTGATGGTAGAGTAGCGATAGTCCGAGATCTGCAAGTAGCCTGCGGGCTGGTCGCCCATGATGTTATTGTAGCGTTTCTTGGAGAGTCCACGAACGAGGTCGTAAGAGAGGTTGGTGCGCAGCTTCAACTCAGGAATGAAAGTAAACTCTGCAAACGAGCGGCTGGTGATAGCGTCGCGATCGAAAGTAGAGTGGTCGAGTTCACCCTCTTGCACGGGGTTGAATCCACCGTTGTAGGGACGCAGGTAATTGTGGTCATAGATCTTGTTGCCTTGTTCGTCAAGCTCGTAGCTGCCGTCGGCTTTATGGCGGTGGATAGGGTAGATCGGCGCAATGTTCCGTTTGAAGTAGAACGGATTGGATGAATAGCTATCGCTTGCCGTCTTCGGAGCCGTGTTGTGCACACGCGAGAAAGAGACGTTGCTACCGATGGAGAACCACTTATTGACGTCGTAAGAGAGGTTGCCGCGACCAGAGAAACGCTGGAAAGAGGTGTGGCGTTTGTAGCCCTCTTCGCCCAGGTAGCTGATCGACATGAAGCTCTTCATCTTGTCCGTATTCAAGCCGCCGCTAAGGGAGTACTCGCTGCGATAGCCGGTGCGGAAGAGCGCCTTCTCCCAGTCCATGTCGTCGCCCCAGAGGAGGCCGTTGATTTCGGGATTCAGCTTGCCGTCGGGGGTTACGATGGCCGGGTAGGTGTCCCAGCCTTGGTGTGGGTTGTTTGTCATGGTGATCTCGCCGGTCTCCGGGTTCTCTTCGTAGACGGATTTCAGACCAGCATAGGGGTTATAGCGGAGGTCGCGATAGACGTAATACGCTGCCAGTTTACCGGCCAAGTCGTCGCTGCGGCCATTGGAGTATTTCTCTTGGTTGAACCACTGCTGCCAGCGCATGGTGTAGTGGTCCATTGCACCGACCTTCTCATAGTCGGCCTGTCCGCGACGGGTGGCACCTTGATTCATGGTGAAGGTAAACTTGGGCTTACCGTCGCGTGCGCCCATGCCGCTCTTGGTGGTGATGAGGATCACGCCGTTACCGGCGCTCGAGCCGTAGAGGGCGGTCGATGCGGCGTCTTTGAGGATGCTGATGCTTTGGATGTCTGCCGGTGCAATGTCGCCCAAGGCGCCGTTGTAGATGGCTCCGTCCACTACGTAGAGCGGGGCAGAGGAGGCATTGATGGAGCCAAAACCACGGATGCGGAGGGTGCTGGATTCACCCGGTTGACCGGTGGAGGTGGTCACTTGTACGCCGGAGGCGGCACCGCTCAAGGCACTCGTAACGTTTGTGATAGGGCGTTTCTCCAGGTCCTTAGATGACACGGACGATTGGGCGCCCACGACAGATTGCCGTTTCTGCGTACCGTAGGCTACGACAACCACTTCGTCGATCATCTCCGTGGCGGGCTTGAGCACAATGCGCAGCGTGGGAGCTACGGCGACTTCCTGAGTCCTCATACCGATGTATGAGACAACTAACAACTTGGCGGAACTGGGCACATCCGTCATGACGAATTTGCCGTCCATGTCGGTGATCGTACCGACGTGCGTTCCCTTCACAAGAACCGAGGCACCGATGACTGGCAATCCGTCTTCTTCCGAGATTACCGTACCCGTGACTCTTTGCATTTGGGCCGAAGCCCACATGATGCCTACAACGAGGCACATCAACAGCAGGGATAATTTCCTTTTCATACTTCTCGTTTTTCAAATGGGTTAATACTATAGTTGTTACTTGAAGTGCGATGGAGTAGACACTTTGCGCTTGCTGTCAGGACACAAGCCAGTGGAAGGGGACTGAGGACACATAAGACGACCTCTTTCCTCTCCTTTTTTTGTTGTTCTGCGCAATTGACGACGTCTGCACAGATCAATTTGCAAACTTTTACTGTGTGGGGGGGGGTATTTTTAACGACCCCTAAAACTAACAGCGCTTGAGGCATACCGATACGATGCAAACGGGCGGACGGGTGGCCCCCCGGTTCGTATATCGCTTCAATTCGATCATCACTTGCGGCATGGCGTCGTAATTTCTGTTTAATTCTGGATCTGTTTTATTGCCTTGAAACCGTAGCAAAGATAAAGATTTAACGTTAAAGCAAGTCGATTCAGAAAAATCACAGCAGTGACCGGCTGGGAATATGGGAGATGTTACTCTTTCCTTTCACAAGAAAAGATTTCCGGTTCTCCAACACCCTTCTGTAAGAGTGCCACGAGCGACAGACGCCATTCTATGAAGAAATTTCGATCACGGGAGAGGAAAAAAGCGTCTTGCGTGGTCAAAGTTTGGTGACGTAACAACAATGTAGAACATAGCTTTACGGGGAAGAAGAAACTCATATCGTGTTATGTAGTTGGAAGGTAGTATGAAGGGGTTGGGGCTTCTACGACATTCTAACTTCTATTTCCTCAAGATGTTATCCCCGTTGTAGTCATGTAGTAAGATCTATTCGATGAAAGAGAAAAAGCATACCGC
>ERZ773077.2266-NODE-2266-length-12469-cov-72.001369_pt1 | contig 12469 bp, 8 predicted proteins | sample MGYA00580612_ERZ773077 | MGnify/ENA primary metagenome ERZ773077 (study PRJEB29015, sample SAMEA2737971) | human oral metagenome | biome: human oral; feature: human-associated habitat; material: dental | place: China | collected 2021 ...
GCGACGCGTTAGATGCGGATACGGACAGATAAAAGGCCGTCTGAAAAAACGTTTTTAGGTTTTTCAGACGGCCTTTTTCCGTTGCGGGTACGGCGGGGCTGGTTTTATCGGCAAAGCCGGAAGCCTGCGGTTATCCGCGTGCGGGGGAAGCGGCGGCATCGAAATTTTTCGCTTCCGAATGAGGCGTGAACAGCATTGCGCGCTTTGCTGTAATGAAAAACAGTTGGTTTGCAGAATGCTTTTGAAGAATGTTGGGGCCGTCTGAACAGGCGGTACGGGTGGAGGAGGCAGGCGGGTTTATCCGCCGTCTTTCTTCCGTTTCGCCCTCGGATGGGCGCGGTCGTACACTTGCGCCAGGCGGTCGAAATCGAGTTTGGTGTAAATCTGGGTGGCGGACAGGTTGCTGTGGCCGAGCAGCTCCTGTATGGCGCGGATGTCGCCGGAGGATTGCAGCAGGTGGCTGGCGTAGCTGTGGCGCATCATGTGCGGGCTGAGGTGTTGCGGGCTGCCGTTTTTCACCGCCCAGTCGCGCAGGCGGTTTTGGATTTGGCGGATGCCCAGCCGTTTGCCCGTGTGGCCGGTGAACAGGGCGGTTTCGCCGCTTTGCGCGATCCGTTGCGGCAGGTAGGCGCGCAGGGCGGAAACGCTGCGGCTGCCCAGCGGCACTTGGCGGTGTTTGCCGCCTTTGCCGCGCACTTCCACCCAGCCTTCGTCGAGCAGGATGTCGTCCGTATTCAGGCCGTGCACTTCGGCCACGCGCAGGCCGCTGCCGTAGAGCAGTTCGAATATGGCCAAATCGCGCACGTCGAGGCCGTTTTCTGCGGGCGCGTGGTCGAGCAGGCGGTTGAGCGGTTCGGCATCCACGGCTTTCGGCAGCCGTTCGGGTGCTTTCGGTGCTTTCAGGCGGACTGTCGGGTCGGCATCGAGCAGCTTTTGCCGCATGAGGAAGGCGCAGTATTGCCGCCAGACGGAAAGTTTGCGGGCAAGGCTGCGTTCGGATTGGTTTTGTTGCGACAGTTTTTTCAGGACGGCGACGAAGTCGTTGCGGCCGACGGATTGGCCGTGCGCGGGCAGCAGGCTGAAGAGCTGGGTCAAATCGCGGCGGTAGGCGGCCAGCGTGTGCGCGGATTTGCCCTGCCTTTGCAGTTCGGCAAGGTAGGGGTCAAGGTGGTGCGGCAGTTCGTCCGGCGTCATCGGGTTTCCTGTCAAGGTAGGGAAGAGGCCGTCTGAAAGCTGTGTTTCAGACGGCCTTTGCAGTTTACGAACGGTAGTCGGCGTTGATGGAAACGTAATCGTGCGAGAGGTCGCAGGTGTAGACGGCGGCCTGTTCGCGGCCGCGTTGCAGGTCGATGCGGACGGTGATTTCGCTTTCGTTCATGACGGCCTGGCCCTGTTCTTCGGTGTAGCCGGCGGCGCGGCCGCCTTTTTCCGCCACCAATACGCCGTTGAGCCACATTTTCAGGGTGTTGCAGTCCAAATCGACGCCGGAACAGCCGACGGCGGCCAGCAGGCGGCCGAGGTTGGGGTCGGAGGCGAAAAAGGCGGTTTTGACCAGCGGGGAGCGGGCGACGGCATAGGCGGCTTGGCGTGCTTCGTCGCGGCTTTCGGCGTTGCAGACTTCGATGGTAATGAATTTGGTCGCGCCTTCGCCGTCGCGGACGATGGCTTGGGCGAGTTCGAGGGCGAGGCCGCAGAGCAGGTTTTTGAGCTGTTTGTAGCGCGGATCGGCGATGTTGTCGATTTCGCTTTGGCCGTTTTTGCCGGTGGCGATGATGACGAAGCTGTCGTTGGTGCTGGTGTCGCCGTCCACGGTGATGCTGTTGAAGGTGTCGTCGGCGATTTCCTGCGTCATCAGCTGGAGGATGGGTTGGGAAACTTTGGCGTCGGTGGCGATGAAGCCGAGCATGGTCGCCATGTTGGGATGAATCATGCCGGAACCTTTGGCGATGCCGGTGGCGCGGACGGTGTGTTTTTCGCCGACTTTGCCTTCGCGCGAGGCGGATTTGGGGACGGTGTCGGTGGTCATGATGGCGCGCGCCGCATCCGCCCAGCCGGCCGGGCGCAGTTTGGGCAGGGCGGCAATAATTTTGTCGGCGGGCAGGGGTTCGAGGATGACGCCGGTGGAGAAGGGGAGGACTTGGGTCAGGGCGCAGCCTGCCTGTTCGGCCGCCGCTTCGCAGACGGCCATGGCGCGGTCATGGCCTTCTTCGCCCGTTCCCGCGTTGGCGTTGCCGGTGTTGATGACGAGGGCGCGTACGCCGTCTGCATCGAACAGGTGTTGTTTGCAGATGCGCACGGGTGCGGCGCAGAAGCGGTTTTGGGTAAACACCGCGCCGACTGTGCTGCCGTCGGAGAGCAGCATCAGGGTGAGGTCGTCGTGTTGCGGTTTTTTGATGCCCGCCGGTCCGACGAAGAGGCGGATGCCGTCGATGGCTTGGAGTTGGCCGGCGGGGGTTTCTCGGTAATTGACTGCCATGATTTTTTCCTTTGTATCGTTGGGATGGGCGTTGGCGGAAGGGGAACCGCTTCCGCTGCTTGTCCGATTCTACCGCTTCGGCGGGCGGGCTTTCAACCGTGTTCGGAACGGGAAAGAGGCCGTCTGAAAAAGCACCCGCGCGGCGGAATGCTTTTCAGACGGCCTCTTCTGATTGAGGGCGATCAGTGCATGATGGGCGGCAAGACGCGGAATTGGAGGCTGCGCGCTTTGCCGGGGTTGCTTGGATAGTTGAGGCCGCGGGCAATGTCTTCCACCGCGCTGTCCATGGGCGGGATGGGGTTGCCCAGCGCGTCGAGCAGGACTTTGCCTTTCGCGGGCGCGGCTTTGGCGGCGGAAGGCTGGTTTGTGACCGACGGCGGCTGTGCGGAGGCGGTAACGGGGCGGCTGTTCATGGCCAGTGCCTGCGCGTACTGTTCTTTCACATAATCGGGCTGTTCTTGGTAGCGCGCCAGCGCGCGGTAGTCTTCCAAGGCTTCCTGGTCGCGCCCCAAGGCGATGAGGACGGCCATGCGGTCGCGTTTGGCCTGGTTGTAGATTTCGCTGTTTTCTTCGCTTTCGCGCAGGATTTTGCTCAGGCCGTCGTAAACTTGTTCCAACCGTTTGCGGTCGCCGTCGGCGCGGGCGCGGCGCAGTTCGTCGGCCAGTTTGGCGTGGCGCAGCCACAGACGGTCTTTGGCAGAGAAAAATTTGCCGTGGCGGGAGATGAGTTGTTCTTGTGCGGCAAAGTCGCGGCGTTCGGCGGCGACGCGGTATTGCTGCAGGATGTGGTCGCGTTCGGCGGTTTCGGCTTCGCGGCGGCGGTTTGCTTCCTGCTGCTTGCGCGACGGGACGGCGGTTTCGTTGTTTTGGATGCGGTTGTCCATGTAGGACTGGGCGGCGGCGATGTCGGCATCGTTGCCGAAGCGTTCGCGGTAGAGGGCGATTTGGTTGATGGCGGAGATGTAGTCGTTGCCGTCGAGTGCGGTCAGCGCACCGCCCAGCCAGCCGATTTTGCGTTCGGGGTCGCTTTTTTGCAGTGCTTGGTAAAGTTGGAGGGCGGTGTCGAACTGTTTTTCGTCGCGGGCGGCTTTGGCCAGGTTTTCCAGTTCGTCGGGCGCGTAGTCGCTGGGGCGGCATTCGGGGCAGGCGGCCAGTGCCTGCCGCCTGTCGCCGCGCCGTACCAGCAGTGCAATCCAGTCGGCACGGACTTTGCCGTTGCCGGTTTTCCGGTAGAGTTCGCCCATTTTTCGGGCGGCTTCGGCCAGCTGGCTGTCGCCCTGCCGGGCATAAACGGCCAGCCGTTCGCGTTCGCGGTCGGTGTCGTCGGCACGGGCGGTGCAGCAGAGTGCGAGGAGGAGGGCGGTCAGTGCGGTACGGGCTTTCATGCGGTGGGTCGCGTAGTGGTTGTCGGCCGTTATGATAGGGGTTTGTGCGGGAAAAGGCTATTGCTGCGGGTTTTCCGCATCGCCGTCGACGAAGGCGTGCCGTTTTTGGTGGTAGGCTTCTTCGGCCTCGCCCTGCCGCCAATAGGGGACGGCGTAGCAGCGGGCGGGCGGCAGTTTCCAGGTTTGGCGGGCAATGGGGCGCAGCGTGGCCACCAGTTCGGCTTCGGCGGCAAACCAGACGTAGCAGTCGGCGTTTTCAGGTTCGGCCTGTCCGACGGCTTCGACGATGGCGGCATTTTGCTCGGCTCCGCCGATAAAGGTGCGGACGGTGATGCCGGGCGGGTGTCGGAAGTCGTCCGGCAGGTCGGCGGGGTCGGGCAGCAGCAGGAATACCTGCCCGCGTGCTTCAGACGGCATTTGTTCGAGCATGGCGGCGATAGCGGGCAGGGCGGTCAGGTCGCCTGCCAGCAGGTAGTATGCAGCCGGTTTCAGGATGCTGCCGCGTTTGGGGGCGGTGATGCCGACGGTTTGGCCGGGCAGGGCGTGGGCGGCGAAGGCGGCGGCCGGGCCGTTGTCGCCGTGGAGGACGAAATCGACTTCCAGCAGGCATTTGCCGGCATCGAAGCGGCGGACGGTGTAGGTGCGGCTGTAAGGTTTGGCCGACGGGTCGCGCCATTTCGGACGGCCGTTTTCAAAGCCTTCGGGCATTTGCGGCTCGGCCTGCCCGCTTCGGGGCAGCAGCAGTTTGAACGGTACGCCGTTGCTTTCGCAGGGGTAGTCGGCCAGTTCGGGGCCGGAAAAGGTGATGCGGCACATGTTTTTGCCCAGCATCCTGCGGCTTTGCACTTGAATCAGGCGGGGTCTGTCGGGGCGGTTCATCAGGTTGTCCTCGTTTCGGGTTACGGTTTGCGGGAGGGTGTTTCAGCGGGAAAAGGGGTTTGGCTTGGGTCGGTTGCGGGGTCTGCTTCCTAATGGAAACCTCGGTTTGGCTGCGTGCAAACCTACGGCGTTTGTTTTCATTCCGTTGAACCTGTGTTTCAGACGGCCTTTCAGACGGCCTCTGCGGTTTTTTCGGTGTGCTTCGCGCTGTTCGGCTTGGGCAGGCGCAGGGTCGGGCTGTGTTGCAGGGTGTAGATGGCGGTGTCGATAATCGGCGGGACGACGGCTTCCAAATCCAGGTCGTCTTCGTGCAGCCACATTTCCATCAGGCCGCAGATGGTGGCGCGCAGGTAGGTGATGGCCAGGTCGATGTGGAGGTCGCCGGGCAGTTCGTTGCGGGCGGTGCAGCGGAGGACGATTTCGCGCAGCTGTTCTTCCCACAGGGCAAGGTATTTTTTCTGCACGGCCATGATGGCTTTGTTTTCTTCCGTGTATTCGAATTTCAAATGGGTGATGACGAGGAGTTTGTAGTGCAGCTTGTCGTGCTTGATGTGGACGAAGATGCTGTTCAGCAGTTGCCTCAGGCCTTGTTTGTCGGCTTTCTTGAGGCCGTCTGAAAAGGTGGTGCTGAAGTTCTCGAAAGTCTGCCGGAACAGTTCTTCAAACAGTTCTTCCTTGTTTTTGAAATGCCAGTAAAGCGCGCCGCGCGTTACGCCTGCATTGCGGGCGATGGCTTGAAGCGGGGTTTTCGCCACGCCATGGAGGAAAAAGGTGTCGAGGGCGGACTGCAACAGCTGCTCACGGGTTTTTTGGGCTTCGGCCTTGGTTTTTCTCATGGTTTGTGAAACAGGATAAGTAAAAAATTCCGCGCATTATAAGATTCAATTTACTTACATTCAACATTGTATGTATAATGCGCAGCTTTCAAGTTGTCATAAAAAAGAGCGGATTAGGCCGTCTGAATGTTCAGACGGCCTGATTTGGTGCAGGTTTGAACAGAATTTATACAGGAAACAATATGATGCAGAAATTTTCCGAGCACACGGCAAGGCTGGCTGTTCTGGCTGCCGCCACCGCTTTGGCTTTGGCCGCCTGCGGCGGCAAAGACGACGGTCAGGCGGCTGCGGGGCAAAAACAGGGCGGCGCGCAACAAAAGCAGGCTCCCTCGCCCGTGGTCGAAGTGGTTACCGTAGAACCGCAGGATGTGGCCTTGAGCGTCGAACTGCCCGGCCGTCTGGAGGCCGTGCGTTCCGCCGACGTGCGCCCGCAGGTAGGCGGTATCGTCAAACGCCGCCTGTTTGAAGAGGGCAGCTATGTGCGCGAAGGCCAGCCGCTGTATCAACTGGAAGACGCGACTTATGTCGCCTCGCTGGAAAGCGCGCGCGCCCAACTGGCTTCGGCCGAAGCGACGCTGGCCAAAGCCAATGCCGACCTGGCGCGCTACCGCCCGCTGGTAGAAGCCGATGCCATCAGCAAGCAGGAATATGATGCCGCCGTTACCAGCAAGCGATCTGCCGAAGCCGGTGTGAAAGCAGCCAGGGCGGCCATCAAGTCGGCACAAATCAATGTGAACTATTCCCGCATCACCGCGCCGATTTCCGGCTTTATCGGTCAGTCTAATGTTTCCGAAGGCGCGTTAGTCAGTGCAAACAGTACGACGGCGATGGCCAATATCAAGCAAACCGATCCGATGTATGCCAATGTAACCCAATCGGCCACTGAAATCATGAAGCTGCGCCAGCAGATTGCAGACGGCCGTCTGAAAGCCGTCGACGGCCGTATCGAAGTGGACATCAAACTGGAAGACGGCACGGTTTATCCGCAAAAAGGCTTTTTGATGTTTGCCGATACCACCGTCAGCGAAACCACGGGGCAGGTGAAACTGCGCGTGGTCGTGCCCAATCCGCAAAACGTCTTAATGCCCAACCTTTACGTCCGCGCCGTGATGTCGCAGTCCGTCGTGCCGAACGCCTATGTCGTGCCGCAGCAGGCGGTAACGCGCGGACAGCAGGACACCGTACTCGTGGTGAACGCGAAAAACGAAATGGAGCCGCGCCCGGTAACCGTGGCGGCGCAGCAGGGCAATAATTGGGTGATTACTTCCGGCCTGAATGCGGGAGATAAGGTTGTTGTCGCCGGTACCACCATTGCCGGCATGATGAGCGCGAAAACCGGCGTGAAAACGGTTACGACGAAAGAATGGACGCCGCCTGCCGAAGCCGCCAATACCCCCGCCGAGGCTCAGTCTGCCGCCGCTTCCGCTCCCCAGCCTGCCGCCTCCGAGCCGAAAACCGACGTTCAGACGGCCTCAGCGGTTAAACCCGAAGCCAAATCCGCTTCCGAAGCCAAATCCAAATAAGGAACAGCGAATATGGCTAAGTTTTTTATCGACCGCCCCATTTTCGCGTGGGTAATCGCGATATTTATCATACTGGCGGGCGTAATCGGCATCCGTTCGCTGCCGGTGTCGCAATATCCGTCGGTGGGCGCGCCCACCATCACGCTGACTGCCGCTTATCCCGGCGCGTCGGCACAAGTGATGGAAGACAGTGTACTGGCCGTCATCGAACGGAACATGAACGGCGTCGAAGGTTTGGACTACATGACCACCAACGCCACATCCAGCGGCGGCGGCACGGTCAGCCTGACCTTTACGCCGGAAACCGACGAGAGTTTTGCCCAAGTCGAGGTGCAGAACAAACTGTCGGAAGTAACCGCGATGCTGCCCGCTACCGTGCAGCAAAACGGTGTAACCGTGTCCAAATCGCGCTCCAACTTCCTGATGGTGTTGATGATGTCGTCCGACACCATCGGTACGGAAGAAATCGCCGACTATGTGGAGCGTAATATCAAGCCCGAAATCCAACGCATCGATGGCGTCGGCGAAGCCCGCCTGTTCGGTTCGCAACGTGCGATGCGGGTTTGGGTAGATCCGAAAAAGCTGCAGAACTACAACCTCTCCATGGCTGAAGTTTCGTCTGCCATCTCGGCACAAAACGCCCAAATCTCCGCCGGCTCGCTCGGTGCCCTGCCGAATGTGCCCGGACAGACCATTACCGCCACCATCACGGCGGAAGGCCAGCTGAAAACAGCCGAAGAATTCGGCAACATCATCGTCCGTGCAAACACCGACGGCTCCAACGTCTATCTGAAAGACGTGGCGCGTGTCGAATTGGGCAGTCAGGAATATTCCACTTCCACCCGACTGAACGGCAAGCCGGCCGTCGGTATGGCCGTCATGCTGTCCAACAAGGGTAACGCGATGGCCACCGCCGCCGCCGTCCGCGAACGGATGGATGAATTGCAGAAATTCTTCCCCGGCGACATGAAGTGGGATGCACCTTACGATACTTCGAAATTCGTTTCCATCTCGATTAAAAAAGTGGTGCAGTCGCTGGCCGAGGCAATTTTGCTGGTGTTTGTCGTGATGTTCCTCTTCCTGCAAAATATCCGCTATACCCTGATTCCGACCATTGTCGTACCGATTTCGCTGCTGGGCGCGTTTGCCTGCCTGCAATATCTCGGTATGTCGATTAACGTGCTGACCATGTTCGCCATGGTGCTGGTGATCGGTATCGTCGTGGACGATGCGATTGTGGTGGTGGAAAACGTGGAAAGGATTATGACCGAGGAAGGGCTGCCGCCGAAAGAGGCGACGAAAAAAGCCATGTCGCAGATTTCCGGTGCGGTCATCGGTATTACCGCAGTGTTGATTTCCGTATTCTTACCGCTACTGTTCTTTACAGGCGCGAGCGGCAAGATTTATACCCAATTTGCCGCCACCATGGCGATAGCGATTGCCTTCTCGGCTTTCTTCGCCCTGTCGCTGACCCCCGCCTTGTGCGCCACCCTGCTCAAACCGATTCCGAAAGGGCATCATGAAGAGAAAAAAGGCTTCTTCGGCTGGTTTAACCGCACTTTCAGCAAAGGCACGCACAAATACGAAAGCGTCGTGGCTAAAGTGTTGAAGCACGCAGTACCGATGCTGGTGGTGTATGCGGCATTGGGCGGTGTGGCCGGGCTGCTATACAAAAACATCCCGGATTCCTTCCTGCCGCAGGAAGACCAAGGCAGCCTGATGATGATGGTTCAGCTTCCGGCCGGTGCGACCAAAGAGCGTACCGATGCGACATTGGCCACTGCCAACGCAATCATCACCAAAATGCCGGAAGTGGAAAGTTTCCTCGGCGTGTCCGGCTTCAGCTTTGCCGGTTCGGGTCAGAACATGGGTTTCGGCTTCATTACGCTGAAAGACTGGTCCGAAAGGGCTGACCCTGCCAGCAGCGCGGCTGCCGTGTCCGGTAAAATCACCGGCGCGATGATGGGCAGCATTAAAGACGGTTTCGGTATTGCCATCAATCCGCCTGCCATCATGGAATTGGGTACCAGTTCGGGTTTTGAATTCTATCTGCAAGACCGTAACAACAGCGGCCATGCCGCATTGCTGGCCAAGCGCAACGAACTGATTGCCAAAATGCGTCAAAACCCGATGTTCGACAGTGCAAACATCCGCGCCTCCGGTTTGGAAGACGCACCGCAGCTCAAGCTGGAAATCGACCGTCAGGCCGCAGCGGCTCAAGGTATTGATTTCTCGTCCATACGCAGCGTTTTGGGAACGGCATTGAGTTCTTCGTATATCAACGATTTCCCGAACAACGGCCGCCTACAGCGTGTAATCGTCCAAGCCGACGCACAGTCGCGTATGCAGCCGGAAGACATCCTCGCGCTGACCGTGCCGAACAAATCGGGCGTTGCCGTGCCGCTGTCCACCATCGCTACCGCGAAATGGGAAAACGGCATGGAGCAGAGCGTGCGCTTCAACGGTTATCCGTCCATGAAACTGGAAGGTGTGGCTGCCAGCGGCTACTCCACAGGACAGGCGATGGCCGAAGTGAAAAGGTTGGTGGACGAACTCGAAGGCGGCTACAGCCTGGAATGGGCCGGACAGTCTCGCGAAGAAGCCAAAGGCAGCTCGCAAACCTATCTGGTTTACGGCTTGGCGATTTTGGCCGTCTTCCTCGTGTTGGCCGCACTGTATGAAAGCTGGTCGATTCCGCTCTCCGTGATTTTGGTCGTGCCGCTGGGCTTCCTCGGCGTGGTGCTGGGCATCACAGGCCGCAACGGCTTCCTCGCCCTGTTCGGCGTGCCGCCGCAGTATTTGAACGACATTTACTTCCAAGTCGGCCTGATTACCGTGATTGGTTTGAGCGCGAAAAACGCCATTCTGATTATCGAATTTGCCAAAGACCTGCAAGAGCAGGGCATGGATGCGGTGAAATCGGCACTTCAGGCGGCGCATCTGCGTTTCCGTCCGATTATCATGACTTCCTTCGCCTTTATTTTGGGCGTGGTACCGCTGTTCTTCGCTTCGGGCGCAAGCTCGGCCAGCCAGCGCGCCATCGGTACTTCCGTATTGTCGGGCATGTTGGTCGGCACCATCCTGTCGGTCTTCCTCGTGCCGCTGTTCTATGTGGTAATACGCAAGTTGTTCAAAGGCAAGCAGCCGCAACAACCGCAACAGCCTGCCCTGCCAATGCACGGCGAATAAACCACCGGCTTTTCAGACGGCCTCCGAACGCATAGGGAGGCCGTCTGAAAAACAACAAGGACCAAACATGAAACAAAATTTTTTCAAACCCCTTTTGAGTGCGGCCGCCGTTGCCGCCGCATTGTCCGGCTGCACCATGATTCCGAAATACGAACAGCCGCAGGTCGCGGTGTCGGAAACGTTCAAATACGATAACGCGCAAAACAGCATTCAGGCGGCCTCTTTGGGCTGGCAGGATTATTTTGCCGACCCGCGCCTGCACCGCCTGATTGAAATCGCGCTGGAACGCAATACCGACCTGCGTACCGCCGCGCTCAACGCCGAAGCACTGCGCGAGCAATACCGCATCACGCGCGCCAACCTGTTCCCGACGCTGGCGGCTAACGGCAACGGGGCGCGCCAGCGTACCGCAGCCGACCTTGCGGGAGGCCGTGCCGCCATCACCGAATCGTACAGCGTCGGCCTCGGCGTATCGGCATACGAACTCGACCTCTTCGGCAAAGCGCGCAGCAACAACCGTGCCGCGTTGGAAAGCTACTTCAACAGCACCGCCGCCCGCGATGCCGTCCACCTGACCATTGTCGCTTCCGTGGCCAAAGCCTATTTCAACGAACGCTACGCCGAAGAAGCAATGAAACTGGCGCAAAACGTTTTGAAAACCCGCGAGCAAACCTACCGCCTGAGCCAGTTGAAACACAAAGCGGGCGTGATTTCCGCCGTTGATTTGCGCCAACAGGAGGCCTTGATTGCCTCCGCACAGGCCGATTACGAAACGGCCGTGAAAAACCGCGAGCAGGCGCGCAATGCCTTGTCCGTGCTGATTAACCAACCCCTTCCGGACGATTTGCCGGCAGGATTGCCGCTGTCGCGTCAGTTTAAAGTCAGCCGCCTGCCCGCAGGCCTGACATCCGACGTGTTGCTCAACCGTCCCGACATCCGCGCCGCCGAACACTCGCTGAAACAGGCCAATGCCAATATCGGTGCCGCCCGCGCCGCATTCTTCCCCAGCATCACCCTCACAGGCAGCGTCGGATCGGCTTCCAACGAATTGAATAATCTCTTCAAGTCCGGCAACGGCACTTGGGCGTTCGCACCTTCAATCAACGTTCCGATTTTCACTTGGGGCGCGTTGAAAGCCAGCCTTGATGCGGCGAAAATCCGTCAGCAGATTCAGGTTGTGAACTATGAAGCGGCGGTACAAAGTGCGTTCAGAGACGTGGCCGACGCATTGGTGGCACGCGAACAGCTGGAAAAAGCCCATGCAGCCAAAGCCAAACAGAGCAAGGCTTACGCCGACCAACTGCGCCTGATTCAACTGCGCTACAAGCACGGCGTTTCCAGCGCGCTCGACCTGCTCGATGCCGAACGCAGCAGCTATGCCGCCGACAGCGCGCTGTTGGCCAGCAGCCTGACGCGGCTGGAAAACATGGCCGACCTCTACAAAGCACTCGGCGGCGGTTTGAAACGCTTCGGCAACGATACGGGGGACGCGGCGAAATAGGCCGTCTGAAACGCGGTTGCCGCAAAGCCGGAGCAAGGCTCCCGTTATGATTGGGCCGTCTGAAAAACAGTTTTGCCAAACGGCAAACGGGTTTTTCAGACGGCCTTTTTATATTTGTTTAGCAGCAGGCGGGGGATTGCGGCAGGTGTGTTAAATCGAGCTAAAGAAAGTAGGGGTCGGCGGAGAAATGAATTCGCTTTAATTTCATTACACTAATGGTTTGAAGGATAGGGGAAACTTGACCGAACTATTTGATATAGCTATCTTCCAATAAAAAATAAAAATATTTACATACGCACCGCAACGCTTTTTTCCACTCCTTAACAGAAAGGATATTGCAATGCCTTGCTTCCCCCGTAATTTACCGCGTCTGACCGCCATCCTCCTGTCGGCCTGTACCGCTTTCTCCGCCGCCGCACACGGCAATCACACCCATTGGGGCTATACCGGACACGACTCTCCCGAAAGCTGGGGCAATCTGTCTGAAGAATTCCGTTTGTGCTCCACCGGCAAAAACCAATCTCCGGTAAACATTACCGAAACCGTTTCCGGCAAACTGCCCGCCATCAAAGTCAATTACAAACCGAGTACGGTTGACGTGGAAAACAACGGCCACACCATCCAAGTCAATTATCCCGAAGGCGGCAACACCCTGACCGTGAACGGCCGCACCTACACCC
>ERZ773077.2270-NODE-2270-length-12461-cov-8.625665_pt1 | contig 12461 bp, 10 predicted proteins | sample MGYA00580612_ERZ773077 | MGnify/ENA primary metagenome ERZ773077 (study PRJEB29015, sample SAMEA2737971) | human oral metagenome | biome: human oral; feature: human-associated habitat; material: dental | place: China | collected 2021 ...
ATGATTCCGCTGCTGCGTTGTCGTAGCACACGCCGGTTCTTCCCACCGATGCGAGAAAACCATACTTGTTCATGGTGGCGGTGTAATCGGCGGATGTGCACTTTGTGTTCTCTGAATCTGAACGGGAGAATCGTCATGCTCTTGATGGGTTGGGAGTTTCGCACCGCCATTTCCAAGGGGTTTGGGACCAATTCGGTTCGCATGTTTCGACCATGCGTAGCCAGCAGTTCTTTTCGAGTAGAAGGTCTCGTCACGGTAGCCAGATACACGAATCCTTCCCGGGTGTGAATGTAGGTGATGTCACCCGCCGGCATCCGATCCAGGACGTCTGCTGTGAAGTTCCTTTCGATCAGGTCAGGCTATCCCGCCAAATCGGCCGCTGGCATGGTGGTGCGGGCCTTGGGGTGGGTTTGACACGCTACTAGGACCTCCAGGCGCATGAGCTTGCGTACTGTCACCGCCGTGCGCGGCGACGGGTCGGCCACGATCCGCCTGCCCTGCACCAGGTTCGGCAACAGCATCGTCCTACCCGCCGACTACATAACTGACCATGTCGGCCTCGGCTATGCCGTCACCGCCCACCAGGCGCATGGCATCACGATTGACACCGCTCATGTCCCGGTGGAGCCGACCACCACGCGGGAGAACCTGTAAGTGGCGATGACGCGTGGGCGAGAGTCGAATCAGGCCTATGCTGTCCTCGACCGCCCCGGCAGCCACGCCACCCCGCACTCCGGCGACAACCCCGACGCCACCGCCCGCTCCGTCCTCTACGGCGTGATCCAGCAATCTGGTGCTGAGCTGTCGGCGCACGAGACCATCACCGCCGAGCAGGACCGGTGGGGTTCGATCGCCCAACTCGCCGCCGAGTACGAAACCATCGCCGCCGCTGCCCAACACGACCGCTGGGCGAGTCTCGTTAAGAGCAGCGGCCTGACCACCGACCAAGCACAAGCCGTGATTGAATCCGATGCCTTCGGTGCGTTGATTGCGGAACTGCGCCGGGTCGAAGCCAACCACCACAACGTCGACGCTCTCCTGCCACGCCTCATCAAGGCTCGCGGGTTCACCAACGCCGATGACATCTCCTCCGTCATCCACCACCGCCTCGCCAACGCCACCACCCGCCCCGCCGGATCAGGATGCACCCGTCACGCGCCGCGTCTCATCGCCGGGCTGATTCCTGAAGCCAACGGCCCCATGACTTCCGACATGCAACAGGCCCTAGCCGAGCGCCGCCACCTCATCGAAACCCGAGCAGAAGCCGTCCACGACACCGCCATCCAAACGCAACAACCATGGGTTACGGCACTCGGTCAGATCCCAGCCCATGGGCGGGAGCGGCAGCAGTGGCGACGCCGCGCTGTGGTCGTCGCCGCCTACCGTGATCGCTACCAGATCACCGACCCGGCCCCGATCGGCGCCCGACCGGAGACCACGGCGCAGAAGACCGACCGCGCCTGGGCCGACACAGCACTACGAACGCTGACCCGCCCGACCATCGAGAACGAGCGGCGGCGCCCTGCCGCCCAGGCGACGCGGCACCTCGACCTGTAACCCGCCGATGGCCGGGCAAACGAAGAAGGGGTCTCGCTCCACCATCTGGATGGTGCGAGACCCCACAATGTGCCGATCGGACTACAGAGATCGCTCCGGTGAGTTTTTCGATGTCGGGCGCGGACATGAACAGGCACGCGTGGCCGGTACGGAGTAGTGCGTCTGGGCCGTGGCGGTGGTGCTGGTGAGTGATGATGATGCGATCAAGAGCTCTCTGGACCTCAAGCAACTGACGGTGTCATCACTGATGCGGAGTACACGTGCACCAAGCTAGGCACGAACATCAGACACATCGCCTGGAACGCCTTCAAGTTCCTCTGGATCGGACCCGTCTGCCTCCTACAGGCCCTCCGCGACACGGCGGCGGAACGCTGGCGACGTGCAACACTCGCGGACGCCACGTAGGCGATCCCTCGTGGCCGCAGGGAGAAGATGTCAGCCGACCGCGCGGCGCGCGCAAGCATCGTCACGAGCTGTATACGACAGCGACGTCCGGAAGATAACCATCCTCACGACGGCGAGGCAGCGCGCCAGGTACGATGAGAGCATGGAAGCCCTCAAACGCACAACCATGCCCGCTCTTCGTGTGAGGCAGTGGCTTGATGCTTGGGAGGGCGTAAAGTTTGACCCCAGCGCCCACCGTCGTCGACCCTCAGAGCACTTTTATGTCACATCGATAAAGGCATCCCAGCTGCGCGCTCTTTGCGACATCCATCGTCGCTCCTCCGCGCGTAAAGGTTCAAGACAGTCCGATCTTGGCGTCCAGCGGCGGCATAATAAAGCCCGAAGTCTTGAGATTGCAGAGTTTGTTAGAAATGGATTCCCTTGGTCTGCAATCTCGCAATCATCCCGGAAGTCTGGTGAGTTTGATGACCTAAAGAAGCCCGGATGGCTGCCTACCGCGATCGTTGTCAATGTGTTGATATCTGATGACATACGCGAGGGTGGAGCAGTTGCTCCCGAGGATCTTGTGGAGATAGTTGACGATGGAGAGATCGCGAGGTTGGTCCTCCCTGAAGGCTTTTCGTCAACTTGGCGACCTAAGAAGACCGCGCCCATCGAAGTGATCGACGGTCAGCACAGGCTCTGGGCTTTCGATGAATCGGAGGATGAAGATTTCGAATTGCCCGTCGTGCTCTTTCATGGACTCGACATCAGTTGGCAGGCATACCTTTTTTACGTCATCAACATTAAACCCGCGAAGATCAACACATCACTCGGGTTCGATCTCTATCCGCTATTGCGCACTGAGGATTGGCTGGAGCATGCCGGCGGGCCGACCATCTACCGCGAGTCAAGGGCGCAAGAACTCACTGAGGCTCTCTGGTCATACCCGGAAAGTCCTTGGTATCAGCGAATTGACATGCTTGGTGATAGCGGCCGCCGATTTGTTACCCAGGCAGCGTGGATTCGTTCCCTCCTTGCCACATTCGTAAAGAAGTGGGAGTCTACGCGGGTCCCGATTGGTGGTCTTTACGGTGCACCTGCAGGGAAAGACAGGGCCGTCCTACCATGGAATCGTTCGCAGCAGTCCGCCTTCCTGATCGCGGCTTGGACCTACGTCAGGGAGGCAATCCGAGAGACGGACGCAGTGTGGGCCAAAGCATTACGGGAGGAGCAGCTCAACCTAGATCCAGATCCAGCCTTCGAAGGGCCCACTACACTCCCTAACACGGATCAGGGGGTTAGGGCAATACTTGCAATTTACAACGACCTTTGCTTTGTCCAAGCAGATGCTCTCGGACTCAAATCCTGGCAGCCGAATGATTTCAGTGAAGGTACTTCTGAGATAGGTATACGGGAGGGTCTGCAGTCCCTTCGAAAGCGATCTGATATTGACGGATTCCTTCAAGCCGTAGCGCGAGGGCTAGCTACCTACGACTGGCGAACTTATGGATCAAATACGCTCACTCCATCAGAGAAGAGCACCAAGGCACGCTTTCGCGGGAGCACGGGATATCGAGAGCTGCGAGAAGATGTTCTGAAACATTTGCTATCCTCTGCGGAGCAGAACGTCTCAGCTAGCGCGCGTGAGGTCATCGACCAACTCGGTTGGGACTGAGTGGTGACAGCGAATATCTCGGCCACCGCTTCGCAGATCTCGGTACTCGCACAAGCTGACCCGAATAGTGTAGTCGAGACATTCCGTCGGCTGCGCAGGTACCGTGACGACGGACGTTGGCTGGCTAAGGCGAATGTGTACGGCACTGACACTGTTGATCGAATCAGAACCGATCGGCAAGGAAGTCAGATAAACGGCAAGCATCTCGCTGAATATATATCCGCGTCAACGGTGCTGCATATGGCCGACGGATGGGGCTTCCTCGGACGCGCGATGCAAGCGCATCTCATTGGAGACTACGCAGTTGCGCGTCATCTGTCATACTACGCTGAACTTCGAGCGGCGATGTCGATTCTTGCCTGTAACGGGGTAGGGGTTTTTAGCGGATGGAACTATGTCGTGACTGGGCCGCGCAGTATCGTAGAAGTTGCACCCAAGTCTCCGACCCATCAGTTCACATGGGCCGCTTTGCACTGGTGGGCTCAAAGTCAAGGGTCGTGGAAACTGATTGGAGATTCCGTCCGACCCTACGGAGTTCCTGTAGGTGACTGGCTCTCGCTGGCCTCCGGTTACTCGGCTTGGGGAGCGGTGGCGTCCGACTGGATCACGTCACTCGGACTGGACATTCAGCGTGTAGCTGACGATCAAGAGTCACGTAACATCGCAAGCTACCGCCCCAACCGGCTCATTGCTGGGAAGAAGGCGAGCGAACGGGTCGATGTCTCATTCGCTGTGGATCTCTGGCGTTCACTGGAGCCAAGCGTCACCGGGTTTTCCGTTCTTGATATTCATATTCTCAGGATCACTTTGGAACGCGCTTTCGAGGGCGTCGAAGGAAAGAAGCCGTGTAACGCCGCTGCTGATTTTGAGAACCTGGTCGATACCGTCGTCGGCCAGATGTCAGATGAATCTGTTCGACAGCGCGTAAAGAGTTTTCTTTTGCGTAAGACAGAATCCGCGGACCATCCGGTTTTTGCTTATGCTGCGCTCGATACGGAGGCGACGGACCCGCAACATCATCTTCAGTTGATGTCGAGAAGCGCTCTTTTGCTCGCATTGGCGACTTCGTCATGCCGGCTACTGGTAGAACGAGCGGGCCTGACGCTCCGCGACCATGAGTTTTGGTGGAACGCTCTGGGTACAGACCGCGGAATCTGGACCACAGCGCCTCCCAGTGAAGACCTTCGAGATCTTTGGGAAGACATCAACGTCGAACTTGAGGATGTCGAGAGTTGGGTTGCTGGGGGTGCCAGCACAAGGGTCGACTTTATTGAAGCTTGTCCGCGAGCATTCTCTAGACTCTCGTATTTCGAGCTGGTGGCACTCTGGGGTATTCCTGCATGAAATATATGGGATCTAAACGCTGGCAACTTCAGAATGGATTGGGCCGTCAGCTCCGAAAGGTCGTGTGTCCAGGGGACAGCTTCGTGGATCTGTTTGCAGGGTCCGGATCCGTCTCTTGGTTCGTTGCAACACAGCTCGATGCTAGCGTGACCGCCGTTGATCTCCAGAACTACGCTGCCGCTCTGAGCGGGTCTGTTATTGAGCGAACGCGCAGAGTAGATGCGGACAGGCTCATCAAGTCGTGGATTGAGCCGGTGCGTTTGGTTGAAACATTGATGCAGGCTGCGATCGAGCAGGAGCGAGAATCTAGGACTGGGTCTCTTAGCAGGTCCGCTGTTGAGAGGGCTCGGAGCATTGCGGCAGGGCAGTCGCAACCCTTGGTCCGCGCATATGGGGGACACTACTTTAGCTTGGAGCAGTCGTCACAGATACAGCGGCTGAGGGATACGCTTCCAACCCGCAAGCCAGACGCAAGAGTGTGTTTGGCAGCCCTCATCTCTGCTGCTAGCAGATGTTCTGCGTCCCCTGGACACACGGCACAGCCGTTCCAACCGACGGAAAAAGCCCTTCCGCATATCCAGTCGATTTGGAACCGCGACCTGCTGGACGAGGTTGAGTCGGCACTTCGCAGTATCGCTTGTCAACAAGCTACACGTAGAGGTCGGGCCCTCGTTGGGGATGCAAACTCATACGCGGAAATGCTCAAGGGCGGCGAAGTGGTTTTCGTTGACCCTCCGTATTCCGCCGCTCAATACAGCCGCTTTTATCACGTACTAGAAGGGATCGCGGTTGGCGGGTTCAGCGCCGTCTCAGGTGCTGGGCGTTCCCCAGCCTTAACCGATCGTTGCCGATCCGAATTCAGTACAGTCTCGGGCGCGCGAACTGCGTTTGCGGATCTGCTGTCAACCTTGGGGCGCAAGAGGGCCCGTGTGATCGTGACCTTCCCACAGTCGCGTGCGAGCAACGGAGTATCGGGCAAAGAAGTGGCCGAGCTAGCGCGCGAGTGGTTCGACGTAGACACACTGGTTTCCTCCGCATCGTTCTCGACGCTCGGTGGAAACGGCGAGGGGCGCTCCGCGCGACACCGTACCAACGAGATGATTATCACGATGTTCCCGAAGTAGATGTGCGGCTTGCGCGCTCCGCATCACCGTCCCGGGCCCACCACCGTCAACGAGCACACGGCGAGAAGTGCGATCACCGTTTAGATCGTCATGGAAGCCATTTGTTTGGTGCGGGTATCGGTGAGATGAGATCAGCCCGATGCTGGTGATCTGGCCCTAGATTTCTGCGTCTGTCTGTTTCGCACGAACGCACCTAGCCGGGATGCACGATGGTGGCGTGCATTGGCTGTGAGGCAGGTTCTCTTCTTTGTGGGTCCTTCGGGGTGGCCTACGGGCGCTCATCGACGTACTGCCTCCTCGACGGAGCACCACGTGTGACGAGCGAGCCCGTTCATGTTCCGTTCGGTTAGAGCACCCGCAGGACCGGGGGCGAGTCCCGAACAAATCAGGCTGCTGAGTTGTCCTTCTTGTCACGCCGACGTGGTCGTCCACCTGGCCGGATCGACACTCCCTGACGTGTGATGGTTCGATGCACGGTCTGTGGGTCCACCTCGAACCGGCAGCCCAGCTGCACGAGCGTCCAACAGCTTGGTACAGCCGGGCGGCTTCCTTGCTCTGTGCAGAGTCCAGACCCACGCGGCGAACGGGGACGCCGCGGCGTGCAAGATGGGCTGCCGCCGTCAGGCGGTGGATATGGAACTGCTTGGCCAGCCCGCGCAGGGTCGCGCCGGCCTCGTAAGCAGCGACCAGCTCGTCGACCTCGGCGTCGGTCAGAAAAGTTTGAGCCATCTCAAGTGAGCGGACAGACTGGCCCCGGGAGTCCACAACACAGGGTTCCGGCGATCGCTTCGATGTCCGGTAAACCCCTCGCAACCAGCGAGAACACACGGTTCGTGCGCCGAGCCAAAGTTGTCAAACTCTCTACGTAGCTCCACAAGAATGGAAACGAAACGTGATCCACCCCACCCACTCCGCTGGCAGGACCGTCTCCTGTGTTTTCCATGACGAGGAGAAACCTTGGGACGACAACGACCTGAATGCCGTGCGGGCTGAGCGGCGAGCACCGCTTTGATGCCAGAAAACAGCGACCCAACTCCGGGAGAGGGCAAAATGCGTGCACGAGAATTCGGCATCAAACTCATCGACGCGGACATTGAAGAATTAAAAAATTTGCTCGATGTTTTCCGGGAGGTATTTGACTGGGGCGGTCGTGATCACCCCGATGAGGAGTATCTCCTGCGTCTGTTGAGGGACGAGAACCTGTTGGTAGTGGTTGCCAAGGTCGGAAACGAAGTGGTCGGCGGGTTGACGGCCTACGTTCTTCCTGGTTATGAAGTGGCGAGGCCCAGTGTTTATGTTCATGACCTGGGGGTGAAGAAGAGTTGTCAAGGCCAAGGGGTGGGGAAAAGCCTGATAGGTCATTTGATGGACCATGCGAGGAATAATAATTTTCACGACATCTTTGTCGACACCGAACAAGATGACAACGAAGACGCGATAGCTTTCTACAGAAAAACTCCTTTTGACAGCGAAATAAAAGTGCTGCAGTACGTCGTCAAGCTTTGATCTGATGGCAAAATGACAAACATCTATGCGCGTGCATCTGGTATTCGTGGCCCGGTGTCGCGATGTGGATCAGCTTGCCGGGGGTGGGCTGCTGCTCGGTGTCAAGCGGTCCAACTTGGTGATGGCGGGGTGTGCCGTGTCCGAATGACTCTCAGGGCAGATCGCTATGGTGGAGGAGATGTGCGGATGTCGTCGCACGTTCCGACCCCGAACCGTGCCTAATTAACACGGTACGCTTACTGACGACAGGAGCTTTCAGGCTCCTTTCGCAAGAAAAAGACCGCATCCAAGAACACCAGGTCAGCCAGAACCGTACCCCTTCGAAGGCCGCCCTCAGGCCAACGAGGGCGACGATGCCCGCACCAAACGAGCGTTGGCCGAGATCGGTGTGGGGGTGATGCCTCGTAGCGAACCGTCAAAAAAGGGTCCCGGCCGAGATCGATCCGGCTCTCAAAATTTCGGATGTTGGGGCGATGCCATAGGACCGTAGTAGCAGTGTTTTGTCAGGAAGGAGATGACCACCGACGTGAAAAGGGGGTGTCTTACACCCCGTCCTCGTCACCTCGTAGTAGATGAGGAGCCCACCAAGAACATAGGTGGACTGGTACTCCGTACCCGAAGGGCGTCTGTTTCAGTGCATATCAGCCCTACCGTAAGGTGTCATCGTCGAAGTGCTTGGGCGAACGTCCAAAGAGCAGCCTCGGGATGGTTCAAGCCCAGGCGAAGCATACGAACGCTTGCTCGTTGCCTCCATCACTTGCCACCAAGCTGCTCAGAATGAAAATCTCGTCTCGGTTACGATTGAATGCTATTACCGCCGCGTGCTTCTCGTTTCAGGTTTTAGTATAATATAAATGTGAATGGTGAGATATTTAGCATCCCTGGCATCTCGCCAGCGCTGGTTGGCGACAGTCCCGAACTCGTTTCGGCAATCGAACTTAATCAATGGGCTGATAGAACCGAAGCTAAGACGGTTTTCCCCGAGTTGATGCGGCGTCTGTTCGCGCAGACGCCCGGCATCACCAACCTTGAGATCCGCGTTCGCGAGGGTACTTCGGCGTCCGGCTGGGACGGTGCCGCTACGTCGACTGGAAGTACTTACCTCCCTGCCGGTGAACTGCGGTGCGAGTTTGGTACTAATCAGAAGGTGAAGGACAAGGCCGATAAGGACTATACCAAGCGTGCCGAAGAGCTGGGGGCGGAAATTGACAAGTACGTCTATGTTTTTGCCACACCCAGAAACTGGCCTTCTGGTCAGAAGTGGGCAAGTGAACGACGGGCAGAACATAAATTTGCTGACATCAAGGTAATTGACGCCCATACGCTTGAAGGGTGGCTGCAGGAGACGCCGGCTGTTCATTACTGGTTGTCCGAGAGGCTTGGACGGCATCCGCGCGAGGCGCAAACACTGCAAGCTTGGTGGACTCGCTTCCAGAAGGATGCGAAAATCATGATCCCGCCCCAGTTTTATGGTGCGAGGCGAGATGAACAAACACAGGAGCTTCTCAAAGCGCTTCAGGCTGATCGCCCCATTGCGCCGGTGTCGGTTGCTTCTACGTGCGTGCGGGATGTGCTCGCTTTTGTCTATGCGGCGCTTGAGAAGCGACCTGACCTGGATAGGGCCATCGTTATTACCGATCGTGTAGCGTGGGCTCACCTAGTGGAATGTGCGACGTCATTGTTACTAATACCCCTCTTCAGTAATCCAGATACCGCAAGTGCTCTGGAGCGAGGGCACCGAGTACTGGTGGCCGTCAATGGTGATACGTACAGCCAAGATGATGCGACGATTTTGTTGCCTAAGGTAGGACGACAAGAAGCCGGGGAACTACTAAGAGAAGCGGGCGTTGACTTCCGTAGTGCTGAGCGGATGGCGGCGCTTGCTCGCCGGAGTATGGCCGCTTTCTTACGTTCTGTTTCGCGCAACCCGGTCGTACAGAAGCCCGTATGGCTCAACAATGCGGATACGGTGGCGATTCTCGTGCCGCTGGTGCTGCTCGGTGCTTGGGAGGACAGGGAGGAACATGACGAGCGTTATCGTGATAAAGAATATATTGAACCCTTTGTTGGCACGTCGATGGCGGAAATTCGGCGTCTAGTGGTGTCGCTCAGCCGCCAGAGCGATCCGCCGTTCGTCCAGTCAGGATCGGTGTGGCGTCTGGTGGATCCTGTCGATGCGGCAAAGTTGCTGCTCCCCGAGATAGGGGACGAGATTGTCAAACGATGGCAGGTCTTGGCTTGTAACGTCCTCCTTGCAGCAGATCCATGCCGAGGGATGGAGACGAGCGAGCGACTCGCAGCTGAGATATGTGGGATGAATTCCGGCTGTTCGGGAACATTGCGCCATCATGTTGCTGAGGGTCTCGCGTTGGCCGCGGTATCGTCGGACAAGCTTGTTCCCGAAGTGAGGCGCATCGTGGGGCAACTACTTAGTAGCGCCTTCGCAGATAGCACAGGGAACATGTTAGCCGACTTGGCTCCAGTGTTACCTCTCTTGGCCGAAGCAGCGCCAAGCGATTTCTTGACTGCTATAATCACTGATCTTGACAGGCCAACACCGATCATTCGAACACTATTCAAAGATGCTGATGCGAGCAATTTCCTCTTCGGATCATCGTCTCCGCACCCCAATATCCAGCGGGCGCTGGAGTACCTCTGCTGGTCCGAGGAATATTACGGAGACGCTGCGATGCTGCTGGCTGGCCTGGCAGCGCTTGATCCAGGTGGGAGTTTGGGGGAGCGCCCTATCGACAGCCTTCAGAAAGTCACGGCAGGGCGGATCAATCAGAGCGCGGCGAGCGTGGACGACAAGATCGCCGTCGTTGAGCAGGTGATGTGCCGCTACCCGAAAATTGGCTGGTGCTTGGCACTGGAGTTGCTGAAACCGGATGGAACAATGATCCTAAATACGGGTGGCCCTCACTACCGCAATTGGGAACTGCCCGGCTTGAGTGTTACCTACGACGAGTGGTATCGATTCACCAAGGCGATACTTGAGTTGGCAACTAAAGCTGCTGCGGATCATCCAGATCGTTGGATCGGTCTTATCAAACTTATCAAATCGCTTCGTCACCTTCCTGAGGAATACAGGTTGGTGCTTCTCCGCTCTCTTCTCGGTGTCGTTCAAGCTTCCGCGCAGTCGTGGAGTGACAATAATCGTCATGCCATGTGGAGTGTGTTGATGACGGAAATCGCGCATCATGAGGCACACCCCAAGGCCGTGTGGGCTGTAACAGGAGCTGAGCTTGATATGTTATGCGAGGCTGCGCAAGAAGTCGGTTGTACAGATGATCCTCGTCAGCATGCTCGGCTGTTCGGCCGGGGTGTCGATATCGTTCTTGATGGCCTGTGTCGGAACGACGATGGCTTCGACGTTGCGCTCGAAGCTGAACAGCGAAGTGCGCTGGAGAAGATCGCCAATCAAGGACTTGCCGCAATTCAGGCACTCACAGCAGACGTCGAGCGACCAGAGCGTGTGGGGGAGCTACTCGCTCAGACTGATTCTGCAGGCAATGCTGACATTATCGGGTGGCTCAACGACCGTGCGCCATCAAAACTGCGACGCGCGGCCCAAGCATACGTCTCAACAATGGCGCGAGAACATGGTACGGCCTGGCTGGCGGATATCATGAATCACGCCAACCTCGAGTTCGACGGTCAAACCGCCTTGGTCGGAGCGATTCCAATAGAAGAACGCTACTGGACATGGGTCGCGACTCTTGATGAAACCCTTGTCGCAGAATATTGGCGCACTGCGAACCATCTTTGGATACCTAAAAATGATCGCACCAAGGCCGTTGATCTACTCATCGAAAACAATGCCCCATGGCGTGCCCTAGATGTTATTTGGCAGGGGATGAATAATGATGATTTCTTGTTTGAGATTGCTGTAGTAAAACATGCTCTTAATGCCAGCCTTGCATCTTCGGAGAGTGTCGATCCGAATCATTATAGTTACGTGGTGTTGGATCTTCTAAAGCGAATGGAAGCAATCTTGCCTGAGGATCCTGAGCTGCCAATGCTTGAATTTTGGTTCTTCGACTTTATTGGGGGCGACCATGAGCCTTTACGAGCGCTATATCGATTTCTCGGCAATAATCCAAGTGCATTTGTCGCTCTTGTCGAGGCCATCTATCTTGGGGAGGGTGAACTGAAGGGGGAGCATGGCGCGAAGATGAAGGCATTTACAAAGCGATCCTGGAGTGTTCTCTATAGGTGGTCCGGGGTGCCTGGACTTGATGATGATGGGGTGATTGATAGCATTCATCTCTGTGATTGGATTTCGCAGTGCCGTATTTTGTTTGAGGAATGTGGTCTTGTGGATGTGGGCGATCAGGAGATTGGTAAGGTGCTGGCTTCCAGTCCCGATGGGAGTGATGGCGCATGGCCTGCTGAAGAGGTCCGGGATGCACTGGAGAATTTGAAGAACTCAGATATTGAAACCGGTCTGGAAATTGGGCGTCGTAATCAACGTGGTGTATCGATTCGTGGCATCTATGATGGCGGCAATCAAGAACGCAACATGGCGCAGGAGTATCGTGGGATGGCGAAACGGGTTGCGATACGTTGGCCGCGAACAGCAGCAGTTTTGCGGCGGATGGCCGACAGCTATGAATGTGATGCCCGGCATCTTGATGAGCAAGATGAGAGGCGGGCGGACGAAGGGTGAACATCTCGGGGTCGGCGAGATGCCGGCCCGGTTCGCAGGATACGAGAGAACCTTGGTAACACAGGCCTCGACTCGATAGGTATTCCGGGCCAAGGATGGAAGGGTTGAGACGTTGCTGCACATCGTCGCTATCGGCGTGGGATTGACCAGCGGGGACACGCCGACGCGCATGCTTCTCGGCGAGCGGCTGCGCTGAACT
>ERZ773077.2271-NODE-2271-length-12460-cov-3.645385_pt1 | contig 12460 bp, 10 predicted proteins | sample MGYA00580612_ERZ773077 | MGnify/ENA primary metagenome ERZ773077 (study PRJEB29015, sample SAMEA2737971) | human oral metagenome | biome: human oral; feature: human-associated habitat; material: dental | place: China | collected 2021 ...
AAAAATTTTTAAAATTATGGATATTGGAAAATTAACTGCATTTTGGCGATAAATTTGCGATTCAATATTTTAAAATTTGACTTATTTTCTTTTTGGATAGGTTGAGAGAGGTTTATGGATATCGGCGAAAAAGAAATATGATAAAATCACAAAAGTCTAAATTTAATCCTAGTGATTTTAAAAGTATACATAGTAGAGCATTTTGCTTCATTGATGACGTAAAAGTCTATGCTGTTGTATCAAGCGGCGCTATGGTGTGGGTTAATGGCTAGCTTGTGGTGGAGACGGTTATTTGTTTTGGTTGGTTTTATTAGCTACCGGAGTTGCCGAGCTAAACGAGGGGCTTAGTGATCCTATATTCTCATCGCAAAAAACAGCGAAGAGTCAGGGCTTTCTGCAAGGCTTAAAAATTTATTTTATTTGCTTGTTGCCTTGTATCTTTGTTTTCTTGCTTTGGGAGTTATCTATTATGGGTTCACGTTGGAATTTAGCATTTATAGGCTTTTTGTTATGTTAGCAGCCACTTGTTTTCTATTTTGGATGGGCAAATCTGCATATATTAGGTTTTTGATATTTAGATATTTTATATTTGGATAGAACTTTGAAATTTAAATGTATGAGGTTTTGCGGCTTGATGAGGTCGCTAAATTTGTTTGAAATGGGGCTAAAATGCTAAAAAAACATCCGCTAATCTCTGTAGTGATCGCTATTGTTGTGATATTTTTTGCTACCTACTTTTTTATCTTTGGGTTAGTTTCTATTTTAGATGACGACATTGGCGATAGTAAAGAGCTAAATAATAGCTTTTTTTACGTCAAAGATGGCAAGGTCTATGCCTTGGTGCCAAGCGGCGGTAAATTTGAGCTAATAGGCGTGAGGGCCAGTAAATTTAGATACATCGACACTGGCAAATACGACAACAGAAACGTTGGCGCAAGCGATGAAGCTGTATATTGCGGTAATCTCGTGATGAGTGGGCTTAGCCCTAAGAGCGTTAGAGCGCTTGGCAATGGCTACTTTGGCGATGGCAAGATAACATATTTTTGCGATAGCGAAAGCGAGACAAACCTCGAAATATCCGCATTTAAAGAGTTTTGGGACATCGTCTCACACAAAATGTTTAACACCCCAAAAGCGCAAACTCATATCTATAAATTTAGGCAGGTTGATAACGCAAATTTAGCAGCGATCTTGGGCTTTGGCTACGCAAGCGACGGAGTAAAAGTCTATCATGAGGGCAAAGAGCTAGAGGGCGCAAATGCCAGCAAAATGCGTTATATCGAGCAGATATCTGGCAGAAAGAGCGTGCATTTTACGACTGACGGAGAAAATGTCTATTATGACAGCACAAAGCTAGGGATCAAATTTAGCCCACAAATGCGTGATATTGGCGAGATATGGCGCATTCACTATCTTTATGAGCCAAATTCTGGCATGGTCTATGCAAATGATCATGAATTTGACCCAAAATTTGCCCCATACGAGCCACTTTTTAACCTAAAAGATGAGCACTCCTATCATGCGCTTTTTCGTGGTAAAGGCGGTATATATCACTGGGAGCGAAAGTGGCAGTGGTATAACAGCATAGATGAGGGCGAGTTTGTAAGAGACGGAGATGATCCATTTAAAGGCGAGATAACGCCGCTATATGGTGACGTGGTGATAAGTGATGGCAAGACATATTTTCTAAAAACCTATGAAATTTGGCACAACACGAAAAATGATCACAGCCTAAGCTCACGCCACACGTGTATAGTTAAGCTTGATACAAAAGAGCAGTGGCGAAAGATAGGTCTTGTAAGAAACGATAGCTACGGAGCGGTCTATGCAAACGGCGATAAGACATATTATCTCGATAACGTCGGCTACGGTTGGCGTTTTAACAGCAGTGTTTATGATATAAACGACCTTGGCGTGGTTGAAATTCTCACTCGTCCTTATGGCCCAAATGTTAAGAATTTAAAACTTGAAGAGATAGTAAAAATGGTAGATCAAGGCGCTATGACGCCAGCTGAGGGTGAGGTGGTGATCGATGCGATAAGCGACTTTGATGATTACTCGCAAAAATATGCCTACTGGATATTTTTTGCCATTGCATTTGTAGCCTCGGTAGTTGGCGCCATTTTTAAAAATAAAAAACAAGCAAAAAAGCTTAAAAAAAGGGTAGATGATTATAGATTATGAGAAAAATTGCTATTAGATTTATTTATTTTTTAGTCATTTTGACGCTACTTTTTGTTTTGGCGATGCTTTATCTTTGGCATGAGGGAGAGTATCAAAGAGGCTTTGCAAACATAGATAGTAGCGAGTTTTACCGCTCACCTGAGGGTAAAATTTACATTCAAATTTCAGGCAGTGGCAAGTATGAGCTAAAAGGCATTGATGAGGCTAGTTTTAGGGTCTTAAAGCTAGAACACGCATATGACTACTCAAACGTGGCGGCTGATAAAAACAGTGTCTATTGCGCTAGAGAAATTTTGCCTGGCCTTGATCCAAAGAGCGCCAAAGTGCTTGGCAATGGCTATATAAGTGACGGCAAGATAAGCTATTATTGCAGCTCTAGAAGCGAGAAAAAGGCGGGATTTAATGAATTTATCGCCGTTATGAAAAGCGTCGCTCACGTCTTTATAAAAAGCTACGATGATAGCTCATATTTTTATAGGACAAAGCTAGTTGAAAGTGCAAATTTAGAGCCTATATTTGACGCTGGCTTTGCAAGAGATGGTGGCACGCTTTACTACAAGGGCGAAAAGCTTGACGCAGATCCTAGCGAGCTAAGATGCATCACGGCAGAAAATGGCGCTACTAGTGGATATTACACAGATGGTAAAAGCCTATTTTTAGGCTTTTATAAGCTTGATACGAGCTACACAGATGAGGTGCGCCAGATATGCTACGACTCAAAGCACTATATAGAATATCTTTTTGAGCCAAAAAGTGGGGCGGCGTTTGCAAATGAGCGTAAATTTAGCGCTCAAAATATGCCTTATAGCGCCATTTACAGCGTGGATAACGTGCACTCGTTTTGGCCTCTTTTTGCCAGCAAAGATGGAATTTACTTTTGGGATAGCACGAAAAACAAACAAGCTAAAATTTCAGACTACCAGCTAAAAGGCGAGCTAAAAAGGCTCTATGCTGACGTTTTTGTAGATGAAAATTCAGCGTATTTTTTGCAGCAAGGCGAAGAGTGGCAGCGCTCAAAGCATGGCAGGCACTTAGAGGCACAAACAGTTTCTTTATATAAATTTGCTCCAAGCGCCTCTTGGCGTGAGATAGGGCTAGTAAAAGATGGCGAATATGGCGCAGTATATGCAAACGGCGATAAGCTCTATTTTTTTAGCAAGATAAAGCCATTTTATGGCATAAAACATAGTGTTTATGAGGTGGTTGATCTTGGAGCGGTTGAAATTTTAACCAGACCGCCGCACTTTCAGGGCAAAAAGCTAGAGGCAAAAGATATTTACGAGTTTATAAAAAGCGGCGCGCTAGTACCTGCTAGCGGCGAGGAGGTGGCGATATCTCGCATCGAGGTAGAAAAGCCGACCATTATCCTTTACGTCACGTTTGGTATCGTTTTTATTCTCGCGATCATCTTTGGAGTCACAAAAGCTAAAAGCGCGAAAATAGACTACAGATAAATTTAGTGTAAATTTTTTCAAAACGCCTTTTTGCAGTGGTTTACTCCTTAAATTTAGCCAAAAACTTAAGGAGTAAATTTGACCTATTTACTCTTTTTTGTTATTTTAAAAGGAAGATGAAATTTACAAAAAAGGAGAAAAATGATCAAATTTCAAAAGTCGAAATTTAACAATTCGGTATTTATCCCATCGCTTGTTGTCATATTTTTAATAACGGCATTTGCAGCAATATTTCCAAATTTCTCAAATGAGTTTTTTAAAGGTATGCAAAACTACATCGCGGCCAAATTTGGCTGGTTTTACATCCTGACCGTCGCCGTCATACTTCTAAGCATCATTATCCTTGGCTTTAGCAAGCTTGGCGAGATCAAGCTCGGAGCCGATCACGTAAAGCCGGAGCACAAAAATATCTCGTGGTTTTCTATGCTTTTTGCCGCCGGCATGGGCATTGGACTTGTGTTTTTTGGCGTGGCCGAGCCGCTCATGCACTATCTAAATCCGCCGCTCGGCGACGCGCAAACTATCGCAGCGCAAAAGCTTGCGATGAATATCACCTTCTTTCACTGGGGTATGGGCGCATGGTCAGTCTATGCTATCGTGGCGTTAATTCTCGCCTTTTTCTCGTATAGACACGGCTTGCCGCTCACGCTTAGATCGGCGTTTTATCCGATAATCGGAGATAAAATTTACGGCAAGATCGGCAACGCTATCGACACATTTGCCGTCGTAGCGACGCTTTTTGGCGTAGCGACCTCGCTAGGATACGGCGTACTTCAGGTAAATGCCGGCCTTACGCACGTTTTTGGCCTGCCGACTATGCATATCACGCTTCTAATAGTGCTTTGTTTTGCAGCGACCATCTCGGCGGCTAGCGGCGTTGATAAGGGGATTAAAATTTTATCAAACGCAAACATTGCGCTAGCTATATGTTTTATGTTTTTGATACTATTTTTGGGCGATACGACGCAGCTTTTAAAGTCGTTTGTGCAAAACAGCGGCGACTACGTATCGACGCTTATTTCAAACACCTTTAACCTCTACGCCTACGAGAGGCAAAACGAGAGCTGGCTTGGCGGTTGGACGCTGCTATACTGGGCTTGGTGGCTATCTTGGTCGCCGTTTGTGGGGCTGTTTATTGCCAAAATTTCAAAGGGCAGGACGATAAGAGAATTTGTGATCGGCGTGCTTTTCGTGCCAACCGGCTTTACATTTGCCTGGATGAGCTTTTTTGGCAACTCGGCGATTGCGCTTGTGCAAAGTGGATTTAGCGAGCTTGCGACGACCGTAAATTCCGACTCGGCTTCGGCGCTTTTTATGTTTTTAGAAAAATTTAGCTTTTCAGGCGTGCTAAGCACGATCGCGGTCTTTATGATCGTCATATTTTTCGTCACTTCGGCCGATTCAGCGGCGATAGTTATGAACATGCTTTGCTCAAACGGCAAGGATGATACGCCGGTTTGGCAAAAGGTCTTTTGGGGCGTTACAGTGGGCGTCGTGGCGGCATTTTTGATGCTAGCTGGCGGTCTTGGCTCGCTTCAAGCACTTACGATAACTACGGCGTTGCCATTTGCCATAGTGCTACTTGGCGCCATTTACGGGCTATTTAAGGCGCTTCGCGTGGATATAACCAAAAAAGAGACAAATAACTTTAATAATATGCCTCTTAGCGATCTTTCAAAGCCTTGGCAAGAGCGACTAAGCGCGATCATCACGCTACCTAGCAAAAAAGACGGCAGTAAATTTCTAAACGAAGTCGTGCTAAAAGCCTTTAACGAGTTAAAAGATGAATTTGCCAAAAACGGCCTTGAGGCAAATGTAACAAAAGCTGAAAATTTCGTAAATTTAAACGTCGGGCTTGGCGATGAGATGGACTTTAGATATGGCGTATATCTCACCAAAAGCCAGAGCCCGGACTACACGAGGGAGCTTGAGGGCGACGATCTTTACTACAGAGCCGAGGTCTATCTAAAAGAGGGCGGCCAGGACTACGATGTGCTTGGTTGGAGCGAGGCCACGCTGATAAACGACGTCATCGAGCAATACCGTAAACATATGCAGTTTTTGCATATAGTTAGGTAAATTTGCTCTAAAATTTGCAAATTTGGACGCGTTTGTGCGGACGGCTTTTTTGCGGCTATTTATTGCAAATTTGAGCTTGAGGCGCTGCCGGTTTAAGTTAAAATCGGCAGACGCAGATTAAATTTACCCGTGCATTTGGGTTTAGATACTTCACATCGGTCGTAAAAGTTACGCGCCCAAATCGCCCGCCGCTAGCAAATTTTAATCAATTTTTTTATATAATTTCCCGTTTTATTAAAAGGGTTTATGATGGATAGAAAAACTTGGAGTTCGAAGGTAACGTATATTTTGGCGGTTGCGGGTGCTACCGTGGGCTTTGGCGCGACGTGGCGCTTCCCGTATCTAGTCGGGCAAAACGGCGGCGGCGCCTACGTGCTCGTGTTTTGTATCGCGATGATCGTGATCGGCATACCGATGATTTTGGCTGAAAACGCGATCGGCAGACGCCTAAAATGCAACGCCGTAGACGCATTCGGCGGTAAAAATATAAATCCCGCGTGGAAAATCGTGGGCTGGATGGGCTTGCTTGGCGCATTTGGCATCATGGCCTACTACATGGTCATCGGCGGCTGGGTGCTAAACTATATCGCGCAGATCGCATTTGGCATGCTTGATCTCTCGCAGGTGCTTAGTTTTGAGGTTACGAGCGCGTTTTATGAGCAAAATATCGTGAGCGATCCGCTGGCTATCAGCTTTGCGACGCTCGTGTTCGTACTCGTAAACTACGCGATCTTGGTGCAGGGCGCGGTCGGCGGTATCGAGCGCTCGGCGAAGTATCTCATGCCGCTACTTTTCGTGCTGATGATCGTTATGATCGTAAAAAACTTGACCTTAGATGGCGTGGCGCAGGGGGTTAAATTTTATCTCACGCCCGATTTTTCAAAGATAAACATCAAGCTTTTCGTCGAGGTTTTGGGACAGGTATTTTTCGCGCTTTCGCTTGGTTTTGGCGTGATGATCACGCTTTCAAGCTTTGTTAAAAAGGACGAGGGGCTGGTTAAAATCTCTATTATCACGGGCATCCTAAATACTGTCATCGCCGTGCTTGCGGGCTTTATGATATTTCCGTCGCTCTTTAGCTACGGCGTATCGCCAGATAGCGGCCCGAGTCTCGTGTTTAAGAGCTTGCCGATCGTTTTTTCGCATATGCCTTTTGGCGGATTTTTTGCGGTGGCGTTTTTTACGCTTCTGATGATCGCCGCGCTCACGACCTCGCTGCCGATCTACGAGGTTATCATCACGACGCTTCAGGAGAAATTTAAAATTAGACGCAAAAGCGCGATCTTGCTGGTGCTAGGCACGATATTTATCTTTGGAAATTTACCGTCCTTGATGGCTACGAACCTGCTTGCGGACGTTAAAATTTTCGGTAAAAATATCTTTGACGCATACGACGCCATCAGCGCTACGATATTTTTCGTGCTGACCTCGCTAGGATGCGCGATATTTGTCGGCTGGGTGCTAAAAGACGAAGCCAAACGCGAGATAATGCAAGGCAGCGAAAAATACGCAAAACTCGTAAATATCTGGTTTTGGTATATCAAATTCGTCGTACCGTTTATCATTTTGGTGCTTTTTATCAGCTCGTTTTACGATAATTTTTTAAAGTAAATTTGATGAAAAATCTCGTAAATTTAGCTAACGGCGACCGCCTAAATTTGCGCGTAGAGGGTCAAATTTTACTCAGCGAGAGCATCAAAAACGGCAAAACGAGGCAGACGCAAAAGGAGTTTGAAAGCGCTGGCGAGGCGCAAAAAGCCTGCATAAAAAAGGAGTGGGAGAGTCTAAAAAAAGGCTACGTCCTGCAAAATGCGGGCGCAAAAGCGGGCGAGGCGAGTTTGCACGTCTATATCGGCGGCGGATACACGGGCGCGCTAGCATTTACGGGTGCGGAGGGCGAGCTTTTCGTCTATAAATGCGGCGGCTACAAAGAGGGCGGCGCGCTGGATGATTTTCTAATCAGACTGGACGCAAGCGGCGCCGTAAAGCAGCAGATCGTCCTGCCAAAGCCGCTTGCGTGGCAGGCGGAGCGCGTGGGCGAAATTTTGCTTTTGAATCTGGATCATTTTATCTTTAAATTTGATCCTTCGAGCGGCGAATTTAACGATCTTTCTAAAGATATGAGCTTTAAAAATAGCAAAGAATTTACGAGTTTTGTTTGTGCTGTGAAAGATACGGCAGCGTTTGCTATGTTCGGTCAAATTTTTACTTTGCGCGGCGGCGAGATTTCGCCTCTGGCCGAATACAAATCCGAAATGAAAAACTACACGCCGATCTTGTGTGCCGCGATCAGCGATGAGGGAATGCGGCTGGCGCTTCATTGTAAGCAAAACGAGATCAAAATTTTAAACACAACCACTTCAAACGCTTTTTGCGGCGAAATTTTAAACGAGATCAGAGGCGACTTTGACATTTTTGATAAAATTTGCTTTTTAGCGGACGGCTCGGTGCTGGGCAAGGAGCGCTACACAGGCAAGCTAGTTTGCCTAGACGCCGCAAGCGGCGAACGACGAAAGCCTGTATGGCTACAGGGCGAATGCACCGAGGTGGACGAGCTTTGCGTTAGCGCAGACGGTTTGAGGCTTGCGTTAATTAGCTACGACAAGGCTCGCATCATCGATCTAAAAAGCGGAAATTTGCAGCTTGGCTTTGAGCTCTCGCACGTCGTGAAGCGCTGCGAGGCGAAATTTGAGCGCATAAACGGCGAGGATTTTTTGGCCGTGCGCACCGACTACGGCTGCTTTAGCCTTTATAAAATTTAAGGAAAAAATATGTTTTATTTTTTGCTCGGTATTTACTTTTTTTACGTTGCCGCAAAGGCGATTTTGGCGATATTGCAGATAAACTTTATCTGCTCGGAGGCTAAAAAGCCCGCCGTCGTGCTAGAGCAGGGCGAGTACGAAACCGCCGCTGCCGCAGCGATAACGAATCAAAAATTTGAGATAGCGAGCCTATTTTATCACGTCGCGATATTTATGATGTGGGCATGCTGGGGACTTGGCGCGATATCGGGGCATGCTTATAAAACGGGAGATATAGGCGATAACGTCTTTATGGTTATGGCATTTTTGCTCGTTTCGTCGCTACTAGAACTACCGCTAAATATCTACGAAACCTTCGTCAAAGATAAAAAGCTCGGCTTTTCAAACGTAACGCCTAAAATTTTCGTACTCGATCTAGCTAAAACGCTCGCGCTAACGCTGGTGTTTGGCACGCTGTTTGTATGGCTGGTGCTGCTTTGCATTGGATTTTTGGGCGATTTTTGGTGGTTTTGGGCGTTTTTGCTGAGCTTCTCGGTCGCACTCGTGATAAATCTCATCTACCCGACGCTAATCGCGCCTATCTTTAATAAAATGCAACCGCTAGAGGAGGGTGAGCTAAAAAGCCGTATAGAAGGGCTTTTGACGCAGTGCGGCTTTAAAAGTAGCGGCGTTTTTACGATAGACGCCAGCAAGCGCGATAATCGCTTAAACGCCTATTTTGGCGGCCTTGGCGCGACTAAGCGCGTCGTGCTTTTTGATACGCTCGTTAAAAAACTAAGTCTTGCCGAGATAATCGCCGTTTTGGGGCATGAGCTCGGGCATTTTAAGCACAAAGATATCCTAAAAATGATCGCCCTAAGCGCGGTTATGCTTTTTGCGATGTTTTTTATATTCGGCAACATCCCCGACGCGGCGTATCAGGCGCTGGGACTCAGCCCGGCAGGCGGCGGAGTGATCATGTTTTTGCTACTTTTCTCGCCGATTTTCGGGTTTTTATTTTCGCCTATTAGCTCGTATTTTAGTCGCGCGAACGAATTTGGCGCCGATAAATTCTCAGGCGAGGTTTCAAACAAAGCCGACATGATAAGCGCGCTAAAAAAGCTAGGCTCCGAAAACAAGGCCTTCCCGAAGGCTCATCCGCTCTACGCCTTTTTCTATCACTCGCACCCAAGCCTTTTTGAGCGTATAAACGAGCTCGAAAATGACGGTAAATGACGCGCTAAAAGCCGCTGTCTCGCAGATAGCTCCAGCATGCGAGATAAACGGCGCAAATCCGGTGCGCATAGCCAAGGCTCTTTTGATACAACACCTCGGCGTAAAAATCGAGTGGGTTTTTTTAAATTTAAATCGCGAATTAGAGAATACGGAGGGTTATTTTGCGCTGGCAAGCCGTTTCGCAAATCACGAGCCGCTTGAATATATCACGGGCGAAGCGGGCTTTTACGGGCTTACTTTTAACGTAAAAAAGGGCGTCTTGATCCCGCGCCCCGAGACTGAAATTTTAGTCGAAAAATCGCTTGAAATTTTGTCAAATTTACCCACGCGAAAGAGGCCGCCGCTAGTTGCCGAGATAGGCGCGGGAAGCGGGATAATCAGCATCTGTCTCGCGCTAAACTCAAACGCTAAAATCATAGCCTCCGATATCAGCGACGATGCGTTAAATTTAGCTCGCGAGAACGCGGCGAAATTTGGCGTAGAGGATAGGATAGAGTTCGTAAAATGTGCGTATCTGGATCAAATTTACGGGCGATTTGATCTGCTCGTTTCAAATCCGCCCTACATCGCGCGGGACTACGAGCTTGATAAATTCGTACTAAACGAGCCACACGAGGCGCTCTTTGGCGGCGAGGCGGGCGATGAGATCTTAAAAAACATTATCCTCGTCGCTAAAAATCGCGGCGTAAAATACCTAGCCTGCGAGATGGGCTACGATCAGCGAGAAAGCATGCAAAGCGCGCTTAAATTTAACGGGTTCGAGGCGGAGTTTTACAAGGATTTAGCTGGATTTGACCGCGGATTCGTCGCGCGAAATATATTTGCAAATTTCTAAATTTGCGCGCGGTTTTGGCTTTTGCTGGTAAACTAAATTTGCCCCAGCTTGCGTCAAATTTAGCACTCGCAAATTTCCGCCCTTTTTGCTTAAATTTAGCGGATTTTAAATGCTATAACCCTAAAATGCGTGCGATAAATCAAAAAAGGAAAATTATGAAAAGCGTTTATTTTTTACTTTTGGGTGCGCTCATCGGCACGGAGCTGGCTCTTGGGGTTCTGGTTGCGCCCACGATTTTTTATCCGCAGAGCATACTTGGCGAGGGCGTACTTACGCAGTTTCAAAGCGGCAAACTGATGGCTACGATATTTGTTAAATTTAACTACGCTTTGCTAGCAGTTAGCGTCCTGATCGCGCTTTGCGAGCTTGCCTCGTTTAGATCCAGCGTCAAATTCGCTGCTAAATTTAGCATGGGTATTCTTTGCGCGATAAATTTAGCCCTCGCGCTTTCGTTTGTTTTTTACTTCACGCCCTACATCATGGACGCGCAGACGGCTGGCGAGGCGGCGACGCAGACGGCCGAGTTTGCGCAGATGCACGCGGCTAGCGAGTGGACGATGAAGCTGATGTTGTTTGCACAGCTTGCTTTGTTTTTTATCAAATTTAAAACCGCAGAAAAATGAGCGCAAAGCCCGATATCCAAATTTTAACCGATTTTCTCTCCGACTACACGGCGGCGATGGTGAGCGCAGGCACCTACACCGCGCGCGTCGAAAAGTGCGTGGACCGCGTGGCTAGGCGCTACGGCTACGACGTTAGCGTGACGATTTTCGTAAAATATTTTACCATTAGCGTCATGGACTCGGCCGACAACTCCCTGCGCCGAACCTACGTGAAAAAGATCCCGCTAGGGCAGGTGAGCTTTAACCGCATTTCCGAGCTTTCGTCGCTTAGCTGGCGGATCTTGGATGAAAATTTGAGCCTTGATGAAGCCAAAGAGCAGTTTGAGGGCGTCATGCGAATAGGGGCGAATAAATTTACAAGCTCGCTTATTTTGATCAGCCTTGCAAATGCGGCGTTTTGCAGGCTTTTTGGCGGCGATATGGGCTCGGTGGCTTGCGTATTTTTTGCGACTCTGGTCGGCTATAGCCTCAAATTTGCGCTTGCTAAAATGGGCGTAAATTTAAAAATCCAGTACGTTTTGACCTCGTTTGTCGTATCTTTTATCGCCTATCTTAGCGTATTTTACGGCTTTACGCACACTAGCGACGTGGCGATCGGCTCGTCGATACTCTTTTTGATGCCGGGCGTTTTTCTCATAAACTCGGTCTTTGATATCATAAACGACAACACGCTTGTGGGTATCAGCAGGGCGGTGAGTACGGGCATCTTGATACTTTGCATCGCGGTTGGCGTTTATATCACACTCTCGCTTAGCAGCGCGGAGATTTTACATGTTTGAGCTTTTGACCGATACGCTCATAGACGGCGCTTTTGCGGCAGTGGCGGGGCTTGGCTTTGCCTACGCTAGCTCTCCGCCTAAAAGGACTCTCACATTTTGCGCGCTGCTTGCGGCGTTTGCGCACGCTAGTCGTTTTTGGGTCATGCAGATGGGATTTTTTAACATCAGTGTAGCCACCCTTATCGTCTCATTTTTAAGCGGGATTTTAGGTATGCTCTTTGCCAAACGGCTCAAAGTGCCCGCCGAGATCATCGCGTTTCCGGCGCTTTTACCTATGGTGCCCGGAGTCTATGCGTATAAAGGCATTTTAGCGTTGTTTTCGTTTCTAAACGAGCCTGATATCGCTAAGAAAAACGAATACCTAATCATATTTTTCGATAACGCGATCACGACCACAACGGTCTCGTTAGCGCTTGGCGTGGGCGTTTCGGTGGTGCTTATTTTATTTTACGATCAGTCCTTGATGATTACTCGCGGCGCCAAGTGCGATCTGGCGACGAGAAAGATGCGCGAGTAATTTTAACTTTCG
>ERZ773077.2277-NODE-2277-length-12444-cov-27.677859_pt1 | contig 12444 bp, 15 predicted proteins | sample MGYA00580612_ERZ773077 | MGnify/ENA primary metagenome ERZ773077 (study PRJEB29015, sample SAMEA2737971) | human oral metagenome | biome: human oral; feature: human-associated habitat; material: dental | place: China | collected 2021 ...
ATCTTCATAAGAAATATTTTATCATAAAAAAGTAAAGAAGGTTACAGAAAAATATCCTTAAAAGTGATATAATGGTTGAGAACCGTTTGTTTTTGACTGGGAGGGCCACTATGCAATGAATTTTCAACAACTAAACAATCTCCAATACTGGTCTAATGTATTCAGTAGTCCCTGGAGTATTTTAATCAACATTATTGATATTGCCTTAGTTACATGGATCTTATATCATTTTGCTAAAGCGATTGCCGGTACCAAGATCATGATTTTGGTTCGTGGGGCTTTAGTTTTTATTTTGGTGCAGATTTTAGCCAACATTATTGGATTGACGACGATTTCTTGGTTGATCAATCAGGTCATCACCTACGGGGTGATTGCGACGGTAGTGATTTTCTCACCAGAGATTCGGACTGGTCTTGAAAAACTGGGTCGAGCGACCGAAATTTTTTCTGCTGCTCCAGTCAGCAGTGAGGAGAAATTGATTCAAGCCTTTGTCAAGGCAGTGGCTTACATGAGTCCGCGTAAGATTGGTGCCCTAGTGGCTATTCAAGGAACTCGAACACTGCAGGAATATATTGCGACTGGAATTCCTCTGGATGCGGATATCTCTGGGGAGCTTTTGATCAATATTTTCATTCCAAATACGCCCTTGCATGATGGAGCTGTTATTATCAAGAATAATAAGATTGCAGCTTCCTGTGCCTATTTGCCACTAACAGAAAGTACAGGTATTTCCAAGGAGTTTGGAACTCGGCACCGGGCTGCGATTGGCCTTTCAGAAGTTTCAGATGCCTTTACTTTTGTCGTGTCTGAGGAAACAGGTGGTATTTCTACGACACACAATGGAGTTTTCAAGCACAACTTGAGCTTGAGTGAGTTTGAGCTACAACTGCGGGAAGTCCTGCTATCAGACAAGCATGAAAAACTGGGTCTAAAGAATCGTTTACTAGGAGGATGGAAGAATGAGAGAAAGTAAAAAAATTCTTTATATTGTCTCCTCTTTATTCTTTGCGATAGTTTTGTTTATTTATGCGACCTCTAGTAGTTTTCAAAACAGTATCAGTATTCGACAAGTGACCTCGGAAACTTACAGCAATACGATTTCCAATGTTCCGATTGATATCAAGTATGATAGTGAACGTTACTTCATTAGCGGCTTCACTTCCGAAGCTAGTGTTGTTTTGACGGGTTCTAATAGAGTGACCCTAAGCAGCGAAATGCAGGAGAGTACACGGAAGTTTCATGTGGTGGCGGATTTATCCAATGCATCAGAAGGAACGGTCGAAGTGCAGCTGAAGGTGGAAAACCTACCAAGCGGCTTGTCTGCTACGGTTAATCCGCAAAAAATTTCAGTCAAGATAGGCAAAAAAGCAAGCAAGAAAGTGCCAGTGAAGTATCTTATCACAGCCAGTCAGGTTGCGGAAAATATTTCTATCACAAATGTGAGCTTAGAGCACGAAGAAGTGACGGTGACCAGTGATGAAGAAACTTTGGAAAAAGTTAATCATGTCGCAGCAGTCTTACCAAGCAACGTCACTATTTCAGGAAATTATAGTGGGGCAGCTTCCTTGCAGGCCATGGATGCCAATGGGAATGTTTTGCCAAGCGTTGTGACACCGTTTGAAACAACGATGAAAGTTACGACAAAAATAACACATTCGAATTCGTCAAGCTCAAAATCGAGCTCAAGTTCGAATTCATCTAGTAAATAAATGCAAGATTTGAAAGGAAAATTTTAAAAATGGGTAAATATTTTGGAACCGATGGTGTTCGTGGAGAAGCTAATGTGGAATTAACGCCGGAATTGGCCTTTAAACTGGGTCGTTTTGGTGGATATGTTCTGAGCCAACACGAAAGTGAAGTTCCTCGGGTATTTGTTGGCCGTGATACACGCATTTCGGGAGAAATGTTGGAGAGTGCCTTGATTGCAGGTCTGCTTTCTGTCGGGATTCACGTCTACAAACTAGGTGTGATCGCTACTCCAGGTGTTGCTTACTTGGTCAAATCCGAAAAAGCTAGTGCGGGTGTCATGATTTCGGCTAGCCACAATCCTGCTCTCGATAACGGCATCAAATTCTTTGGTGGCGATGGTTATAAACTGGATGATGAACGCGAACTCGAAATTGAAGCTTTGCTGGACGCATCAGAAGATACCCTTCCACGTCCAAGTGCAAAAGGCTTAGGAAAAGTCATGGACTATCCAGAAGGTCTGCGTAAGTACCAACAATATATCGTGTCAACTGGTTTAGATCTTGAAGGAATGCACATTGCCCTTGATACGGCAAATGGCGCTGCTTCAACTAGTGCCCGCCAAATTTTTGCTGATTTGGGTGCCCAGCTGACTGTTATCGGAGAAAATCCAGATGGCCTCAACATTAACTTGAATGTAGGCTCAACTCATCCAGAAGGCTTACAGGAAACAGTCTGTGAATCAGGGGCGGCGATTGGACTTGCTTTTGATGGCGATAGTGACCGCTTGATTGCCGTTGATGAAAATGGCGATATTGTAGATGGTGACAAGATTATGTACATCATCGGCAAGTATCTGTCTGAAAAAGGTCAATTGGCTCAAAATACAATTGTGACTACGGTTATGTCCAACCTTGGTTTCCACAAAGCCTTGGAGCGCGAAGGCATTAATAAAGTAGTGACTGCCGTTGGTGACCGCTATGTGGTAGAAGAAATGCGCAAGAACGGTTATAATCTAGGCGGTGAGCAATCTGGTCATGTCATTATCATGGATTATAATACCACTGGTGATGGTCAATTGTCAGCTGTGCAATTAACCAAAGTGATGAAAGAAACTGGCAAGAGCTTGTCTGAACTTGCAGCCGAAGTGACCATTTACCCACAAAAATTGGTTAATATCCGCGTCGAAAATGCCATGAAAGATAAGTCTATGGAAGTACCAGCTATCAGAGACATTATTGAAAAAATGGAAACTGAAATGGCAGGAAACGGCCGCATCCTTGTCCGCCCAAGTGGAACAGAGCCGCTTCTGCGTGTTATGGCTGAAGCGCCAACTCACGAAGAAGTGGACTATTATGTGGATACAATTGCGGATGTTGTCCGTGCTGAGATTGGCATCGACTAAAAAGCAAGATAAAATTCAAAAGATTGGAGAAAGTCCCTATTTGGGGTAAGTTCTTCAATCTTTTTTGGTGACAGGGTGAAAACTCTCTTTTTCCTTTTACTTTCGTAAATATTTGAAAAAGTGTGCTAATCGTGTTAGAATAGAGAGAGTAATCTTGGAATTGAGGTAATAAAGTGGCTTTTGGAGATAACGGACAACGTAAAAAAACTGGATTTGAAAAATTGACAATGCTGGTCGTGGTAATCATGTTACTTGTAACAGTCGGTGCAATTTTTGCATCAGCTATCGGCGCAATCTTCTAATCCTAAACGCTGCAAGGCGTTTTTTTAGAGTAAAAAAGAAGCGAGAATTTATATGAGTATGTTTTTAGATACAGCCAAGATTCAGGTCAAGGCTGGCAAGGGCGGCGATGGCATGGTGGCTTTTCGCCGAGAAAAATATGTACCTAATGGCGGACCTTGGGGCGGCGATGGCGGCCGTGGTGGCGATGTGATTTTTGTCGTGGATGAAGGTCTCCGTACCTTAATGGACTTCCGTTACAATCGTCATTTCAAGGCTCAATCGGGCGAAAAAGGAATGACAAAGGGAATGCACGGCCGAGGAGCGGAGGATTTGATTGTCCGTGTACCGCAGGGGACGACCGTGCGTGATGCTGAGACCGGCAAGGTGATTACAGATTTGATCGAGCACGGTCAACGTTTCGTCGTAGCGCATGGCGGCCGTGGCGGACGTGGTAATATCCGCTTTGCTACACCTAAAAATCCTGCTCCGGAAATTTCTGAAAATGGGGAGCCGGGTCAGGAAAGAGAATTACTGCTGGAGTTAAAAGTGCTGGCCGATGTTGGTCTGGTTGGTTTTCCTTCGGTTGGGAAATCAACCCTTCTGAGTGTGATTACATCAGCCAAGCCAAAAATCGGAGCCTATCACTTTACCACGATTGTTCCTAATCTGGGCATGGTTCGGACTCAGTCTGGAGAATCTTTTGCTGTAGCCGATCTACCAGGTTTGATCGAAGGAGCCAGTCAGGGAGTGGGCCTAGGTACCCAGTTTCTTCGACATATTGAGCGGACACGGGTCATTTTGCATGTTATTGATATGTCTGCTAGTGAGGGACGCGATCCTTATGAGGATTACCTTGCGATCAATAAGGAATTGGAATCCTATAATTTGCGCTTGATGGAACGGCCGCAGATCATTGTAGCCAACAAGATGGATATGCCTGATAGCGCAGAAAACTTGAAAGAATTCAAGAAAAAACTGGCTGCCAACTATGATGAATTTGAAGAGTTGCCGCAGATTTTCCCTATTTCTAGTCTGACCAAGCAGGGGCTTGCCACGCTCTTGGATGCGACAGCTGAGTTGCTGGATAAGACACCTGAGTTTCTCCTTTATGAAGAATCCGATATGGAAGACGAGGCTTATTATGGCTTTGATGAAGAAGCACCAGCTTTCGAAATCTCCCGTGATGATGATGCTACATGGGTGCTTTCAGGTGATAAACTAGAAAAACTCTTTACAATGACCAACTTTGACCGTGATGAGTCCATTATGAAATTCTCTCGTCAGTTGCGCGGTATGGGCGTTGACGAAGCACTTCGTGCGCGTGGTGCCAAGGACGGAGATTTGGTGCGCATCGGTAAGTTTGAGTTTGAATTTGTTGACTAAGGAGATATGTAATGGGTGATAAACCAATATCTTTCCGAGACGAAAATGGCAACTTTGTCTCAGCAGCAGATGTTTGGAATGCAGAAAAGCTGGAAGAACTCTTCAACCGGCTAAATCCAAATCGCAAACTTCGCCTTGAGCGAGAAAAATTGAAAGAAAATCAATAGTTGAAACCAATCCTTTGAGATGAAGGAATGAGTGACAGTAGTCATGCTGCCTCATTCCAGATTTCAAAGGATTTTCTATTGGAAAAAACAAAAAAACCAAATCCGATTTCTCGGAAATGGCTTTGTATCAACATTCTTTTTAATGTCAATACGGTTCTTATTTGAGACCGTATTTTACAAAGGTATACTCTGTAATATTTAAATCCTTATTAAATCAACGTTTCTAAAGAGAAAGTAGCTGTAAAATATTATATATATGCCGTATTGTTAAACTAAGACGGTACCAAAAAGGTACCAAAAATTAAGGTTTCGGAGCTTATAAAATAATGAAAGTTGTCTCAATTAGTTGAGCCTTTTTTATTGCCTTTTTGTAGCAATGTGAAATAGTCACTTTTGGTATGAAATAAGTGAGAGAGAAAAACAGTGTTTTGCTCCTGGTCGATAAAGTACAGCAAGACATATTGCCCTATAATTTTCCCTCGTGTAGGATATTCACTGTTAATTTTTACTCCGATTTTTTTATCAGCGTCAAAGCCAGCTTCAGGGAATACTTCTAAAGTTTTTAAGCCATCTAAAATTTTAGCAACTGTATTTTTGGCAGATTGAGGAGATAAAAGCACCGTAGCGATATAGTCATGTATATTGTCTATAGCTTGTTTAACTTCTTCAGAGATCAGTACTTCATAAGCCATAGTGTGACCTCATATCATCTAGTGAAATGCCTCTACCTACCTTGTACTCACTTAAAGCTCGTTCAGATTGAGCTTGTAGTTCCTCGATTAGCTGTTCGCGGTGCAAATCCTCCGCAGTCTTGATTGGCAAGTCCTGCTCAAGGACAATCTGCTCTACAAAAAGGCTAATAGCCTCAGTCATGGTCATTCCTTTTTCCTTGATAATGGCTCTAGCTTGCTCCATTGTTACTTCATTTATTTTAAAATTGTATTGCTTAGCAAGTGATGTAGTCATGGTATATCTCCAATCTATATCTTATATAGCTAGTATATATCTTTTATACTTTTTAGGCAAGAAAAACTCTTGAATATAATCCAAGAGTAAAACGAATAGGACCGATGGTAGTCTGGGGTCTTTACAGCTCTAAGCTGAAGGCAGTCCCACACCCGTACCAGAAGACGATACCTTTGAACGAACTGTTACCAGTCGCCCTACGTTATCCTATCCTTACTTATAATTTAGAATAAACGAGAGAGAATGTCAACAATAATTTTTATTAACCTAGGTGTTTGTGACATTTGAGTTCGCCTTGATTGATTTATTCCAATTTCCTTTTGACAACAAGTAACCTATGACTTTTTATTCCTGTTGTAATCGGTCGGCAGCTTTCCAGCCTGCCGACACGACCCAACTAGTCTAATTCGTCATAGCTTGCTGTCAAAAGTTTTCTCGGCATAAAGAGTTTGTTTATCGTTCTAGGGTTTGTTCGTAGATTTTTTTGATGACTTTGATAGGATTAACAAGTTTAATAGGCTTGAAAGCATTTAGTTGTTTTGTAAGGTTTTGAAACTCCTTATGTTTCATGTAGTTCTGAGCGCATTTTCGCCATATACCAAGCTTTCTGCTGGCTATATTTAGACGGTCACGAAGTTGTGAAATTTTGTTTTTCAAGCGATTGTTTTCAATTTCTAAAATTCGTTTTTGATCTTTAGTTTCTCTGAGTTCATCTAATATCTGATTTTTGTTACTTGATACATTTCTCAGTATATTCAACTCCTGGTTTTGTTGCTGGATAGTGTGTGACAGTCGGCGGTTCTCGTAAAAGTGTTGGATTACAGATTTTATTAGATTATTGAGTGTCTCAGGGGAGAGTTTAATTTTACCATCGAGAGTCTGTTTGCCTATTGTTCCATTTTCAAGTTGACTGATATTCAATCCGTCGAAATTTTGATATTTTTGAAGGTACTCTCGAAGTTGCTTGGTGAGTTCGTTGATAGCACCTTGTTTTACCTTTATATCTTGGTTCATACTATCAATTTCTTTTTCAATATGTGATAGTGTATCTTGTTTTTCACTTAGCTCATGATCTAGGTTGGATAGTATTTCATTTTTTTCTTCGTTTATGATTTTAAGTTCTTCGAGTTTGTTTTTTATTTCTTCGTCAACTATTTTTATATCGTCAATTTTATTTGTCAAACCTTTCTTCATTTGGTTTAGTTTGCTGTTAAATTCCATTACTTTATCAAATTTTTCGTCGATTTGTTTTTCGACTTTTTGAAGAACCTCTTGCTTTTCCTTGTATTCCTGAGTTGATAAATGTTTTTTTGTACTATCAAGTTCTCCTCGTTGGAGATGGAAACCATATTGAGATAAATACTTTGGGAGTTCATCTTGGATTTTTTTCAATTCTTCTCGATTAAAGATTGCTTTGGACGATAACTTTCCTTGTCTCATTGGTACAATTCCCATGTGCATGTGTGGTGTGTTTTCGTCTAGGTGGACACTAGCATAGGCAATATTTTCTAAGCCATAGTTTTCAGCGAAATAATTTTTAGAGGTTTCAAAAAATTGTTTTGTCTCTTCGGGAGTAAGCTTTGCAAAAAAATCTTTATCTGATGTGATAATCCATTCATCGCAGAGGACGGCATCTTTTCGAATAGCTCGTTTAGAAATTTTGTTCTCGTCTATGTAGTTCTTGATTTGCTTTTCGTACGAAAGAGAGCGGTCGCGGTCTGTCAATTCATAGTTTAAATGCGAGCGTTCAATATCGATATCCTTGTTACTGTGTTGCTTAAAAATACGTTCATTATGTCTGTAAGCTCCACCTAAATTACCTGATTTGTACTTCGTCATTCTGGCTACAACATAACTCATAATTCGTCCTTTCTCGGCTCAAAGGGTCGCCGAGCGTGTGGCTAAAAATTGCCACACATAAGCGAGCCTTTATTCGGTGTTCTTTCCTGAGAACGGCATACTTCCAAGTAAAGTATAACGCACTATACTTTACTTCGTAAAAGTGCGCTCTTGCAGAGGGCAATCTCTCCACAAAGGGAACGTGGAGAGAGTAGATAAAACGTCTCGAACCACAAGACATTTTATCTTTTTGCTCGTAGATACGAGCAAAGCATTTTTTCAAAATGCTGGTCGGACGGCTTCGCATTGTCCGACTTTTCTACCGGCATAATAAGTTAGCTCCTCCTCTAGTTTTGGACGCAACCTCCAAAGAAGCTTTTTCATTTCTGCCAAATAATTAATCTCTGATGTCTGGTAAGTATCCAGCATTTTTTTATATTTCATCTTCGTATTTCTGTGAACTTTGCTCCAGGTTGCCTTATCGTATAACATAGCAGATAGATATAATTGTGACTCGATAGATAAGCCTTCAAAATTATTAGGCTTGAATATTATCTCATCAATCACGGTAAAGACTTCTTCTACGGATCTGCTACGAAGCTGAAATTCCAAGCGCCACCAATTTTTAAACTGATTTGCGAACTGTCTCTCCTGGTCAGTTCCATTTGATAGTTGTTCCAACTTTTTATCATAGAGTCTAATTTGTTTTTCAGACCGGGAAGCTCCCAGATACTTTGTTTCTAGCTTACCAGTCTTAGAACGAAATTCTTTAGTTGCTACTCCCTTGCCTTTTTTCTCTAAGATGAAATTACTGCAATCAAGCTCAAAAAAATCAAAAGCGAGGTCCACACGAGAGATTGAAATATCTTCAAGATATGTTATAATTTTGCCGAGGATATTTTTATCTATTGGTCGGAGCTTATTTGGGTTAAACTCCAACCGAAAGGGGCGAGCGTTAAAGCTTTGTCCTTTTTGTTTGTCATACTGCATTAAGAGAACAACACGTCCCATATCCCTAGTATAGGCTTCAAATCTATCTGTTGCAGCCATTGGGGTAGTTATGGCTATATGATTTTGAATCAGTTCTTTCATAGCCAAAAATCTACCAGATTGAATATAGGCTGTAATAGTTATATTATCCAGACTTACTTCTATGTTCAACTTGTCCCCTTTCTGTTTTTTGAGGTCGCCTATAGGCTCCTCTTTTTTGTTAGCGTAAAGGTCTCGTAAATTGACGGACTTGGGGGAGCAACCCCAAGCCGACTTCGTCGGACACCTTTCAATTTGCTCAACCAAACTTGCCAAAAAAATTGGATAGAAAATGCACACGAAATGTGCGTTCAGCGAGCTGTTAGAGGAGCCCGCGTTGAAAGGTATTTTTTCACCTTCAAAAATGACCTTATTTTTGCCTATTTTTAATTATAGATATTGCAAATCCGAGATAGCTTTTCGGAAAAAATCTTCTCTTTCGACCAGGAGAGTTTGAGAGGCTTTATCAATCCATTTTTCTGGTGGAATTTGTTTCTTTTTCTTATACAAGAAAAAACGATCTTTTATTTGTTTCAGTTCTCCAAGATCATTTGACTCATCTGAAAACAGCAAATCAATCAATTCGTACCAGCGTAGCTCTGCTTGTCGCCTAAACAAATCAAGATTTCTCCAAAAGAGGTGTCCTGTATCTATTTCTTCTAATTTTCTAACGAGATATGCTCTTTCAATTTTCCGATATTCCTTCGGGATAAACATGCGAATATCCTCTACAGATATTCCAGAGTAAACTAGGTCGTTCACAATCACAATTGGCAACCTTAAATACTTGTCCTTGTCAGATAAAATTTGTTGAATAAATTGCTTGAGACTCATTCGATTATCAAGTTTGTACTGCACTAGACTAGGATTCAGCAAATCAAAGAAATCACTGGTCAGTTTCAGTATTTCCAAGAAAACTTGTTCAGTCAGTTCTTCCTCTTCATAGCCTTGAAAATCAATAGAGTAGGAAATCAGCTGTTGGGTCAGCTGCTCCCGAATAGCAATGTCACTGCCAAAGAATATTTTTATCATTTCTATCACCTCATATTTCGTTGATATAAGTCCGATAAGGTAGACTACGTCCGTAGAATACGTCTTCTCTTTCTCGTTCGATTAAATTATGTTCTTCCAGCATACGCATGATATCAATCATCTTCTGTTTTCCTACACCGAACATCTTTTGCATTTCAGACAAACGATAGGCCAGATAAATATTGCCTTCAGAGTCGATCCATCCCTTACTAGGAGCGTCTTTTTGTTTATCTTTCAGAATGGTATAAGCTACGATAGCATCAATACTTAAATCTTGATAATAATCGTCTTGAAAGAGGATTTTAGGTATATAGTAATAATTATCTTCAAAACTATAAGTCATAGCCTTTCTCACCTTTCATATTGTTGTAGCCATTTAGAGACTTTGTGTTTATCGTACAAGGTCACTCCGTCAATGACCATGTGGGGCATGCCTTCACGTTGCCATTTTATGCAAGTTGTAGTTGAGATGTCCAACCAACGGCACAAGCCTGCCATACGAACCATAGGTTTATAGAGTTCCTGATCCTCAAGGGCTTTTTCGATAGCTTTCTGAAGCATGTTATCGTAGCGAGCAAGCAACTTCTTTTCTGTTGCTTTTGGGAGGTGGATAGTAAAATTTTCTGTCATATTCTGACCCCTTTCTTAATTTTATAAACCCCGAAAGTTATTTTGTAACTATTATTTTAAGTTAAAAAATAACTTATGTCAAGAAAAAAGTTATTTTTTAATTATTTGTGTTATAATTTTAAATATAAAATGTAAGAAAGGTATAAAATGAGCAATAGACTAAAAGTTTTAAGAAAAGAAAAAGGATTGACTCAAGCTGACTTAGCAAAAGTTTTGAATACGAACCAGTCTCAATACGGAAAATACGAAAATGGAAAAACAAATCTTAGTATAGAAAATGCAAAAATTCTTGCAGAATACTTCGGAGTGTCTATTCCTTACTTGCTAGGACTTGATGATAATCCTGTATTGAAAGATCCAGGAGCACCTAAAGAAATGATCAAAGATTTCTATAAAGTTTTGACAAAAGGTACAAGTATAGAAAATAAAATCACTAAATGGACTCCATTTGGAGAAGATCTTGCTATTTTACTTGCAGAGCTCAATCAGTCAGAGGCACTATCCGACTACATTGATTTTCTAGCAAGTAAAAAAGACTTCAACCCTATTTTGGTTAAAGCTATCAAGCAATTTATAGCAGACGAAAATCAAGGTCTCATTCCTTTCCTGATTAACAAATCAAGTGCAGAAGACTCTCCTTATCATTATGTCTGGGAGGCATGGATAAATTCTGACGAATATAAGAGACTGCAAGAAGAGAAATAACTGACAATCATGATTTCTTTATTTTATAAGCCCCGAAACCTTAAAAAATAAAGGAGAAATTAGAATGTCTATTATTAAATACAAGGCTAAAAAGTCTAAATCAGGGTATCTTTATAAGGTCAGAATCTACAGGGTGATTGATGGAAAACGTCAGGATTTCTTTAAAAGCGGCTTTAAGAGTCTTAGAGAGGCTAGACAGTATGAAGCTATGATATACCATAAAAAAGCATCAGGCGAATTTTCAGAGCTTATGAGAGTCTCAGAGAGACTTTTTGATGAAGTTTTCGAGGAATGGTTCAAAACTTATCAAGATACAGTAGAGAGGACTACAAGCGTCCGTACAGATGACCAGTTTAGAATCCATATCTTACCAGTTCTTGGTCAGTTTAAAATTTCCAAGATTACACCTTGGCAGTGCCAGGAATTCATTACAGAAAAAGGGAAGACTTTTAAAAATATTAAACAGGTCAAGTCATACACTAGCCAAGTATTTGATTTTGCAATAAAGATGAAATTAATTGCTGAGAATCCAATGAGGCAAGTAGTGCTTCCCAAAAGGGAAAAGAAGAAGTCTGATAATTTCTTCAGTGTTGAGGAATTGCACGAATTTTTAGCCATTATTAAGGCAGAAGAGCCTTATAAAAACTATGCCTTATTTCGTTTGTTAGCCTATAGTGGCTTAAGGAAAGGGGAGCTGTATTCTTTGAGGTGGTCTGATATTGATTTTGATAATCAATTACTGTCTATCAGCAAAAATCTAGGTAGAATCAAGGGGAAAGCAGTTGAGAAAAGCACCAAAAACAGGTTTTCTATACGGCAAATCCCTTTAGATACTGAGACAGTCTCGATTTTGAAAGAGTGGAAACAAAAGAGCAGAAGAGAAAAGGGGCAACTGTCAGTTACCCCATTGATTGATAGTGATTATATGTTTACATTTGTTGATCGAGAGGGAAAGATAGAACCTTTATATCAGGACTATATCAATAGTGTTCTAAAGCGCATCATCAGGAAACATGGCTTGAAGAAGATAACTCCTCATGGATTCAGACATACTCATGCAACCTTGATGATTGAAACGGGTGTTGATCCTGTTAATGCGGCCAAAAGGTTAGGGCATGCAAGTAGTCAGATGACCTTGGACACTTATAGACATTCTACAATAGCAGGAGAGGAGAAAGCTATCAAAAAATTTGTAGATTACCTGGATAGTGCAAAAGGTTAGTTTTCCAAGACGGTACCAAAAACGGTACTAAAAACAAAAAAAGCCAAATCCGATTTCTCGGAAATGGCTTTGTATCAACATTCTTTTTAATGTCAATA
>ERZ773077.2287-NODE-2287-length-12419-cov-5.941119_pt1 | contig 12419 bp, 18 predicted proteins | sample MGYA00580612_ERZ773077 | MGnify/ENA primary metagenome ERZ773077 (study PRJEB29015, sample SAMEA2737971) | human oral metagenome | biome: human oral; feature: human-associated habitat; material: dental | place: China | collected 2021 ...
TAAAAATTGACCAAATATAATGAATAGAACAAAAAAATGTATTAAAACTTTTGTATTTATTGGAATTCTATTTTTCTTATTTGGTGGTATTACAGTATTAGTACAACTATTAGTTCCCCACCTAAAAGATATTTTTGAACTCAATTACACTCAAGCAGGACTTATACTCTTTTTTTTCTTTTTACCTTATTTGTTATTTTCCATCCCTGCAGGATTGATTATCAGCAAAATAGGATATCAACGAAGTATTACCTTAGGACTCATTATTGTTGCCCTAGGTGCTATGCTTTTTTACCCTGCTGCCGAAATACGCTCTTTTTGGGCATTTATGACAGCTATTTTTATACTAGGTAGTGGCATTACCTTCTTACAAGTAGCCGCTAACCCTTACATTGCTGCCTTAGGCAGGGAAAGCTCTACCCCCAGCAGACTCACTTTCTCTCAAGCTTTCAACGCTTTAGGGACTACTTTTGCTCCTATTATTGGGGGCGTCTATTTATTAAGGGATAAAGTGAAAACAGGGGGCGAAATACAACTTTTAGATTCTTTTGAAAAAAGTATCTATTTACAAAATGAGGCACTAGCTGTACAAATTCCTTTTCTATATATTTCATTAATAGTAATTGCTTTGGCTATTGCATTTAGTATTGCGAAACTGCCTTGTCATCCCGCTGAGGAGGAAGAAACTATAAATCACACTAATTATTTTTCTCTTTTAAAAAGAAAATCATTACTTTTAGGGAGCATTGCTATTTTTTTATATGTAGGTGCTGAAGTTGTTATAGGGAGTTTTACTATTAATTATCTAGTAAAAATCAATATGGCTGAAATATCGGAATGCCCGATAGGAGGACCTATGTGGCAAGCCTTAGGAGTCATTTTCGACAATCCCAGCCTCATCAATGCCGATCCAAAGGCAATGGTTGCCATATTCTTGTGTTTCTATTGGGGGGGAGCTATGGTAGGAAGATTTATAGGAGCACGACTTAGCAGGCGTTTTTCTCCCTCTAAAATGCTGACAACAGTAGCTTTATGCAATGTCGCTCTCATCTTACTAGTTATCAACACTACAGGGCTGTTTTCAATGATAAGTTTGCTATCAGTAGGTCTTTTCAATTCTATTATGTTCCCTACTATTTTTGCTTTGGCTTGTGAGGGTATTGACGAACTGAAATCTCAGGCTTCTGGACTATTATGTACTATGATTGTAGGTGGCGGACTGATTCCTATCTTATTTGGTTTCTTTACCGACCAAGTAGGTTTTATTTTGGCTTTTCTCACTTTAGTAGCGTGTTATGGTTATATCACTTTCTTTGGATTCTATAAAAGCAGTAGATGATTTTCAATTGATAATTCATAATTGCTAATTGACAAAGAAATCTGTTAATTTGCTTTGACAAATTGGCTGATTTTTTTGAATCCTTTATAAATTCCTAAAAGTGCTACCAATCTCACCCCTTCATAAACCAATGGGGTTGCTAAATTTGCCAACTTCATTTTAGCTTCGTGTCTTGAAGCAAGCACATCGGCATCAATAAAATACAAAAAAGGAGAGGGAAATTGCCATACTATTAGTTCTATAATATAAAACAGAAGAAATACACAAAATAACTGCCAGTGGTAATGTAACAACTCCTTTTTCTTTGTTGCCAAATATAACAGCAAAGCGCCATTTAGCAAACTCAGTATTGCAAAAACACCATTATTATTGAATTGCATCACAGCAGTAATCCCTATCAATACCCCCGTGATGAGCAGAAAATAACCTATATTTTTGCACAACATAAATCCGTATAAATAATCTCTAAACTTTATATTTAGAGCCAACAAACGATCGCGTTGTTGTTTCTCTTCATCGTTTAAAAGCTCATAAGCTGTTCCTGCTGAGGGCATCATTTCTTTCATAACCTCTTTGAGCAAACGTTCGTCTTTTATCTGTTCAAGGAGTTCAGCAGGGTATTTCCTTTGTGCTAAAATCATTTTAGCTCGCGTGATGAGTCTTTCTTTATAGGCTAATTTCTCAGTGATATTCATTGCTATATTTTTTTTAAAAGAAAATGCCAAAGATTATAACACAACCTTTGACATCTATAATTTGCTAATTGACAAATTGACTAATTTGTTAATTCTACGAATAGTTCTTCTCCTTCTTTTACTACTTTAGCAACTTTCTTGCTGGTAAGCCCTTTGATAGCCTTATCCCATTTCTTGTTAGAGAAAGCTGTTTGTGTTTTAAGAGCATCTAAAAGAAGTTTTTCTGATGTTTTTAGTAGTTCAAACACTACTTTTTCATCTTCTGATAACTCTACCCCTTTCTTTTCAGGACGCATTTGTGGGAAGAAAAGCACTTCTTGTATGCTCTCATTATTGGTTAGGAACATAATCAATCTATCCATACCGATACCTAAACCTGAGGTAGGAGGCATACCATATTCAAGAGCGCGCAAGAAATCTTGATCGATGAACATAGCCTCATCATCACCTTTCTCAGAGAGTCGCAATTGTTCTTCAAAACGCTCTCGTTGGTCAATAGGGTCGTTGAGTTCAGAGTAAGCATTAGCAATTTCTTTACCACACACCATTAACTCAAAACGCTCGGTAAGAGCAGGGTTATCACGGTGTTCTTTGGTAAGTGGTGACATCTCTTTAGGATAATCAGTAATGAAAGTAGGTTGAATGAAGTTACCTTCACATTTTTCACCAAATATCTCATCTATGAGCTTGCCCTTGCCCATTGTTTCATCTACTGCAATACCAATAGAATGTGCAAAAGCTCTTAATTCTTCTTCTGTTTTCCTAGTGATATCAAAACCTGTAAACTGTTTGATAGCATCGGTCATTGTAACACGTGGGTAAGGAGCTTTGAAATCTACTGTATGAGCCCCAAAAGTAGCCTTGGTAGTACCATTCACTGCCATAGCACAGTGCTCAAGCAAACGCTCGGTGAAGTTCATCATCCAGTGGTAATCTTTATAAGCCACATAGATTTCCATCGCAGTAAATTCTGGGTTATGAGTTCTATCCATTCCCTCATTGCGGAAGTTTTTAGAAAACTCATACACCCCATCAAAACCTCCTACAATAAGGCGTTTTAGATAGAGTTCGTTGGCAATACGCATATAGAGCGGAATGTCCAACGCATTGTGGTGAGTGATAAACGGACGCGCACTGGCTCCCCCTGGGATCGCTTGCAATACAGGTGTTTCTACTTCCAAATAGCCTGCATCGTTAAAAAACTGACGCATCGCGTTGAATAGTTTTGTACGCTTGATAAACACCTCTTTCACGTGTGGATTTACTACCAAATCTACATAGCGCATACGGTAGCGTTGTTCAGGGTCGGTGAAGGCATCGTGCACTTTGCCATCGGCATCTACTTTAGGCATTGGCAGTGGGCGCAATACTTTAGATAAGAGGGTAAAATTCTTAACGGCTACTGTTTTTTCACCCATCTTGGTGATGAACAAATAACCTTCTACCCCTATAAAGTCGCCTAAATCGAGGAGTTTTTTAAATACCTCGTTGTAGAGTGTTTTATCTTCCCCAGGGCACATCTCATCGCGATTGAAATACAACTGCATTGTGCCCTCGCTGTCTTGCAAAGTAGCAAACGAGGCTTTTCCTTGTACGCGCAACGACATCAAACGACCGGCAACCACTACTTGCTTGCCTTCTTCATAACGGTCGGCTACATCCTTAGAAGTAGTATCGACAGGATATAATGGAGCGGGATATGGATTAATCCCTAATTCTTTCAATTTAGAGAGTTTTTCTCTACGAATGATTTCTTGTTCTGATAACATCTTTTTTAATGATTAATGTTCAATGATTGATACTACTCTTTATACACTCCCATATTCAAATACTTATCCATACGCTTCTCTATGAGGCGGTCGGCAGGAAGTTTTTTGAGTTCTTTATAGGCGTCGAGAATTACCTTGCGCACTGTATTGAACATCATTTCACGATCGTGATGTGCTCCACCAAGTGGTTCTTTGATGATTTCGTCAATGAGTTTGAGTTTTTTCATATCAGGAGCGGTAAGTTTAAGAGCTTCAGCAGCTTCTTTTTTATACTCCCAACTACGCCATAAAATAGAAGAGCAAGATTCTGGTGAAATTACTGAATACCAAGTGTTTTCAAGCATATATACCCTATCGCCGATACCGATACCCAACGCTCCTCCTGAGGCGCCTTCGCCTATGATAAACACAATGGTAGGCACTTTTAGGCGAGCCATTTCCAAAAGGTTGCGTGCAATAGCTTCTCCTTGCCCGCGTTCTTCGGCTTCAATACCTGGAAAAGCCCCTGGAGTATCTACAAAGCACACTACTGGAATATTAAATTTCTCAGCTTGTTTCATCAAACGCAAAGCTTTGCGGTAGCCTTCGGGGTTAGCCATACCAAAATTGCGATATTGGCGCATTTTAGTATTTGCTCCTTTTTGCTGACCAATAAATAAAAAACTTTGGTTCTCTATTTTGCCAAAACCTCCTATCATTGCTTTATCGTCTTTCACATTGCGATCACCGTGCAATTCTAAGAACGTATCTCCAGCAAGTGCCTTAATATAATCTAGGGTATAAGGACGCTCAAGGTGACGAGAAATTTGCACTCGTTGCCACGCTGTGAGGTTACCATAGATATCTTTCTTTACTTGGTTGAGTTTCTTTTCTATCTTCTTGCAAGCGTCAGTCATATCCACATCACTCTCATCTCCAATAACTTGACACTTTTGCATTTGTTCTTCTAACTCTTTGATCGGTTGTTCAAAATCTAAATATTCCATAGACTTAACTATTAATTTGGTTTATTTTTCAGAGGGCAAAGATATAAAATAATTAACAATTGACAATGAACGAGTAACAATTTTAGTTTGAGCCGCCGTATATTCAGCGTTTTGAAGGTTGTTCACATTCATAGTGAAAAATGGTTTTAGGTTGTAGTTTCAGCTTTTGAGGATCGGTATTACTTTTTTGAGTTTCTAATAACTGGAACTTGTAGTATTCAATATTATTATAAGGGTCTTTGTAAACATTTTTTGATGCATTGTATTCTAAAAAATCTTCGTTTGAGACTCCAGAGGAAATAGACTCACTTTCCACAGTCATATACATCACTTTAGGGTCGTCTAACGTATCAAAATTGAGCATTTCCTCCATTTCTTTATCTACATCCTTTGGTTCTTCTTTGGCAAAAAGAAATCTTCGTAGTTTTTCTAAAGATGTTTTATCTATTTCTTTTCTAAGATTTCTCACGATTTTTTCACTATCTTTTGGGGCGCCCCAATTGGTATAAAGCAAGCAAGTATGCCCTTCTTTTTCTACTAAAGCAGCGGCTCCGTCTATTTGATAGTGTGTTAAATTAGTAGTAGCAACAAGAAAATCGTTATTATCACCTAGCGAAAACTGAATAGTATTTTTTAAGCCTTGTGTAAGTAGAGGTGTTTTATCCCTAAAATCAGCGATAACTGTAAGTTTTTTACCAATTTCTTTCTTGCTAAAAATGTGTCTAAAACGCAGACTTGGAAAACAATTGGCATCATCGTTAAGAATTTGAAAAGTTTTACCATCTTCAAACTGCAAGTAGCTTTTGTTATCTTCAAAACCATTCCCAAAACGAATGCGCACTTCATCAGGTTTCAAACTTTTGTTTTGAGAAGCATAGACTGAAAAAATAGGTTCTTTTTTAGGTTTCATCAATACAATACCATCAGGTAGCACCTCATAAGTCCCTGGCACTATCGTCATATAACCATATAGTACAAATATTTTGTTAGGAAAGAGAAAAATACCTCCTCCTCTACCTTTATAACTTCCCACTAAATCTTTATTTTGAGCAGAAACTACACCAAAAAGCATTAAAAAAATGAGTGGTATAAGAGTTTTGTTTTTCATAACGCTATTTTTTAGGGACAAAGATAGTAAAATAATTGACATTTAACAATTAACAACCGATATTTAACAATTAGCCAATTTCTTTTTATAAACTTTTTTTAAGAAAAATTTGGCAGTTTCAAAAAAACATCTTACCTTTGGCTCGTTTTTAAAAAATATTATTTTCTATGACTTTCCCTACTGAACTAAAATATACCCCCGATCACGCTTGGATTCGCCTTGAAGGTGATATTGCAACTGTAGGTATTACCGATTTTGCTCAAGAGCAACTCAGTGATATTGTATATGTTGAAGTAGAAACCGTAGGAAGTACATTAGCTAAAGACACTATTTTTGGTACTGTTGAAGCTATCAAAACTATTTCAGACCTCTTTATGCCAATGAGTGGTGAGGTGCTTACCTTTCACGAAGCCTTAATTAAAAAACCTGAAATGGTAAATACTGACCCTTATGGTGAGGGTTGGATGATACAAATAAAAATTAGCGCACCACAAGAGTGGGATAACTTGCTTTCTGCAAGTGATTATCAATCCCTTATCAATGCTTAAAAATTATAAATACTCTTGGTTATGGGTGATTTGTACCATAGCAGTTATCTGCTTGAGTCTCATCTCCTCTAACAAAATGCCCAAACCTCCGCGTATTCCTTATGCTGATAAGATAGTGCATTTTGGGTTTTATTTTAGTTATACCACCTTTTTTGTACTCTCATTTGGGAAAGAAACACGATGGATACAACCTATTAAAAAAGTATACCTATGGGCACTTGTTACTGCCCTTTTATTAGGAGCTACAATGGAGATTTTACAAGGGCTGCTCACCACCACTCGCAGTGCCGACCCTATAGATATGCTTTTCAATGCATTTGGCACAATTGTTGCTCTATTATTTATAGCAAAATATAAGGAATTATTTAAATAATTTCTTTCAAGTATATTTAGTAACCTTTTAAAAAGAAAATCATTATGCAACCTAAAAAAAATCCAAAAGCCGACTTGGCTAAAAGTAGTGGATTGTTCTTTGCAATAGGATTTGCTCTTGTTTCTGGACTCTCACTTTTCGCTTTTGAATACACTCGCGAAGACAAAGGTCCAGATAAAGTTACCTTATCCGATGCCGACAAAAATCTCGACGAAGACCAAGAACAATTCGTAATGGAGAACCCTGATACTCCACCACCACCGCCACCACCACCAGCTCCTGCTGTTGTAGAAGATGTGAAAGTGGTAGATAACAAAACTGATATCAAGGACGAAATTATCGCTAGTACTGAAACCAGCAAAAAAGAAGAAGTAGTAGCTGTACAAAAAATCGAAACTCCTCAAGAAGAAGAAGTTGCTATTGATGTACCTTTTGCGGTGATTGAAGATAAACCAATGTTTGAAGTTTGTAAAAACGTTCCTAAAGACAAACAAATGCAATGCTTCAAAGAAAACTTGGACAAACACGTGAAAAACACTTTCAAATATCCACCTGCTGCTCTTGAAATGGGTATCCAAGGACGTGTGAATGTGAGTTTCCGTATCAATACTGATGGTACTGTATCTATCCTTGGAGTTCGTGGTACCGATAAATTACTTGAAGAAGAAGCTAAACGCATCATCAAGTCTATCCCTAAATTGATTCCTGGTAAACAACGTGGTAAACCTACCCCTGTAACGTTCGCTTACCCTATCAACTTTACACTTTCTAACTAATTAAATTAACAAAATATAAAGTCAGTAGTGAGGACTCCTTACTACTGACTTTTTTAATTACACAACTTTTATCAACCCCTATCACCATTCATATCATTATGAAAAATCTAATCTTTACACTTTTAGCTATGTTCTTCACTATTGTTAGCTATGCTCAATTAAAAGACCCTGACAGTAATCTTATCAGTCGTTACCCTAAATTCGACAAATGTAAAAATGCAACTGAAGAAGAGGCAGCGTTGTGCTTTAAAACAGAATTAAACAAATTCGTGAAAAGACATTTTATCTACCCTAAAAAAGCTAAAGAAAAAGGACTACAAGGGAAAGCTATCGTTTCTTTTTGTATCAATGCCCAAGGGAAAGTTGAAATCATTAATGTTAGTGCAACCGATAAAATCTTCGAGGAAAACGCAAGACGTCTTATTGAAAAACTTCCACAATTGATTCCTGCTGAAGAAAACGGAATTCCTACCCCTATAATGTTTGCTTACCCTATTAATTACTCATTAGGCAATAACTTTTAAAATTCTCCAAAAAATGAAAAAATATACACTTCCACTCTTAACACTACTTTTTGTAGGTTTTAGCTACGCACAAAACAAAGAGGAAGAAACTGAAATACCCTACTCCAGAGTAGAACAAAAACCAAGATTTCAGGAATGTGAAGATGTTCCTGAAGATGAAACTTTCAAATGTTTTCAAGAAGTACTGAACAAACATATAGAAAACACACTAAAATATCCTACAGAAGCTAAAGAGGTTGGGATAGAAGGAAAAGTAAATGTATCTTTTCGCATCAAAAAAGATGGCAACACAGAAGTTATAGGACTAAGAGGTGTTGATAAACTTTTAGAACAAGAGGCTAAACGTATTATCGAAAGTATGCCTAAACTTATTCCTGCCAAACAAAACGGGAAACCTATAGCTGTAACTATTGCTTATCCTATTTTTTTTAAATTATAGTTATCAACTCATTAGATAATAATCTTTAATATTCTCCAAAAAGTGAAAAAATATATACTTATACTCTTAACACTACTTTTTGTAGGTTTTAGCTATGCACAAACAGAGGATAACAAAGAAAAAACTTTAGAAGAACTAATACCTCCCCAATTTAAAGAATGTGAAAACATAAATATCCCTGAAAACAAAAGATTTGTTTGTTTTAAAGAACGCTTAGACAAACACGTAAGAGATACTTTTAAATATCCTGAAAAAGCCATAAAGAAAAGGATAGTAGGTAGAGTTGATATTACCTTTTGTATCAATACCGATGGGACTATCACAACAATAAGTGTTAAAGCACCTCATAAACTCTTAGAAAACGAAGCTAAACGTATCATCGAGAGCCTTCCTACACTTATTCCTGCCAAAGATAAAGATGGGAAACTAACAGAAGTAGCGATAACTTATCCTATCAACTTTTATCTATTGTAGTGAGTAATTTTTCACCCTTTTAAATTTTGGCACACTTGTTGATTTATAGCTTATAACAAACAGTTAGAAAGCTTTTTAAACCTTTGTTGATAGTATTTTAATAACCTTTTAAAGAAAAATCATTATGCAACTCAAAAAGAACCCTAAAGCCGATTTGGCTAAACAAAGTGGGTTGTTCTTTGCAATTGGTTTTGCCGCTATCTCTGGGTTTACCTTATGGGGATTTGAGGCAAAAACTTATAATGAAGGCAACCCGAATTATTATATAGATGATAAAATAGTAGTTTGTGAAGAACCAGACCCTATCATCGAATTGCCTACCCCCGAAATGCCTCAACAAGCCCCTCCACCACAGCTTGTTCAGGAAATAGAAGTAGTTCACGGTACCGATCCTGTGGATGAAGTGCCTATCGGGAGTACTGACCCTAGTGATCCTACTCCCCCTGCGCCACCTGAAAGTATCCCAGTGGTAGAAGATGAAAATCCAGAAATAGTAGTACCTTTTGCAGTAATTGAAGACAAACCTCTTTTTCAAGAATGTAAAAATGTGCCTAGAAATGAGCAAATGAGTTGTTTTAAAGAACACTTAGACAAACACGTGAAAAACAACTTCAGATATCCACAAGCTGCTCTTGATATGGGCATTGAAGGACGTGTGAATGTGAGTTTCCGCATCAATACCGATGGCACTATCAGTATTTTGGGTGTGCGTGGCACCGATAGAATATTAGAGGACGAAGCAAAACGCATCATCAGTTCTATTCCTAAACTGATTCCAGGCAAACAGCGCGACAAACCTACTGCTGTAACCTTTGCCTACCCTATTAATTTCAAATTAAGTCATTAATTTTTAAATCTTAGTCGTTAGTATTGTGTTGTTATCCTTAACACCCAATTACTAACGACTATTTTTATAAACAATTTTAAACCTAATGAAAACAAAAATACTTATACTATTTACTTTTCTTTTTGCAGGCTATAGCTATGCACAAATAGTAAGTTGCGATTTTAACGCCAAAGGGGTGCAAGAAGAAGAATTCCCTATTCCTTTTCACGTAGTAGAAGAGAAACCTAAATTTATGGCTTGTGAAGATGTTTCTAAAGAAAAAGAAGCAGAGTGTTTTAAAGAACAGCTCAACAAACACATAATTAGGTATTTCTATTACCCTAAAGAAGCGCTTGACAAGGGAATAGAAGGCAGGGTAATTGTAAGTTTTCAAATTAACTCTAATGGCTCTGTAACCATTAGGGATGTTCGTGGAAGTAACAAACTCTTAGAAGTTGCTGCCAAAGAGATTTTTGAAAAACTACCTACTTTTATTCCAGGCAAACAAGGCGGAAAACCTGTGCCAGTAACCTTTGCCTACCCTATTAATTTCAAATTGAGTAACTAAGATGAAAGCTAAAACTTTGGTATTCTTATTGTTTTTTGCTGTGATAGTGAATAGTTATGCCCAGCAAGATAATGATGATGAAACAAATTATGAAGAAACAAATTATAGTGTGCTTTGTTTAATTTATGAACAAAAACCTTTATTTGTGGATTGTAAAAACTTAGGATGGGATAAACAATTTCAATGCTTTGAAGAACAATTAGAAAAACATATCAAAACGCATTTCCGCTACCCCAAAAAAGCATTAGAAGAAGAAATACAAGACAGAGTAGTAGTCGATTTTACAGTCCAAATTGATAGAACTGTCAAAATTCTCAAAATAACAGGTACTGACAAGGAGCTCAAAGCAGCAGCAAGATCTGTTATTGAGAGTTTACCCCGACTTATCCCTGGTAAAAAGCGCGGCAAACCTATAGCTGTAAAATTTAGCTGTCCTATCAATTTCAAGCTAACAAACGATTAATAACAAATATGAAAAAGTTATTACTAATACTTTTGTTTGCAATCACTTACTACAATAGCTATTCGCAAACCGATACTCTTTTCTATGCTAATGTAGAGGAAAAACCGAGATTCGCAGAATGTAAAGAGGTAGCTAAAACTCAAGAAATCCAGTGTTTCAAAGAACAGATGGATAAAATTATAAGGGAATACATCAAAAATATAACTCCACAAGGCACCTGTGGTTTTATCCAAGGAAGAGTGAATGTGAGTTTCTGTATCAACCCCGATGGTACTACCAAAGTCCTTCAAATGAAAAGTACAGATAAAGATTGGGAAGCTGTCGCACAATCTATTATTGAAAATCTTCCGCCTTTTATTCCTGCCAAACAGAATGGGAAACCTGTAGTAGTAAAAATGTTGTTGCCTATACGATTTGAATTATTTTAAAAACTAAAGATACTAATGAAAGCAATAATTACCTTTACAATATTCTTCTTTGTAACTTTAACAAGTTACTCACAAGTACGTTGTGGAGAACCAATAGCTTCAGATATATTAAATCTTGACACAATTCCTTATGGGATAGTAGAAAAAAAACCAATATTTAAAGAATGCGAAAACTTAACTAACAATGAACAAGCTCTTTGTTTTAAACAACAGCTTGACAAACATATCGCAACACACTTGCGCTACCCTATGGAATTTTGCGGGCAAGGTAGAGTACTTGTAAGTTTTTGTATAGGTACTGATGGTTTTTCAAAAGTATTGAGAGTAAATAGCCTTGGATTGCCTAAAGCATTTGAAGATGAAGCTAAACGCATTATCGAAAGTTTACCTTGCCTTATTGCTGGTCAACAAAACGGAAAAACCGTAGCAGTAATTTTTATTTACCCTGTGAAGTTTATAGTTCAATATTAACGATTTTTTTATATTATGCGAAATAGTATCTTTATATTTTTAGTACTTTTACTGATGGGAATAGGTAATAGTTATGGACAAAAGAAAAAGAACAAGGCTACTCCACTACCAATATTGAAGGTAGATATACAAACGTGTACTTTACCCAAATACAATGATAATACTTATTATAGTACTCCTACTGAAATAGAAGAAAATGACACGATTCCTTATCATTGGGTAGAGGAAAAACCGCGATTTAAGGAGTGTGAAGATATTCCAGAGGCACAACAATTGGAGTGTTTTAAAAAGCAGTTAGACAAACACGTAAATACTTATATACGTAAGATTATACCTCAAGGGACTACTTGTGAAATGACACAAGGAAGGGTTATTGTACAATTCTGCATCAATACTAATGGTTCTGTAACAGTGCTTGCTACACGCGGTAAAGATGAAAGTTTGAAGCGCGAAGCCAAACGCATTATTGAAGCATTACCCCATTTTACTGTAGGAAAAGTAAAAGGAAAGCCCATAACAACAACTTTTGCTTACCCTATTCACTTTTAACTATTCACTTTTAACTATTCACTTTTAACTATTCACTTTTAACTATTCACTTTTAACTATTCACTTTTAACTATTCACTTTTA
>ERZ773077.2291-NODE-2291-length-12409-cov-7.751012_pt1 | contig 12409 bp, 9 predicted proteins | sample MGYA00580612_ERZ773077 | MGnify/ENA primary metagenome ERZ773077 (study PRJEB29015, sample SAMEA2737971) | human oral metagenome | biome: human oral; feature: human-associated habitat; material: dental | place: China | collected 2021 ...
ACTTAGTTTTGAGTTGTCTCCACTTATCACTATTCGGCTACAAAATTACAATATTTGGAAAGCAAAGTCAAGAGAATGAAAGACGAGAAGTAAGAATTTATGCAATAAAAGAAAATGTTAAGCACAAATACTAAAAAGCCTCTTCGCAAAAAGGAAGAGTTTTATAATTCGCTTTTCCATGAGCTATTTCATAACATATTCATCTATAAGCAAGTGAAGCATCAGATATATTCGGTATGCCCTCTTTCGGTTTCCTATATTTAATTGCTCCTTAGCTACTAAGATATAATCCTCAATAACATCCAACATCTTTGAATATCTATCATCTCGCATAGAAAGAATGATTCTTGATCGTCCACCAGGAAAATTATACAATTCCATCAATAAACAATCAAGAGATCCATTACTTAGCGACTGGTAGTTATCTATCTTCTGCATAGGCTCTCCAAACGTTTAATAATATCCTTTTCTTCGTTATAATCTGTATATTTAAAAGCAATCGCATTCAACTCATCAGAAAGAGAAGTAATAGACTCCTGAACACCTCTCTTCAACTCTTTAATCGTTTCATTGATCTGCTCTGATGAGGCTTCTGCATTTTCTTCCATGTCCTGCTTAATTTTATTCAAGGTACTGCGGATAGAGTTATCTAACTTTTGGGTAGTTTCATTTATATCTCTTGTAGAGTCATTAAGATCTTTAACCGCCTCAACAATTGGAGCATTGATATTCTTTATAGCCAAATTTTGTTTCTCTACAGCAGCCTGATAAGCTGCTAGCAGTGAAGAATTTGTCTCAATATGATGAGTCTCAATATTCTTTCTAAACTCATCCAAAGACTGTTTGAGCATGTCTACAATCTTTTCTGTAATCTTATGAACAGCATCTCTATTCTCAGCAACAGAATCACCAACGCTCTTACTTGTAATCTCCATATTCGTAGAGATATCTCTATTGACCTGATCAATGGAGGATAGGATTGCCTGAGTAGACTTCTGATTATTTTCAATAGTCTTTTCTGCCATTTCCTCAAATTTACTACGGATAGTATAAAAATCAGACTTTAGTGTCTGAGTAAGATCTTGATATGAAGAAATTGCACCAGTAAATGACGCAATGGCCATATTGAAAGAATGATTATTCTCATCAAATTTCTGATTTGACAATTCCTGCCTATCCGTAAACTGCTTAACAATATCAGTATTATTCCTGAATGCTTCTTTTACAATTATTTCTAATGTATTACAATATTCTCCAAGCTTTGACGACAACTCATTTGTGAAATCAGTCATCAGCTCTTTATTTTTTGCAACTGTAGCCTCATGCATTCGTTCTTGAGAATTTTTGAGTTCAAGAATTTTACTGTTCAATATCTCAAAGGCCTTTAATGCAGCCTCTTGTCTATCAACAATTGTCTTTGTATTGGCACTTTCTAGTTCTGACAATTTATCTAACGCAGCAAGATGCTGATTCCTAAGTTTATTGACATGGTCTGCTTTTTTGCTTTTATCATATGAGATAAACCAGCCTAAAGCAAAAGACAAGAATGCAATATAGATGGCAAATGGGGCAAGCTGTTGATTAGAAAAAGCCAACAGAAATGCAAATAAGGCAACGGTCAGACCGATAGTTATATTTCTTATCATTTTAATAATTTATTTATTTCATTTACTACGAATGTTGCGAACTCTTCTCCAATGATACAATCACATATCGTATGAGTCTGTTCTATGTTAGTTGCTTCCCAGTTAATACCCCTCAGAAGAACTTCCAATTTAGATTTCCAGTTGGGTACAACTTGACAAAATAGATCGAATTCCTGACTTGACAATAAACCTTTTATACTTCTTAATGCACACTCATTAATAATATTTGCTGTAGAGTATTCTATTTGGTTAACTGTCATAAAATTCAGACCTTCAAAATTCAATACTATACGCCATACATTCTCGCCTTTCCCTCCGAAGTAAGAAGCAATAGTCCCTAATTGTTCTCTTATTTCTCCTTCCAAAATACTACGATTTGATGAGGAATATACATTTAGAAAGGCAAAATCATTATACGTAAAGCTTTTATCAACAAGTTGATTCCTAACTCCCTCTGAAAAGGTATATTGTTTGCAAATCTCCATTATTTCTTCTTTCCTTGTCTCTTTTTCCGTGAATGATATTTTATTAAATCCATCCATAACCGCTACTGAGAAAGGATTATGAAGCCCCTGATAGTAATGCCTAAAAGTGTCTGTATGCCAATTATAGAAATCCAAGAATATGGTATTATCAAAATAGTCTTCCTGCAATCTGTCCAATTCCTCGCTAGTTAATCTTTCCATGGTCGTTCTCAGTAGGCTGATATTACAATGGTTCAGCATATTGGATCTCACAAGATAGAAAAGATGTATAAAGTCAGACTCACAAGCTCTTACCTCTCCTACATAGACTACTTCTTCTGAGAGGGTGTTGGTACAGCAAAGCGTTATCAACATATGATCTGGAAATTGAGACAATGACCGCTTTCTACACCAGCTAGTAAATCCTGGAAGGATTTTATTCAATACCTCAAAATCGAATCTCGAATCGCAATTATGCTTTGATGATACATTCACAAGTAGGCAATTCTGCCTACTTGTGAATAGTTCCTGCACGAGATTATCTATAGCTGGATTACTCATTCGGAATTTCTAACTTAGTGAGTTGATTCAAGATATCTTCCTGTTCTTTGTTTTGGTCATACTCTGCATGAGAACGCTTTTCAAGAATTTCATTCAACTTAGCTTCCACCTCTTCAATTTGAGTATTTACAAAAGAAAGCATGGCTTCCGTGATATTAGTAGAGACTCTATCAATCTCTTCCTTTACACGTACAATCAGTACCTTAGTATAGTCAGAGAGTTTCTCGTTGAATTGCTGCTGGGTATCCTGAACAACCTTAGTCTTTATACTGTTTTTTTTCTGTTGTTCAAGTCTGAGTTTCTCTTGCTCAAGTTCCTGTCGCATAGACTCCTCCATCTTAGCTCTCTCTTCTCTCTCAAGCTTCTTGATTTCTTCTTCTTCGGTGAGCTTATGTTTTTTCTTGAGCAAAGCCATTTTCTGCTGTACTTGAAGATTGACCTCTGCCTGTATTTGGCTAACAGCACGATTGTATTCTGCTTTATACTTTTCATCCTCAACATAGGTAACTGGATCTAGCACATTGCCTGCTTTCTCAAACCAATAAGAGAGAGATAGATAGTCAAAGAGACCTGTTTTTTTCTTCTCTGCTGACTGTGTTTGTATTGGCTTACCTCCTTGAGCATAATTGATCAACTTAGTCATATCAAGTACAGTATCTGCCTTTGACATTACTTTTGCTCCTTCGCTTAATTGCTTCAACACATTACTACCTGTTTTTGCAAGCATACTTCCACTCTTAGCAAGAGTACCCGCTTTCTTAGCAAGCATAGTCCCTGCTTTCTGCCATCCTGCTGCAGGTATAAGTAACATAGCTATATCACCTATTGTTCCAAATTTTTTGAGTATTTTTCCTAACTTCCCTCCACTTTCTACATGTTGGGGAACATAGTTATCAAACATTTCTCGTATCTTCTGATTTCCCTGTGCGATCTCTGTATCGTATTGTTGAAGTAACTCTTCTATCTTCTGTCTTTCAATTCCGTATACTGATAGCTCTTCATCGCTTCCTTCATTTAGAGTCTTCAGTTGGTAATATTTTTCTGCAATATCACTCTGATTGGTTTCAAACATTTGTTCATAAGCCATGATGGAAGACTCATCAAAATCCGTATCAAAGTCAATATGCAAGGGTTGTAAAGCCATGTTCACTTCCTGAATATCTTTTTGAATATCTGCCAACACGCCTTCTTTCCATTCATAAACACCCGATGATGCATGGTTATTCAATTCCTCAACAGCAACAGGAAGACTTTTTTCAAACAACTTCTTTGCTTTGTTCAACAAGTCATCTGTATCTTGATTAGCTTCTACCTTCTCATTGAATGCACTGACCTGTTTCTTCTTCAAACTTTGTAATTCATTTTGCAGTTTTGAACTGATTGTATTGGTACTAACCTTGATTTTATCAGACTGCACATCAAGTTTGGAATTAATACTCTTTTTCTGCTTAGATAGCTCTGCTATCATCTCCGCAATTTCAGAATTGCTTTTCTCTGAATTTTGTTTGACAAATGCTAGTTTTGAGTTCAATGCTTTTTCAAACTTCCCTTTCAATACCGTTAATCGGCTAATCGTACTGAGTGTATAGATTTCCTCAACTGAGGAAGCCAAACAAAGAGAGATATACTCCTTAAAGTTTTCATACTGGCGTATCCAGCGTTCAAACTCACTACTTTTGGGCTCATTACAAAGCGTATAATAGACAATCTCTTTACCTAAAGCTGACTGAATCGTACTAATTTCTGTCTGAATTGTAGTAGTAGCATCCTCCTCTGACTCATGGATTTCATCAATATGAGTACGTACAAAGACCATCTCTATACCCAACTCATCAATCTTCTTAATCATTTGCTTGTCTGAATCAGTGAGTGAAAAGGCGCTGACATATACAATAAACTGAGAATTTTGCAAGAGACCCTCCGTCATCTTGACATGTTCATTGATAAGGGTATTTACCCCTGGTGTATCAACAATAATTAGGCCTGACTTCAGCAAGTCAATCGGAGCCATATATCTAAGTGCCGCTATCGCCTTCCCTTCGCATGTACGCTGATGATCAAGCTCCTTGATTTTAGAAATGTCGATAGCTTCCTTAGTCCCATCCACATATTCCAATATGGCCGATTCTGTATCAGCATAGCTTATATAAGTAAGAAAGGCTGTTGTCTCCACACTCTTGGTTGGGAGTATCTCCTTTCCTATGAGCCTGTTTATTAGCTTTGATTTACCAGCACTGAACTGCCCTATGAAAGGCAGATAGTATTGCTTGCCCTCCATACAAGTGATTAGATTATCTAAAACCGCCCTATTGGCATCATCCGATAGAAATGCTGCAACATCCCTATATTTTTTTAGAATTTCTACAATATTCATGATTATGATCGTTTTATTTTATCTGTTTGGATACTACTGATCTCTGCTTTGCAAGAGTTTGCTTCTTCTTTGATGAGAGAAAGCGTGCTTTTTGTTGCCATAAGATCCTCTATCAGCTTTGCTTTCTCCTCTTGTGAGGATGATAATTGCTTTTCACGCCGCTCGATATCTTCTTTCTTGCGAGAAATTACACTTTGGAGTTCCATCTGCAGAATATCAAGTGCTGCATTGGTCATCACATCCTTATTATTTCTTAGCATTTCATAAATCTTATATAGATTCTCTTTCTCAATATCCTCAATTAGATTTTCCACATAAGCTTCTGCTTGGCGTTTCTTAGAACGCTGTATCTTAGCCTTATTCTTCTCATAAGTAGCCATCAAATCCTCTAATTGTTGCTGTTGTCTTTGAATGGCTCGTTCAATCTGTCTCTTTTTAGCCTCAATTGATCCAAGATCGGTGATAGGAATAAGCTGTTTCTGACTTTCCAAATACTCAATTTCTCTTCTGCTGTTCTCTTCAATTTCTACTCTCTGACGATCATACTCTCTCCGTGCAGAATCATCACTCCTTGTTACTATAGAATTCTGATCTCTCGAACCTGTTGTCACCCATTTCCATAAACCTTTTAAACCGCCAACTTTACGAGTTTCTGTAGCTGTATAAGTCTGTATCTGTGGGCGATAGCCTAAGGATTCAATATCTAACCTTCTATCTTCTCGTAATTGAGCTTTGGCTCTTTCCAATCTCTCAAGTTTTGCATTATTCTCTTTCGCTTTGATTTCCTCCAATTGCAAAGCATCTAAGCGATCTGCTCCTTCATCCATCTGCTGAAGAAGTTCAGAACGTTTTTCAAAAAAATCATCAATATCAATATCTACTTCAAACAAAGAACCATCTAAACTAATTTTTGAAAACTCAATACTTTTGCCTCCCTGCTTCTCTCTCATCCGTTCTTCGATAGCGGAAGCATACTCATTATACTCATCCGCAATCAATTCTCTGTATCTCCTATCCACCTTTGCACTAACATCCTCCCAAATTTGGATATACTTGTTATATACCCGATTTGTATAAATACGTGCATTGGCTTCCAACTCTTCTAAATCTTCCGCATCCGTAATTTGGTTTAGACAACTAGCCTTTGTATCAGCCGCAGAAGCCTTAATCTCCATCTCTGCATCACGAAGTATGTCTGACACCTTATTACGAATATCGGTTCGGGTACTGTTTAGTTTGGCACTTAGCGTTTCTAACTCATCTTTCAGCTGACTAATCTGAAGGCGTACCTCATCGGCATCTACAGTATTACTAAGCTGCTCAATCTCACTAGCAATAGAGGCCTCTGTCTCTGTAAGAAATGCATGAACTTTTTCTACAGGACTCAACAACTCTTTCTGAGCTTTTTCTCCCTGAGTGAGATATTTTATAAGACGTGTTTCGAATGCTTCAATTTCAGAACTGTCAAGCAAATCTTGCTTCTGCTCGGCACTGAAGTCAGTCTTACCATTATAATCTAGCTTGCGCTTACTGCGTGCCACCAAAGCCTGATAAGATGAAATAGGAAAAATCTCAGGAAGTTGGTCGGTATTGAAATACTTAGCATAGTTCTTCTTTAAGTTATGAACAACATCGTCAATAGATTGCTCGTCTTCCTTTACAAGGTCTTTTTGGTTAAGGACTATCAGTACAGAATTGCACTTACGAAGAAGCATATTCAGCTTCTCAAAATCAGACTTTGAGCCTGGTTGTTTGGCATTGAACATAAAAATGGCAGCATGCGAACGATCGATCTGATCATTGGTAATCTGTTCATGCCCCTCTAAAACACCATTCAATCCAGGACTATCAACAAGTGATACCCCGTCATTAAGATATTTAGAGTCGAGGAAGACCTCCACGGACGAGATGTTTTTGGCTACATCAACTCCCTTGGTGCTCACGAATTTTTCAATATTCTCCAAAGTTACCTCCTCACACCTCTCCTCCTTACCATCTTTATAGTTTACCTTAATCAAAGGTTTCTTTGTAGGACTTTCGTTCACAGAACGGAGAAAATTGATTGTCGCAGTAGTCTCTGTTGTAAATGAAGGCAGATACTTCTCTCCCATCAGCGCATTTAAGAAAGTCGATTTTCCAGCGCTAAACTGACCTACCACAACAATAGAGAACTTACCATTCTGAACCGAAGAAGCTAAATCTATCAATGAGGAAGTTTTCTCCTCGTCATTGAGATTGGTATAGAATTGAATACCTTTTTTGAGTAAGTCTAAGACATTAGCTTTACGCTCATCATAAAGTGCTTTATAATCCATTTGAGATATTTTTTATTATATTTATACAATTATTCAACACATTGATATCAGAAGAAAGTATCTGAATTGTTTTTGAATTTTCTACATTATCACTTGAGCCTTCTATCCTTGCTATCATATTTTGTAGATTGGAGATATACTCTTTTTTCTTTTGATCAAAAATACCATAAAGCGCCGCAAGAATTGGATTAATACTACCTTGTAGATTTTCTCTAACCCCTGCCACAAGATCAGCATACATTTGCCCTCCTGGAAGAGTAAGATATGTATCCACTTGTTTTTGCAGATCTTGCTGAATTTTTTTTAAGAATGAAGTGTAGGCGTTCTTCTTTGCTTCCTCCAACAGTTTCTCCTCTCTTTGGATTTCTGCCTCTATATTTCTTACTTTTGACTCCCACAACTGACACAAATTTTCATTATTCCGTGCGGCATCTACCTTCTGTTCCATTGTATTTTTTTCGCGCTGCTTGGTTTGGATTCTATTAGCATATTGCTGTTCTATATCTCTTCTATTGGCATCGTATCTATTTTGAGCAGAATAATCAGGAACACTCTCAGAGACAGTATAAGTATCTTTATAAAGCCCTAAGAATTTTCCCAGACCTCTTCCCATAACTTCCAATAAACTTTCAGGAGGAGCTTTTTTTACCTCACGAGTTACTGTCCTATAATTCACCCCAGGACGAGCTCCTAAATTCCTGAGTTTAGCGGATCGCTCTCTTTCTAATTGCCCCATTTCATTCATAATAGCACTCAATTGGCGGTTCAGATCATCTGATGATGCGCCTCCCTTGCTTGCATTGATATCTCGCTGAATTTTCTCTTTCTCCTGTTTGAGTCTAGACAAACGAGAAATCATCGGTAGATTATCAAATCCTTCAAATTTAGCCTCAACATCAATCTTAATCTGCTTATCCTTGAAAGATATGGAGGGTATGGCCTGCTGCATATCTGCTACGATAGCTTGCTGAATTTCATAGATGCCATTGCTTATTCCTTCAGAGAGTAATACTTTATGAGAATTCCAAAAGTCCCCCAATTTCTTACCCACTACATTGGTATCGGCTGCTCTCAAAGCCTCATCAAAACTTAATCCTTTGATATAGGTAATCAGCCCTGTATACTCTTTATTTATATCATCTCGGATTATATTATACAGCTCTACTCGAAGATCCTCTAACATAGCCTTTACATTGGTCTCTATGCTATCTCGGAAAGTCTTGGTTATACTCTCTGCCTTATCCATTAGTTCGAGGATTTTCTTTTTCTCTGGGATATCCTCTCTTTTTGCCTCTCTGATTGTTTTGTCTGTATCTGCTGCTGCTTTATAGGTATTAATCGTCTGAAGTAGCCGTTGGCAGATGGTTTTATAGAACTCCTTGTCCTTATCACTATTTCTGAGATAGTTAAATAGGGCCTTTTCTAATATAGGCATCTTAGACTCTTCCAACAATCTTACTCTGTCACTCTCACGAAGATCCGTTTGGTCAGTATCGTAAACACGAGTAATACTATGATCTCGTGCCCCAAGAGCCTTCAAGGCAGAGACTCCAAAAACATATTCAGGCTTTTTCTTACCATCATAAACATAGCTAACTATATCATTCACAAAAGCCTGCATTCTTCCCTCATAGGTCTCCTCATTCGCCTTAATATCATCAATAGCATTCAAGACAAAAAAGAAAGTCTCCTGATACTTCATCAATTCCTTGATGAACTCAAGGTCACTCTTCCCCATACCCCTGAGGTGAAAGAGGCAAATACTGGCATGAGAATGACGAATCTCATGTAGGGTAATGTCCTTATGTCCCTCAGCCACACCATTCATTCCGGGAGTATCTATTAGTACAATAGGATCCTCTATATCCGCAAAATGCACATAGATATCAACAGAAACTATATCCTGAACTACACGATATTTCTTATCTGAGGTGGTAACATAATCCACTAATGCATTCCTATTCTCACCTACATCAAGGGTAATATCCTTCATTGTCTCTTCACGAAAATGAATAACCGCCTTGTTCAATCGTCTATCATTCTGTGGTACATTATGAATGTAAGTGACCGCAGCTGTTGTTTCCTTAACCCCATGAGGAAGTATATCCTTTCCAATAATAGCATTAAGAAAGGTTGATTTTCCACTACTAAACTCACCAACTATCGTTATTTTGAATTCGTTGTCTTCTAATTCAAATTCCGTATTTTTTAAAGTCTCTAGAAGATATGGAAACGCCTTAATCGTCTTTGTATTCTTAACATCTGATATAATACCCAACAGACGTTTATTGAGTTCTTTCTTATTAATCATTTAAAAACATCTTAATTTATTAGTTATTTATGATTTTTCATTAGTTCCTCTCCTCTTAATTACTAAATAGCTTCACAATCAGTGTCCCTAAAAGTAAGATAAGGAGAATACAAATAACCCCAAGGATAATTACTGCCCATTTGATAAACTTAAGAAGCTGTGCAAGGCTACTATTACCCTCAGAGGCATAGCCTTGTAATAGGTTTAGTCCTGCTACTGATATAGCAAAGAAATCATCTACCCAGCCTATTACAGGAATATCAGGGATTATATCCACCGGACTTAGTAAGTAAGCTACAGATAAGGCCATCAAGGCCCAATCAGCAGTATGGTTTTGTTGAATGGTTGTCCTCATAATTTTAATCGTTAGTCATTAAGATTGTTTTCTTGAGGCAAAGTTACAACCTTCACTGGCCAAACTATGACCAGCAACAAACCATTTTCAAACTTTAACATTTTGTTACTTATAAGACATAAAAAAGTGCGGCATCCCTTATTGCTTATACTCGGAAGCCCGACCAAAGGCCTACACCAAAAGCAAAAGGAATGCCCACGCCTGAAACGTAGGCATCTCCACTTCACTCTCCCTTGGTGTTGAAAAAATTGGTCGTATTTTCGAAAATGGGAAAATGTAAAGCGAAACGCTATTTCTAATAATTAATGATCAAATGTAATAATTAATGATCGCTCTGATTGTCTGTTATTTCTGTATTTTTTCTATTTATATAATCAAGTGCAAAGATAATAAAAAATTTTATAACTTAAAAGTAAAATTTTACTTTTTTAGCGGTCAATCTATGTCCATTTTGTTAATTTGTTAATATACTCATGAGCTCCTATATATTTGTTCATTAAAAAATAAATGTTCACTAATAATGAACACGCAAAATTAGTGAACGATGCTAATTGACTAATTACCTCATTGTCAAATCACCTAATTATTTTTTGGGGTATAGCTCCAGATAATATCTTCTTTTTCTTCTGGGGTTAGCAGACCGTCATCTAAGTTTCGTAGGCGCTCTGTGTATTCTTTGAGTTTTTCCTTCCAGTAAGCAAGTTTTTCAGGATCACGTAGGTAATCTTGGTATATGGTCACCAAATTAGCAGCTCTATAAAACCGTTCCAAAGGGTGGGCTTCCGTATTATAAGCTCTTTGATACCAATAGACGGCCTTTTGATAATCTTTTTCTTCGTCGCTTCCATAGATTTGTCCTAATATTACCATAGCATCATAAAGATAGTATTCGTTGGCTGCCCGCTCTAACCAATAGCACGCTTGGGTATAATCCCGCTGACCATAAGGATGAGATCTTTGTTCTTCCAAGAAGTAGTCAAAACCTAGGCTAAAACAAGCCAACTTATAGCCATATTGCACTGCTTTTTCATGCCAAGCAAAGATCTCTTGTGTGTCTTTTCCATGATAGGTATAGTACCCCCCTATCGCCCCCATCGCCTTGGGATGACCTCCCTCTGCAGCTTTTAACATTTCTTCCGCCGCTAACCGATCGTTTGAGGGAGGATAAGGAGGTTTACTCTGCCCGCTAATTACTGCACTGTCCAACATATCTCCTAGCCTATAATGTTGCTCAGGGGTGAGGTAGTCATTGTATTGCATATAGATATCATAGGCGGGGCCGACAAATCCTTCTCGGTAGCACTTGTCGGCCTCGGAAAGGGCGGCGGCTATCTCCGCCGTAGGGGTAGGGCGGGGCGCTAACGCTACAAGCAACTCCTTGAAGAAATCCTCCGAGAGCTGCCCATAAGTGGGGGCTATCCCTATGATAAATAGACTAATTAGCCCATAAATTCCTCGTTCCATGGTTAGTTCTTTATTAGTGAATGTACAAAAACTTGTTGATGTGCTAATTTGCTCATCGACTCATCGACTCATCGGCTCATTGGCTCATCGACTCATTGACAAATTAAAACTTCGGTTTGAGGCTATACTTGAGGTAGAATTTCTCAATGATGTCCTCTACTTCGTCGGCAGTATCTACAATGCGGAAGATATCCATGTCTTTGGCAGAGATGTTGCCAAACTTGTCCAAGAGGACTTCCTTGATCCATGCTACCAATCCACTCCAAAACTCGGAACCCACCAAGATAATAGGGAAAGGTTCTATCTTGGTTGTCTGAATCAGGGTAATAGCCTCAAAAAGCTCGTCCATAGTACCAAAGCCACCAGGAAAAACAACAAAGGCTTGGGAGTAACGGACAAACATCACCTTACGGGCAAAAAAGTAGTTGAAATGCAGGTTTTTATCCCTGTCTATATAGGGGTTATCATGTTGTTCAAAGGGGAGTTCTATATTGATTCCCACTGAGGCACCCTCGCCCTGAGCGGCACCTTTGTTGGCTGCTTCCATGATTCCAGGGCCACCGCCTGTAATCACTCCAAAGCCCATACCTACGATACGTTCGGCTATCTCTGTGGCCAAGTTGTAGTACTTACTGTCAGGCTGGATACGAGCAGAACCAAACACAGAAACACAAGGCCCTATGGCACTGAGGCGTTCGTAGCCTGTAACAAATTCGCTCATAATCTTGAATATACCCCAAGCATCATGTTGTTGTAATTGAAATTCTTCAAATTGTCTTTTCTTTGTCATCTTTTATAATTGTTAATTGTCAATTGTTACTTTAAGGACGTAACTTTCACAAAATAATCAAGTTATCTACCATGCTGGCGCGAGTCACATACTCGCTTCCAAGTATTCAGCGACTTTAGCTCGTGCCTA
>ERZ773077.2292-NODE-2292-length-12405-cov-86.613927_pt1 | contig 12405 bp, 5 predicted proteins | sample MGYA00580612_ERZ773077 | MGnify/ENA primary metagenome ERZ773077 (study PRJEB29015, sample SAMEA2737971) | human oral metagenome | biome: human oral; feature: human-associated habitat; material: dental | place: China | collected 2021 ...
CCCTCTGCCTGAGCCTTGCCCTGCTGGGCACCGCATCTGTCGCCCTGGCGGCCCCTGCGACCCAGGAAGCGACAAAGACCGTATCGGCGCGCAAGGCAGCACTCACGAAAGAGAAGCGTGCAGCAGCCTCGGCCACAGGCAGCAGGAAGGCCGGACAGAACAAGGCCGCCAAGGCATCCCGTTCCGCTCAGGCTTCAGCGAAGCCCGCGACGGCGAAGGCCCGGGCCGCTGCCTCCCGGGGACACGCCGCCGGGAAAGCGGCCCGGACACAGCCCGTCCCCAAAACCGCGTCCAAGGCCACCGCCACGCCAGCCACGGCGGCATCCGTCGCAGCGGTCGCCAGCGCAGTTGCTGCGGCCAGCGGCCCGCAGCCCGTTCCCGGCAACTACGCCGAACATCTGGACGTGAAGGCCTTCGTGAGCGAGATGGCCGAACGCCACGGCTTCGACCGCGACGCCCTGCTGGCACTGTTCGCGCAGGTCAGCCCCAACGCGCGCACGCTGGCGCTGATGGCGCCCCCGCCTCCGCCGCCCCCCGTGCCAGCCCCGGCCGGTGACGCCACGCCCGCAGGCGCAGCCCCCACCACACCGCCCCCGGCCCCCAAGCTGCCTGACTGGCAGACCTACCGGGCCCGCTTCCTGCAGCCGGTGCGCATCGATGGCGGCCTGAAGTTCTGGGAACAGCATGCCGGCGCGCTGGAGCGCGCCACGCAGGAACATGGCGTGCCCGCCGAGATCATCGTCGCCATCATCGGCGTGGAAACCCTCTACGGTCGCAATACCGGCAAGTTCCCCACCATCCAGGCGCTCTCCACGCTGGCCTTCGACTTTCCGCCGCGCGCCGCCTACTTCCGCAAGGAGCTGGAGCAGTTCCTGCTGTACTGCCGCGAGAACGGCCTGGATCCGCTGACGCCCCGGGGCTCCTACGCCGGCGCCATCGGCACCCCGCAGTTCATGCCCGGCAGCATCCGCAGCTATGCCACCGACTTCGACGGTGATGGCCGCATCGATCTGGTCAACAGCCCGGTCGACGCCATCGGCAGCGTGGCGCGTTTTCTGGCCATCCACGGTTGGCAGAAAGACCGCGACCTCTACTACCCCGTCACGCTGGCCGAGAACGCCGACCCCGCCTCGCTGCTGGCCCGCGGCCCGAAGCCTGAGCTGAGCATCGCCGACCTGCGCGCCGCCGGCATCAGCAGCCCGCTGTCCCTGCCGGCCGACCAGCCGCTGATGCTGGTGGACCTGCCCAACGGCGCCAACCCACCCAGCTACGTCATCGGTACCGGCAACTTCTACGCCATCACCCGCTACAACCGCTCGTTCTTCTACGCCATGGCCGTGACCGAGCTGGCCGAAGTGCTGCACCAGCGCCATGCCGGCACGCTGGGCGCACCGCAGCTGGAACTGCCCAACCAGCCCACGCTGCCGCAGAAGACGCCCTCACCCTGAGCACCGGGGACACGGCCACGGGCAGCGGCGTTAAGATAGCCGGCCTCATGCCCGTTCATGGACGATCCTCCCCCGTGCCAAGCCCTGCCTCCGCACCCAGTTCCCCCGACCTGCCTGCCGGTCCGCTGGACCTCCCCCCTCACGCCCGCGACATCTACGTCATCTCCCCTTCCGGGGCGATTGCCGACCGCAGCCGCGTGCAGCGGGCGCGCCGGCTACTGCAGCGCCAGGGCTTCCGGCTGACACTGGACCCGAAAGCGCTGGCCACCCACCAGCAGCGCTTTGCCGGTGACGACGAGACGCGCCTGCAGGCCTTCCAGCGGGCCATGGAGTCCGACGCCCCCACCATCATGACCAGCCGGGGCGGCTACGGCATCACCCGCTACCTGGAAAGGCTGGACTTCGAGCGTCTGGCTGCCAGCGGCAAGAAATGGCTGGGCTTCTCGGACTTCACCGCCTTCCACCTGGCCATGCTGGCCCGGACAGGCGCCACCACCTGGGCTGGCCCTGCGCTGGTCTCGCATTTCGACGCCGCCGACCCGACCGACGTGGATCCCACCACGCTGGAAACGCTGGCCGACGCCCTGTCGGGCCGGCTGGAACTGGTGGGCTTTCGGGGCGAAGGCGCGCCCTCGGGCTTCGAGGCCGAAGGCACGCTCTGGGGCGGCAACCTCAGCATGGTCTGCTCGCTGCTGGGCACCTCGCTCTTTCCGCGCATCGACGGCGGCATCCTGTTCCTGGAAGAGGTCAACGAGCACCCCTACCGCGTGGAGCGGCTGATGACCCAGCTGCTGCACACCGGCGTGCTGGACCGCCAGCGTGCCGTTCTGCTGGGCCATTTCAGCTGGAAGCAGGCCGAAGGCGATCGCTACACGATGAAGAAGGTCTGGCAGTGGCTGCGCACGCAGACGCCCACGCCGCTGATCACCGGCCTGCCCTTCGGCCACGAGCCCACCACGCTGACGTTACCGCACGGCGCTCAGGTCGGCCTGGCGGTGGATCGGCGCACCTGCTATCTGGTGCTGCCGCACGACCACGGCCAGCCCGCACCGGGCCTGTTCGGCGTCGATCCGGCTGGCGACGGGCAGGCGGCCCACCGCGCCTGGCAGTGCTGGTGCGGGCAGCCGCATGAGGGCTGATCAGCCGGCGAACAGCCCCGTGGACAGATAGCGGTCGCCCCGGTCGCAGACGATGAACACCACGGTGGCCGGTTCCGCCGTGCCGGCAGACCGGCCTGACGCGGCAGCCTGCCGTACCGCCGCAGACCGCTCCGCGGCCAGCTGCTTGGCCACCCGCAGCGCAATCACCGCCGCGCCACCCGACGACACGCCGCAGAAGATGCCCTCTTCCCTCGCCAGCCGGCGCGTCATGTCCTCGGCTGCCTGCTGGCTCACTTCCTCCACCCGGTCGATGCGCGCCTGCGCCCGGATGGCGGGCTCGTAGCCCGGCGGCCAGGCGCGGATGCCGGCAATCGACGCGCCTTCTGCCGGCTGGGCGCCGATGATCCGGATGGTCTCTCGCTGCTCTTTCAGGAAACGCGACACGCCCGTGATGGTGCCGGTGGTGCCCATGGCCGAGACGAAGTGCGTGACGCCGCCCGCCGTCTGCCGCCAGATTTCCGGGCCGGTGCTGCGATAGTGTGCCCGCCAGTTGTCGTCGTTGGAGAACTGGTCCAGCACCCGACCCCGTCCCTCGGCCTGCATGGCCAGCGCCAGATCGCGCGCGCCCTCCATGCCCTCTTCCTTCGAGACCAGCACCAGCTCGGCCCCGTAGGCCTGCATCGACTGGCGGCGTTCCAGACTCTGGGTCTCGGGCATGATCAGCACCATCCGGTAGCCCTTCACCGCTGCCACCATGGCCAGCGCAATGCCGGTGTTGCCGGACGTGGCCTCGATCAGCGTGTCGCCGGGCCGGATCTCGCCACGCGCCTCGGCAGCCGTGATCATCGCCAGCGCCGGCCGATCCTTCACGGAACCGGCCGGATTGTTGCCTTCCAGCTTGGCCAGCACGCGGACGCCAGCCGCCTGCACGGCCGGGTCCACAAGGCGCGACAGCGCCACCAGCGGGGTATTGCCGACCTGGTCGAGAATGGACGTGCCGTCGGCCATCAACCCGAGGCCATCCACCCGATCGGCACCTGCATCCAGCACGCGCCGCTGTGCTGCATCCGCGCCCGCACCGTCCTCCCGGGCGGCACCGGCTGGCACCGCGCCCGGTGTGTTCCGTGCCGTCATCAGACCGGCACCGTCATCAGCGACAGCGGCGCGGGCACATCCAGCGGCATGACGCCGGGTTGCTCCAGCTTCACCAGGCAGTCGTGCAGCTCTTCCACGGCCTCCACCCGACCGAAGCTCTTGCGCCAGACCAGCATCACCTGACGCACCGGGGGCGTCTTCTCGAAAGGCACGTAGGTCAGCAGGCCGTCATTGTTCTTGCCTTCCACCCCGGGCTCGATGCCGGGAGGCATGGCGGTCCAGGGCAGCACGGTGATGCCGATGCCCGAGGCCACCATGTGGCGGATGGTCTCCAGCGACGACCCCTCGAAGGTCTTCTGGATGCCGGCCGTGCTGGTCTGCGAATAGCGCGACAGCTCCGGGCAGACCTTCAGCACCTGGTCGCGGAAACAGTGGCCCGCGCCCAGCAGCAGCATCGTCTCGTCCTTCAGCTCGGTCGAATCCACCGACGGACGCGACGCCCACGGATGCTTGGTGGGCACCACCACCACGAAGGGCTCGTCATAGACCGGCCAGGACATCACGCCCGGCACCGGCATCGGCTCGGCCACCACGGCCACGTCGATCTCGCCCAGCTTCAGCGCCTCCAGCAGCTTGGCCGTCAGCCCTTCCTGCAGCAGCAGCGGCATGCCGGGCACGGCCTTCAGCATGGCCGGTACCAGACGGGGCAGCAGGTAGGGACCGATGGTGTGGATGACGCCCAGGCGCAGCGGCCCATGGCGGGGATCCTTGCCTTCCTTGGCGATCTCGCGGATGGTGGCGGACTCTTCCAGCACGCGCTGAGCCTGCTCGACGATGCGCTCGCCCACGGGGGTAACGCTCACCTCCACATTCCCGCGCTCGAAGAGCTGCACTTCCAGCTCGTCTTCCAGCTTCTTGATGGCCACCGACAGGGTGGGCTGGCTCACGAAGCAGGCCTCGGCCGCCCGGCCGAAGTGTCGCTCGCGGGCCACGGCCACGATGTATTTCAGTTCAGTCAAAGTCATAGAAGAATTCTATCTCAGACTGGGCACCGAACGCTCCACATTCCGTCGGCTTCCGGCCGACCGCACGGCGGAAACCCCTCCCGCAAAAACCGACCTCAATGCCGCGCGGCAGGCTGCTCAGGCATCCAGGAATCGCTCGCGCCGCCGCAGCCAGCGGTCCAGATGTGCCTCCACCACGTCCGGACGTTCCTCCAGCAGCCGCTCCGACAGGGCGTGGGCAATGTCCACCAGCGGCGCGTCCCGCCCCAGGTCGGCAAAGCGCAGCAACATCGCCCCCGACTGACGGGCGCCCAGCAGCTCGCCCGGACCGCGCAGCTCCAGATCGCGCCGCGCGATCTCGAAGCCGTCCTGCGTCTGGCGCATCGTGGCCAGCCGCTCGCGGGCGATGGCCCCCGGCGGATGGCGGTACAGCAGCACGCACAGGCTCTGCGCCGTGCCCCGCCCCACGCGGCCGCGCAGCTGATGCAGCTGCGACAGGCCGAAGCGCTCGGCGTGCTCGATCACCATCAGGCTGGCGTTGGGCACGTCCACCCCCACCTCGATCACCGTGGTGGCCACCAGCAGATCGAGCTCGCCGGCCTTGAAGGCCGCCATCACCTCGTCCTTCTCGGCCGCCGACAGCCGGCCATGCACCAGCCCGGTGCGTACCTGCGGCAGGGCCGCCTGCAGCTGCTCGCGCGTATCGATGGCGTTCTGCAGGTCCAGCGCCTCGGATTCTTCCACCAGAGGGCAGACCCAGTAGGCCTGCCGACCCTCGGCCACCCAGCGCCCCACGTTCTCCACCACCTGATCGCGGCGCGAATCGGCAATCAGCTTGGTCGTCACCGGCTGGCGCCCCGGCGGCAGCTCGTCGATCACCGACACGTCCAGATCGGCATAGAAGGTCATCGCCAGCGTGCGCGGAATCGGCGTCGCCGTCATCATCAGCTGGTGCGGCAGGAAACGGCCCTCCCCGCGCAGCGCCAGCCGCTGCGCCACGCCGAAGCGGTGCTGCTCGTCCACGATGGCCAGCGCCAGCCTGGGAAAGACCACCGAATCCTCGATCAGCGCATGCGTGCCGATCAGCACGTCCACCTCGCCGGCGGCCACCGCCTGCTTCACCCGGCGCTTGGCGGCCGCCCCCAGCGAACCGGCCAGCCAGCCCACCCGCACGCCCAGCGGCTCCAGCCAGGGCGAGAGCCGCTCATAGTGCTGCCGTGCCAGGATCTCGGTCGGGGCCATCAGCGTGGCCTGCCAGCCGGAACCCACCGCCACCATCGCCGCCAGCGCGGCAATGACCGTCTTGCCGCTGCCCACGTCGCCCTGCAGCAGCCGGTTCATCGGCTGCTGCCGCGCCAGATCGGCCGCGATCTCGTCACATACCCGGCGCTGCGCACCGGTGAGCGCAAACGGCAGCGAAGCCAGCAGTGCTGCCTCACCGTCGCGGTTCACCAGCGGCTGCCCCCGCTGGCCCGCCCGCAGCTGGCGCGCCCGTCGCAGCGACAGCTGCTGCGCCACCAGCTCTTCCAGGACGATGCGCTGGCAGGCCGGCGTGCGCCGCTCCAGCAGGGCATCCAGATCGGTCCCTGGTGGCGGATGATGGATGAGCCGCAGCGATTCCAGCAGCGGCGGAAGCCCGGCCAGCAATGACGCCACCGGGTCCGCGCCCGGCCGTCCGGATGCCGGCTTTCCGGCGCCAGCCTCCGACATCAGCGCCGTCAGCAACGTCGGCGGCAGCGTGTCCTGCCAGCGGCAATCGGCCAGCGCCCGGTCGATCTCACGGCGCAGCGTGGCCTGGCCCAGACCGGCCACGGTGGGATACACGGGCGTCAGCCGGTCGGGTAGCGGGGTGTCCTCGCTCACCATCCGGTAGCGCGGATGCACCATCTCGCGGCCAAACAGCCCCACCCGCAGCTCGCCATAGGCGCGCACCAGCCGCCCCGGCTGCAACTGCGTCAGCTGGGACGGATAGAAATGCAGGAAGCGCAGCTGCAGCTCGCCGGTACCGTCGTTCACCCAGACCTGCAGCGCGCGCCGGCCCCGCGTCACCTCGGCGCGGGTGACGGTGGCCTGGATCTGGGCCGAACTGCCGTGCACCAGCGAGCCGATCGGCACCAGCCGGGTCTCGTCCTCGTAGCGCAGCGGCAGGTGCAGCACCAGGTCGTCCGGCCCGTGCAGCCCCAGCCGGGCCAGCAGCGAAGCCGCCGAGCGGCGGCCGGACGACGTCTTGGCTGCCCCCTTGGCGGTACGCCCGCCGGCAGCCTCCTTGCCCGATGCTTCTGCGCCCTCCACGGCGGCGCCTGCCTTTCGCACGTTCTTCATCGCGCGTGCCGCGCCGACCGGAAAAGCCTCACTCCAGCACCAGCGTGGCTTCCACCTCGAAAGGTGCGCCCTTGGGCAGCGCCGCCACCTGGACGGTGGAACGTGCCGGATACGGCGCATGGAAATACTCGGCCATGATGCTGTTGACGGTGGCGAACTGCTTCAGATCCGTCAGGAACAGCCCCAGCCGCACCACCTGACCCAGGTGGCCGCCTGCAGCCTCCACCACGGCCTTCAGGTTGCGAAACGCCTGATGAACCTGCGCCTCGAAGCCGCCCTCGACCAGCTCACCGGTCTTGGGGTCAAGCGGGATCTGACCGGACAGGTACACCGTGTCGCCGGCACGAACAGCCTGCGAATAAGGGCCCAGTGCGGCCGGAGCATTAGGGGTGGAAATGGGCAGGGCCATGACGATCTCCTCGTGGTGATGATGTCCTGCCATTCTAGGGTATCCGCCGCACAAGTCCTTGCGTCCGTCGCATGTCGGGCATGGACTTCATGCGAATCCCCAGGGGGCGGCCCGGCCCATGCGCCACCTTGGCCAGCGACTCGCCCCCTCACGATCCACTACCATTGAGAAACCCGATGCCCGACGCCATGTCGATCGGGCCCAGCCTCGCCTGTCCGCAGGCTGCCCGCGGGTCGGCCCGCCCGCCGCCCGCCTGTCTTCTCCGCCTTGTCCCCGTCGCACCGTGAGCACCTCTGCCACCCCCGCCCCATCCCCGTCAGCCGTTGCCGTCCATCCCACCCCGCAGGTGCCCATCCGCATCCGCGGCGCCCGGCAGAACAACCTGAAGGGGCTGGACCTGGACATCCCCACTGGCCAGCTGGTGGTGGTCACCGGCGTCTCGGGCAGCGGCAAGTCCTCGCTGGTCTTCGACACCCTCTACGCGGAGGGCCAGCGTCGCTATGTCGAGACCTTCTCGGCCTACGCCCGCCAGTTCCTCGACCGGATGGACCGCCCCCAGGTCGACAGCATCGACGGCGTGCCACCGGCCATCGCCATCGACCAGACCAACCCGGTGCGCACCTCGCGCTCCACGGTCGGCACGATGACCGAGCTGAACGACCATCTGAAGCTGCTGATGGCCCATGCCGCCACCCTGTACTGCCGGCAGTGCGCCCAGCCGGTCCGGGTCGACGACGTGGCCAGCATCGCCGCCGCCGTGCGCCAGCGGGCCGCCGCGCTGGATGATCCCCGCCTCTACGTCACCTTCCCGGTTCTGGTACCGGCCGGCTTCGACGAACGGGAAGTCATCGCCCAGCTGCAGGCCCAGGGCTACACCCGCATCCACCAGCGCGAGGATCTGCCCAACCCCGCCGAGAGCGAGGAAACCACCGGCAAGACCGGCAAGCGCAAGGCGGGCAAGGCCACGAGCGACAAGGCCGCCAAGACCGGGAAGCGCACCAAAGCCGACAAGACGACCCGCGCCGCGGCTGCCAAGGCAGACGCCAGCACCCTCACCTCCCAGGCCTCCGTCCCGGATGACGCCGACGCCGCCACGGCAGCCGGCGCCGACGACACCCCGCTGATACACGACCACCCCGTCCGCCTCACTGTTGTGGCCGACCGGTTCCGTGCCAGCAGCGTGCCCGATGACCGGCTGGCGGGCAGCCTGGAAGCCGCCCTGGACCGTGGCCATGGCCGTCTGGCCGTCATTGCCCAGGACGCCGAGGGCCACGAGCTGGCCCGCTGGCACTTCAGCACGCAGTTCGCCTGCGCCACCTGCGACATCGCCTATCACGCCCCCACGCCCAGCCTGTTCTCGTTCAACTCGCCGCTGGGCGCCTGCGACACCTGCAAGGGCTTCGGTCGCGTCATCGGTCTGGACCTCGGCCTGGTCATCCCCGATCCGTCCAAGTCGCTGGCCGAAGGCGCCGTCAAGCCCTGGCAGACGCCCAGCTTCAAGGAAGCCCAGGACGAACTGATGAAGTACGGCCGCAAGGCCGGCATTGATCTGGACAGCCCCTGGTCGGACCTGTCCGAAGCCGACCGGCGCTGGGTCATCGAAGGCGCGCGCGACTGGAGCGGCGACTGGAAACGGCAGTGGTACGGCATCCGCAACTTCTTCGGCTGGCTGGAAAGCAAGGCCTACAAGATGCACATCCGGGTGCTGCTGTCCAAGTACCGCTCCTACACCCCGTGCCCTGCCTGCGAAGGCGCCCGCCTCAAGCCCGAGGCCCTGCTCTGGCGCGTGGGCAACGAGGAAGACGCCCGTCAGGCCTTCGCCCCGGTCACCGACGAAAACGGAATCACCCCGGCCGAACAGCCCCTGTCCGGCCGCGCATCTTCAAACGATCCGGCCGGCGCCGACACCCCAGCGGACAGTGCGGGAAGCTACCGGCGCTTTCGCCCCATGGGCACGCAGTGGACCGACGCCCAGCTCGACGCCCTGCCGGGCCTGACCCTGCACGACCTCATGCTGCTGCCCATCGACCGGCTGAACCGGCTGATGGCCGACCTGCACCTGCCCGCCCCGCTGGACGAGGCCACCGAGCTGCTGATGACCGAGATCCGCACCCGGCTGCGCTTCCTGAGCGACGTGGGTCTGGACTACCTCACGCTCGACCGCCAGTCGCGCACGCTCTCCGGCGGCGAAGTGCAGCGCATCAACCTCACCACCGCGCTGGGCACCTCGCTGGTCAACACGCTCTTCATCCTCGATGAGCCCTCCATCGGCCTGCACCCGCGCGACATGGACCGCATCATCGCCATCATGCAGCGGCTGCGCGACGCCGGCAATTCGCTGGTGGTGGTCGAGCACGACCCGCAGGTGATGTTCGCCGCCGAGCGCATCGTCGACATCGGCCCGGGCCCGGGCGAACGGGGCGGCCAGATCGTCTTCGACGGCCCGGCCAGCCGGCTGCCTGCCGCCCAGACCCTCACCGCCGACTACCTGGCCCGCCGCAAGCACGTCTCCTCCGGCCATCGCGAACCCGTCACCGACGACACCCCGCGCCTGCGGCTTGAAGGCGTCACCGCCCACAACCTCAAGGGCATCGACGTGGACATCCCGCTGGGACGGCTCGTCTGCCTGACCGGCGTTTCCGGCAGCGGCAAGTCCACCCTCATGCAGGATGTGCTGCTGCCTGCCCTGCTGAAGGAACAGGGCCTGCCCACCGAAGCTCCTGGTGAATTCAGGCGCCTCATCGGCGCCCGCCAGATCGACGGCGTGGTCTTCGTCGACCAATCCCCCATCGGCAAGACGACCCGCAGCAACCCAGTCAGCTACGTCGGCGCCTTCGACCTGATCCGCAAGCAGTTTGCCGCCACCGAACTGGCCCGCGAACGCGGCTACACCGCCGGTGTCTTCAGCTTCAACAGCGGCGACGGCCGCTGCCCCACCTGCGGCGGCAACGGCTTCGAGCACGTCGAGATGCAGTTCCTGTCCGACGTGTACCTGCGCTGCCCCGACTGCGACGGCCGGCGCTTCCGCCCCGAGATCCAGGACGTGCGCATCCGCGGCCGCAGCGACGGCACTGCCATGGCCCGCCCGGTGGAGGCCTCCATCGTCGACGTGCTGGAAATGACCGTGCGCCAGGCCGCCGACTTCTTCAGCGCCACCCCCGAGATCCAGCGCCGCCTGCAGCCGCTGGTCGAGGTCGGTCTCGACTACCTGAAGCTTGGCCAGCCCGTGCCCACTCTGTCGGGCGGCGAGGCCCAGCGCCTGAAGCTGGCCGGTTTCCTGGCCGAAGCCGCCGAACAAGCCCGCAAGCGAGGCGTCCGCAGCGGCCGCCTCGCCACTGGCGGCACGCTGTACCTGTTCGACGAACCCACCACCGGCCTGCACTTCGACGACATTGCGCGGCTGCTGCGCGCCCTGCGCTCGCTACAGGCCGCCGGTCACTCCGTGCTGGTCATCGAGCACAACCTCGACCTCATCGACGCTGCGGACTGGCTCATCGACCTGGGCCCCGGCGGTGGCGATCACGGCGGGCGCATCGTCGCCACCGGCACCCCGCCGGACGTCGCCGCCAACCCGGCCTCCTTCACCGGCGCAGCACTGGCCACCCACCAGGCCGAGCTGGAGCGCCTGTCCCGCCAGGCCACGGCGCCACAGGCGGCCCACACGGTCCAGGAGCCCGCGCCCGCCTGGCAGGCCGGATCGCTGCGCGACCGCGCCAGCAGCGCCATCCTCGTGCACGGCGCCCGCGAGCACAACCTGAAGAACATCGACGTGGACATCCCGCGCGACCGGCTCACCGTCATCACCGGCGTCTCGGGCAGCGGCAAGTCCACCCTGGCCTTCGATGTCGTCTTCGGCGAAGGCCAGCGCCGCTACCTGGAATCGCTCAACGCCTACGCCCGCCAGTTCGTCCAGCCTGCCTCGCGGCCCGATGTGGACGGCATCTACGGCATCCCGCCCACCGTCGCCATCGAGCAGCGCACCAGCCGCGGCGGCCGCAAGAGCACCGTCGCCACCCTCACCGAGATCCACCACTTCCTGCGGCTGCTGTTCCAGAAGCTAGGCACCCAGTACTGCCCCAACGACGGAACCCCCATCGAGCCACAGTCCTTCGACAGCATCGCCGCCCGCATCCTGCGCGACTACCGCGGCCGCCAGGTGGGCCTGCTGGCCCCGCTGGTCGTGGGCCGCAAGGGCGTCTACACCGACCTGGCCAAATGGGCTCACGGCAAGGGCTACCCCATGCTGCGCGTGGACGGCAAGTTCCTGCCCACCCAGGGCTTCCCGCGCATCGACCGCTACATCGAGCACAACATCGAACTGCCGGTAGCCGACCTGACCATCAGCCCCGCCCACGAGACCGAACTGCGCACCCAGCTGCTGGCCACCCTGCAGCACGGCAAGGGCGTGGTCATGCTGCTGGAAGACGTGGACCGCCTGAAGACCGACCTGGATGCCCACCTCAACACTGTCCTCTTCAGCACCAAGCGCGCCTGCAGCCACTGCGGCACCAGCTACCCCGAACTGGATCCGCGCACCTTCTCGTTCAACGCGCGGCAGGGCTGGTGCCCCGGCTGCCTGGGCACCGGCCTGGCTATCATCGGCCGCATCAAGAAGGATGAACTCACCCCCGGCCTGGAAGGCGAGACCGATGCCGGCGTCACCTACAGCGATGACCCCTGCCCCGTCTGTCACGGCCAGCGCCTCAACCCCGTGGCCCTGAACGTGCGCGTCGGCGGCCAGTCCATCGCCGATGTCACCGCCCAGTCCGTCCTGCAGGCCCGCCAGTGGGTCGACACCGTGGCCAAGGGCTTCGACCGCCGCCAGACCGACATCGCCGCCGGCATCCTCGACGAGATCCGCAACCGTCTGGCCTTCCTCATCGATGTGGGCCTGGGCTACCTCACGCTCGACCGCTCCGCCCCCACCCTGTCCGGTGGCGAGGCCCAGCGCATCCGCCTGGCCGGCCAGCTCGGCTCCAACCTGCAGGGCGTCTGCTACGTGCTGGACGAACCCACCATCGGCCTGC
>ERZ773077.2299-NODE-2299-length-12388-cov-2.952810_pt1 | contig 12388 bp, 11 predicted proteins | sample MGYA00580612_ERZ773077 | MGnify/ENA primary metagenome ERZ773077 (study PRJEB29015, sample SAMEA2737971) | human oral metagenome | biome: human oral; feature: human-associated habitat; material: dental | place: China | collected 2021 ...
GAATTAAAGAACAGATAAGTAGACTCCTTAGTCCATTATTATAGAAAATAAGAGGTAGATTTAAATGATAAGATTTATTTTGGTGGCGCTTAGCCTTATTATATATTTGGTGTTTTTTATACCGGTAATGCTTATTTTATTACCGGTAAAAAGATTCAGGCCGGACATTTCATCCGATATTGCACAGACAATGGTAAGAAATATATTTAAGCTTTTATTGTTCTTTTCGGGGGCAAGAGTGGAAGTCAGAGGAAGAGAGAATATACCAAATGACAGCGGAGTTCTGTTTGTAAGTAATCATAGAAGTTATTTTGATATTCTTGCAGGGTATGGATATACATATAAAAAAATTGGATTTGTAGCAAAATATGAGATGATACATGTGCCTTTATTAAAGCAATGGATGGATTTGATAAATTGCCTTTTCTTAAACAGAGAGGATATAAAACAGGGTTTAAAGACGATACTACTTGGTGTGGAGAAAGTAAAGTCGGGTGTTTCAATCTGGATATGTCCGGAGGGTACAAGAAACTTAAATGCTGATGTAACAGATGTAAAAGAATTTAAAGAAGGATCATTAAAGATAGCTGAAAAAGGTAAGGTTCCCATTGTCCCTGTAGCTATATACGGTACCTATGAAATATGGGAAAAGCATCTGCCATTTATAAAGAGCAGTAAAGTTATAATGGAATACGGAGAGCCGATTATTATATCTGAGCTTTCGGATGAGGAAAAAAAGAAACTTGGAGCTTATACCAGAGGCAAGATAGTGAATATGCTTGAAAATATGGCAAAGGAAAATAGATAGGAAATTTGTAAGCGGTATGCAAAAATTGGAAGAAATAAAGTCACAGCTTGATACTTTAGATGAAGATATACTGAAACTTATTGATAAAAAAAGAGAGCTTTCAAAACTTATATCAAAGTCAAGATATGAGGAAGCGGATATAGGCTTTAAATGCAGCGAAACGGCACAAAATGCGTGCCAAAGAGTTCGTTGCGAAGGCTCATATAAACGATTATATCGCGCGGCTAAAAAACGCGCGCTGTCGCATAGGCGCGAAGCTAAAATCAATTGCTTTCGGCGCCTAATTTTGCGTCAAATTTTGACGAGCTTTTAAAATTTGCCATAAAATTTTGATTGAGCGCGTAGGCTTTTACGCGACATGCTAAAATTTATGTAGTTAGTTAAATTTTAGTCTTAGATTTAATGAGATAAAATCAAATTTTAGCCGCGCGAGGCGTCGAATTAGTCGTTTCTGACGCACCGTGCAAAGAGGCGATCGGAAATGCCGCTCCAGTCTGCGTAGCCGTTTTTAAAATGCACGAACCACGCCCGAGAGGAGCCGTCGGCAAATTTTGTAGAGCTCCAGTAGAAATCGGACTCTGCGTATTTAAAAGCGGAATTTATGGCGGGGCTAAATTTAGTTTTATCCGTTATGCTTATTAGCTCATCTATACTCGGCAGCCGCCAGTCCGAATAACCCGCGAAATTTAAATTTTCGCAGTATTTAACGGCTTCGTCATACGCCCCCTCAAATATATCCTTGCCGTCTTGCCACATAAGTTTGTAAACACTATCCGTAACTACGTTTTTGGCATCGTCTCTGCTAAAGCCCGCCGTTATATCGCCGCCAAAAGCCGCGTTCCAGCAAAGCAAGCAGCACGTTAAAATAGGCATAAATTTACTCATATTTTACCTTTAAGCGTTTGAATTGCGCGTAATTATACTCTGTTCTGCCGTTCATTCGCCTTATGCTTTAAAGTCGTGCCGCAGAGCGCATCCGCTTATCTCTATCTGGAGTTTTTCGCAGCACCGATAGAATTTTGTAGCGTCTATCGCAGAGCGCGGGCTAGCCTCGGTGTTTTGATTCTAAATTTAGACGCTTTGCATGCCTAAAATTTATCTCTAAATTTAGCCATTTTTGCTAAAATTTCATAAAACACGCCGCCCGCAAAAGAGGCGGCCGGACTAAGCTTAAGGAGAGAAGGTGCGCGAGCAGGGGCCTAAAGCTAAATTACGACCCTGCGCCACTGTTTGCGTGCAATTTAAACGTGACGGGGCTTGCCGCTTAAGATTCTGCCCCGATATATTGTTCAATTCGTCAAATTTCATCGCTTACGCTCGAGTTTTTGCGCCGCTCGCTGCCGCGCTTGTGCGACAAATTTTACTCAAAGTCCTTCTGTGCGATATTCGATACCTCCGTGGCGATCGAGTTGCCCCAAAACACGCCGTCGATCGTGTAGTTTAAAAAGCCGTTTTCTATCTTTAGGTAGCCCGCTTCTTCGCATTTTTTGAAAAATTCCATCAGCTCGCCGAAGCTTTCATCGCCAATGAAGCTTTTTACTCGCGCCAGATCGATTTTATCGTATTGAAAGAGGCTTTTAAAGCGTCCTTGCACTCTTTGTTTATCGTCAGATTTGCTGATCATTTGCATATTTTCTTTGACGTTGTATAGTCCGTAATTTCCTATATGCCCGCCCGCGCCTTTGCCCAGAGGCAGGACGTCCGCGCCTTGGTGTCCTAGGCGGATATAGCGGTATTCGTCGCGCCCCTTGCGGTTAAATTTAGTGTATTCGAGCACCTCGTAATTGCCCGTGCTAAACAGCTCGCGCGCGAAGGCGTTATGCAGCTCGCGCTCGTAATTTACGTCGTAATAATCCTGCGAGATCGTTTTGCCGAGCGTTGAGCCCTCGAAAAACTGAAGCGAGTAAAAGCTTGTGCTGTCGATGCTCAGCTCGTCTATGAGGCGTGCGTCTTGCAGTACTTCGTCTAAGCTCTGGTTTGGGTAGTTAAAGATGATGTCGGTGCAGAGCATGCCGTCGAAGTTTTGCCGTAGCGCTTTTAGTCGTTTTATTGCGGCGTTTTTGCCGCCTACGCGGTTTAACAGCTTGCGGCCTTTGTCCGAAAACGTCTGCACGCCGATACTGAAGCGATTGACGCCGAGGCTTTCTAGCAGGTGTAATTTGCCCAAATTTAGATTATGCAGTGTGCTTTCTAGACTAAACTCGCAGTCGTCCGAGATGTTAAAATTTGCCCTAAGTGCGGTTATTACGGGCTTGAGGTGCTTTTCTTTCAGTATCGTGGGCGTGCCGCCGCCGAAATACACGCTGCGGAAATTTTTGCCTTGCAGATAGGGAAATTTGCCGTATTTTTCGATCTCGCCCAGTAAAAATTTTGTGTAATCGTCCAGCTCGTCATTAAGCTTGGTGCGGTTCATCGAGCAAAACGAGCAGATATTATCGCAAAACGGCACGTGGATGTAGATCACGCCGTCTTTTTCCAAGGGCTCCGTTTGCAAAAACGCCTCCAGCTCCGCGCGGCTCGCCGCCTGCGGTTTTTTGCCCTTCGAAGGGCCTGCGTGCCCCTTTTGTCTTGTCTTAAACATTTCAATCCTCCGCTTGGAATTCGTAAGGTTTGGTGATGACGCAATGAGAGATGTCTTTTAATACTTTGATCTCCAAATTTTTCGTTATTTTCACCGCCTCGTCGTTAAAAATTTTATTTTCGCCACGCACGGCCAGGATTTTTATCTCGCCGTCAAATTTAAAATCCACCTCGACTTTAAATTTGCCTTCCAGCCGCAGCATAATGGCCTTTTTGGGATACTTCGTCTCGGGCTCGCGCTCTATTTTAAAGCCCACGCCTTCCTTGCAAAAAGACTGATCGCCGCCGCTTTGAGACGCGTTACTTTTCGCGGCGGGTTTTGCGCTCGGGGCATTGGGCGCCGTTTGCGCGGGCGAGCTTTGCGCCGCGGCTAAATTTTGAAATTTAGGCTTGGGCGGGATCTCCTTGGGCGGTTGCTTTTTTGCCTTTTTAGGCTCGGGCTTTGGCGGCGGAAGCTCCTTTTTGACGGGCTCCTCCTTGATTGGCTCAGGAGGCTCCGGCTTTACCGGCTCGGGTTCTTGAAATTTGATCGGCTCGGGCTCGGACGGGATCTGCGGCGGCGCAAATTCTTGCGGCTGCGGGATATTCATAGGCTCAGCAGGTAAAATTTGAGGCTGTGTCTCGTTCGCCGCTTCGTCTTTTTCACTCGTATCCTCGCTTAAGCTTAACTTGATCCTCATCGTTTCGTCCTTTTTCGGATCCTCGATCAAGCGAGAGTTTAGCGGCAAAAACAAAAGCGCCAAATTTAAAAGCAGCGAGACGAGAAAATAGCGCATTATTTGCTGAGCAGCTCGTAGATTTTATCTACCGCTTCGCCTATGCGAGGCGTGCCGCGAAGTAGCAACGAGGAGGGTACGCTAAGCACTTTGTCGTTTTTTGCGGCGGTTGTTTTTTTAAGCACGGGATTTTGCTTTAAGAAATTTTCGCTATTGCCGCCGCCCATACCGCCGATAACGAGGATGAAATCAGGGTTTTGCGAAAGGATAAACTCTGTAGAAACGATAGGCGTCGAGCCCTCGACGTCGTCTGCGATATTTTTAAGCTCGAGCTTGTTAAAAATGTCACCGGGAAGCGTCTTTTTGCTAAAGCCCGTAAGCGGAGTGGATGAAAACACGGCTAGAATTTTCTTACCCTTTAGCCCACTACTTTTAAATGACGCGAATTTCGTCTTTATACCCTCTATCACTTCGGCAGCCTTTTGCTCCTTGCCCGTTATTTTGCCGATTTCTTCGATGTTTTTGTATATGTCATCCACGCTATCGGCTTTGAGCGTGAGCGTTTTTAGATTAAATTTAGCCAGACTTTCGTTTACGTTTGCGGAGTGAAAGCTGGTGACTACCAGATCGGGCTTTAGCTCGACGATCTGCTCGATGTTGGGCTTGGTGTAGGTGCCTACGCTTTTTAGCTTGGCCGTTTTTTCCTCGGGCCAAATTTTAGAAAACTGAAGCGACGAGATGGCTACGAGCTGATCATCAGCACCTAGCATATAGATCATCTCAACGATCGAAGGGTCTAGTACGACGAGCTTTTTTGGTGCCTGGGCACTAGCGGGAGCTGCCAAAAAACAGCTTAAAGTAAGCAAAAATGCAACGATTTTTTTCATAGTATCTCCTTTGAAAATTATTTTTACTCTACAAAGTTTTTCGTTTCGCAAACGGATCAAATTTGACGCGCCGCTTGAGCGATAAAATTGATCCGCAGTGCTGCAAAAGCGTTTTCAAATTTAACCAAAACGCCGCTCCGCCCTTTAAAATACTGCCGCGCTATTTTATCGGCACGACGAAGGGCATGCCGCCGTGTTGTAAAATTTCACACTTAAGACCGTAAATTTCGTTTAAAATTTCTTTTGTAAAAAGCTGCTTGACGCCGCCGCTGTAGCGTATCTCGCCGTCTTTCAGCATCACGATCTTGTCGCAAAACATCGCGGCTAAATTCAGATCGTGCATCACCGCCACGGAGAGTAAATTTAGCTCTTTTGTGAGCTTTTCGCAGATTTTCATCATCTCCACGGCGTAGTTTAGATCAAGCGCGCTCGTAGGCTCGTCAAGCAGCAAAACTCTAGGCTCGCTCACCAAAGCGCGCGCGAGCAGCACCCGCTGAAATTCGCCGCCGCTTAGCGAGTTTGCGTTTCGTTTCGCAAACTGTGCCACGTCAAGAAGCCCCATTATCTCGTAGGCCTTTTTAACGTCGTTTTTATCATATCCGCTAAACTGGCTTTTTAAGTGGCAAAAGCGCCCGGTTAGCACGATGTCCTCGACCGTAAGAGGCATGCTTAATACCGTTTTTTGCGGCACGAAGCCTAAAATTTTGGCAAGCTCTTTAAGCGAGTATTGCTCAAGCCTTTTGCTTTCAAGCTCGATGATGCCGCTTTTGGGCGATAAAATTTTTAAAATATTTTTTAAAAGCGTGGATTTACCGCAGCCGTTTGAGCCGAGAATGCCGATAAATTCGCCGTTTTCAAAGCTTAGGCTTATGTTTTTTAGTATCTGCTTTTTGCCGTAGTCGAAGTAAAGCTCGCTAATTTTCACGTCAGATACTCCTGCTGCTGCGGATCGCTAAAAAGAGAAAAAACGGCGCGCCGAAAAATGCCGTAACCACTCCGATAGGCACCTCAGTGGGGCTTAGGATGCTTTTTCCTATCGTATCGCATGCCAGCAGAAAAAACCCGCCCGCAAAGGTGCTGATGGGGATTAGAACAACGTTGCTCGAGGTGCGTAGCAGCATACGCAAGGTGTGCGGGATGATCAGCCCCACAAAGCCTATCATGCCCGTAAACGCGACCGAAAACGCGACCGCGAGCGAAGAGACGATGAGCAGGCGTTTTTTGATCTTTTCGACGTCCACGCCCAGGCTTTGAGCCTCCTCATCGCCGCTTAAGATGACGTTTAACTCAAAACGCTTTATATAAAAATACGCCATAGACAGCGCGAGCGGCAGGATGATGTAGGCGATCTTATCCCAGTTTGCCGAGCCTACGTAGCCCATCATCCACGCTACGATCTTGAAGCTGTCCTCGCCGATGAGGTAGGTCGCAAAGCTCGTAAATGCGCCTAAAAACGACGAAAATGCAATACCGATGATTAAAAGAGTGGCGATGGATTTGTTTTTTTTAGAAAGCTTAAAAATCACCACTGAAAGCACCGCTGCGCTGATGAAAGCAAATATGCCGTAGTAAAAATCGGGCAGCTTCAAAAGATACGCTACGACCGCTCCAAACGTCGCGGCAGAAGCGATGCCGATGATATATGGATCTGCTAACGGGTTTAAAAATACGCTTTGGACAACCACGCCCGAGCTAGCCAAAAGCATACCGATTAAAAAGGCCATTATGACGCGCGGCAAGCGAATCTCAAGCAAGATCGTTTCCTTTATCTCGTCTATCTCGCCGCCGCTTGCAAATTTGATTATATCTTGCCACGAGATATCGGCTCCGCCGAGACTAAGCGAAAATACAAAAAGCAGCGCCGTAAGCACCGCCAAAACCGCCGTAACTCCGTTTTTAGTAGGCATACTTAAACTCTACGTAGTAGTTTCTCTCGGCTGCGGGCATATATCTTGTTTCCCATGCCGTACCTACTCGGTAGTTGCTAGCTGAGAGATTATATTTTTTATTTAGCAGATTTTTAACTCCCGCAGAGATACTAAAGCCCTTGGGAAATTTATGAATAACGCCTATATCAACCAGTGTGCGACCAGGCATCTTTATACCCGAGCCGTTTATGTAGTTTGAATTATACTTAATGTCGGCTAATAAATTTAATTTTTTTACCGGTTCATAGTCTATTCCGAATACAAATTTGTTTCTTTGGGTGTTTATTATCCTATCTCCTTTTTTGTAACCGTCGTCTGAGTCGGAGCGGACTTTGGCGTTAAGATAAGTATAACTTTGACTAAGCTTTAAATTTTCAAATAAATTTTGTTCCGTATAAAGCTCAAGCCCCGTCCTTCTAGTTTTTCCTACGTTTTTATAATACCACCAATCATATCCGCTAGACGAGCCGTCGTAAACTACTTCATCTTTGGTATCGGTTAAAAATATCGTGGCATTTACGAGTTGACCGAATACTAAATCTCTAACGCCGAGTTCGTAGGTATTAAAAAGTTCGGTTTTTAAGCCGTTTAGCCTATAGGCTCCCGTTCTTGCTGGTGGAGTAGGGCGCTCCCTATCTATCATCTGTGTAGGCGTCGGAGAAACGTAACCTCGTTCAAATTTTACATAAACGCTTCCTGTTTCGGAGTACTTAAATCTAGGCGCTATCTCAAGCGAGTAGTTATCGATATCTCTTGACTCGGTTATGGTTATTGGCGTCGATTTTATAGGCGTTCCGCCGTTTCTGATCGTCGTGTTTTGAGAAAAACGTTCTATGTCATACAAGGCCTTTTCTAGCCTAAAGCCGGTATCTAAAGATAAGCTATCCGTAAAATTATGTTTATTTAATAAAAACACAGAATGCGTTTGCTTTTCAAGATGAAAGTCGTGATAGGCAAGAACTTGGATTGTCATGGGGCCCATATGCTGAACACCTGAATCTACGTTTAGATCTCTATAGGCCTTATTTTGCATATATTCGTAGCCAAAAACCAGTTCCCCGTTTGAGTATTTATATCTACTTTTTAAATTCGCTCCTAACTTTCTATCCCAAACATATGGATTACCCTCGGGGAGATTAAATTCTAATTTTTGATAGCTTGGAGTAAAATGAATATCGAAATTGTCGCTTATTTTTACGTTGTAATTTATGTTGAGACTTTTTCTATTGTATTTAAATTTATCTCCTACTCTGCCCGTTGCGCGCCTATTTTCATCTAATTGGCTTTGTGTTCTTAAATCTGTTGATACCGAGCTCATTTTAAAGTAGCTAGGAGTTATAGATAAATTTTGATTATCCGAAATTTGATAATTTAGACCAAGTCCGACCGAACTGCTTTTTTCCTTTGCTCCATGCTTATAGCCGCCCGAATCTATCGTTTTAAAATTTCCTTTTAAAGAGAGTTTTTCTGTTACGCTCCCGCCGACGGCTAAATTTAAATCCTTATAACTATAAGAGCCTATCATGCTTGAAATTTCGGCGTAAGGTTTTTTAAAATTTTGCTTCGTAATAATATTAATGACGCCGCCGGTCGTTCCGCTACCGTAAAGAACGGAACCGCCGCCCGGAATTATTTCTATCCGCTCTATATCGTAAAGCGACATTAACCATGTCGGAGTCGTAGTAGTAGTGGCTTCGAGCATATTTATGCTTACTCCGTCTATTAAAATTTTAACTCTCGTGTCGGCTTTGTTTCCTTGTCCACGTATATCTATACCTTGCCCTACGGACGTAACGCCCGGAGCTTTATCTAAAACCTCGTTTAGGCTTCTATATCCTTTTTGTTGTATCTCGTCAGAGGTTATCACCGTCACGTTTCTAACCTCGTCTTTTAACGCGCTTTCAAAGCCAGTTGTGGTTATTACGGTGGCATCCAGCCTCGTGGCGTTGTTATCCGTGGCGCATAAATTTAGACTAGCTACCAGCGAGAGCGCGATAGCCTTTGAACCTGATTTTATGATCATAGTTTTTTCTCCTTAGTTAAATTTGCAGGGAGATAAAATTTGACTCACGTCTTATCCTTTCGGTTTTTTCTTGATATTCAGCTCGACGTTTTGCGTGCCGCTATCTTTTAAAATCGAGATCAAATTTATCACGTCGCCGTAGTTGATCGCTTCGTCGGCGTTTAGTTTTATACTCTCTTTTTGCTTTGGGGTTAAATTTGCGATCTCGCCGCCCAAATTCGTCAAATTTAAGCTTTTTTGCTCGCCGCTTATACTCAAAAGTACTTCTCCGTTAAGTAGATAAAAAACCTCGACGTTTTTATCCTCCTCTTCGTTTAGGCTGGAGCTGCTTTGAGGCAGAGTGATGTCGATGTGAGCAAGCTTGTTAAAAGAAGTCGTCACCATAAAAAAGAGCAAAAGCACGAAGATAACGTCAATCAAATTTAGCATCGAGATACCGGCGTGTTTGCCCTTATCCCTGCGGACATACTTCACAGTTTCTCCTCTCAAAACTTCGCCCAAACAGGCTCATGATGCGGTTTAGATCGTTTAGGATAAAATCTATTTTCTTGTTAATCATCAGATAAAATATCACGCAAGGAATCGCCACGATAAGCCCAAACGCCGTGGTGTAAAGCGCCTCGGAGATGCCCACCGCCACAAGCGGAGCGTCCGTACCGCCGCTAAGGCCGTTAAAAGCCTTGATCATCCCCACTATCGTGCCAAGTAGCCCTAACTGCGGGCTCGCACTCGCGCAAAGACCCAGTATCCACGTGCGCCGCTCAAGCGAGGTTAGCTGCATAGAGACGGCCTCCTCGGCGATGTAGTCTATCTGCGTCTTGTTCGCGCCCTTGCCTAAATTTTCCACGACGAAAAGTGTTGTTTTGGCAAGCGAGTTTTTGTATTTTTTGCAAAATTCTTTGATTTTTTCGTAATCGCCTTCTAAGATGAGGTTGCAAAGCTTGATCTTAAACGAGCTCGTGGCGTCTATCTCGGTAAATAAAAAATACGCGCCCTTTTCAAGTAGCACCGCAACGCCAAGCACCGATAGGCAAAATATTGGCCACATAAACACGCCGCCGATTTGTACGTATTCGAACATTTTAATCCTAATATTAATTATTAATAGCTTTTTATTATACCGTCGCGTTTATTAAGCTACGATAAAATTTGATATGTTTTTTGATAAAGAATAATGAAATTTTAACGACGCTTCGCAAAAACACGGCGAGCTCGTGCTAAATTTTAAAATTTAAACGGCAAATTTGGGGCAGAAGCCCCAAATTCAGCGCTTTAGTAAGCATACTTAAACTCTACGTAAAAATTCCTCTCCGCGGACGGATAATAAATGCCCTCGCCCCTATTTTCCGTAGTGTCGTAATACGCGAAGTATTTTTTGTCAAAGAGATTTTTGACGCCGCCGGTTATGGAGAAGTTTTTCGTAAATTTATATTTTGCAGAAAAGTCCACCAGCGTCTTTGCGCCCATATATTCGTAGCTGTTGTTTAAAATTTTGGAATAATTCCTAACGGTCGTGTATAAATCGAGCTGCTTGATCGGCTTATAATCGATGCCGAAGACGAATTTCCTTTTAGCTACATACGGCAGCGCTTTGGTCTCTTTTTTGCCGTTTCTTTCGAAGGTGGCTCTTGAGTGTACATAGCTGAAAGATTCGCTCAGCTTCAAAGAATCTTCGATTAAGCTTTGCTCCGCATACAGCTCCGCTCCGTAGCGTTCCGCCTCGTCCAAATTTATATACTCCCTTTCGAATATCCTTTGTCCGAGTCCGTGCAAGGGATCTTTCCATTTTAAAAATATCATATCTTTGGTATCGGTCTTAAATACCGTCGCGCTAAAGAATTGCCCAAAGATTGTATCTTTGATGCCGAGTTCGTAGGTTTTGAAAGTTTCGGGTCTTAGATTGTTAAATTTAAACTCGGTGTGGTTGCCCACTTTTACGACGTCGACGAGCTCTTGCGGAGACGGCGAGACGAAACCTTTTTCAAATTTGAAATAAACGTTTCCTGTCTCGGAGTATTTGAAATTCGGAACCACGTCGAATGCATGGCTATTGGTGTGCTTGCTCTCGTTAAAGGCGGGCCTTCTAAGAGCCCTGCTTGCAGGCCTTTTCACGTCGTAGTAGGCTCGCTCGTATCTAAAGCCGCCGCCGAGCGAAAACCAATCCGTGAAGTCGTGTTTTTCGACGAGATAGCCGGAATGGATGGTTTTACCCAGCTCGTCGCCTTGAGATAGCTTATCGAATATGTCTTCGTAGTCGTATCCGAACACCAGCTCGCCGCTGCCGTATTTGAATCTATTTTTCAAATTTAGTCCGTATTTTCTGTCGGTAAATTTGGTTTGATAGGCCTGCTTTCTGCCGCCGCCACCTACGATCTCGCCCTCTTGAAGAAATCTTGTTTTCAGATAATAGGGCATTATGCGCGTTTGAAAGCTGTCGCTAAAATCGATCGAGTAATCGATGCTAAGATCGGCTTTGTTGTATTTTTGCGGATCTTGAGTTTCGCCCGATTGTCTTCTGTCTGCTTTGACCTGCTTCAGCGTAAGCGGGCCGCTTTGGTTTTTAAGTTTTTGAGAATAAAAGCTCGGCGTAATGGCGATGCTTTGAGCGTCGCTTATTTTATAATTTATCGCTCCGCTTAGGTAGTATCCTTTGTATTTTTCCTCTTTTCTATAGCTCTTCGAGTCGAAACCCTTCACGCTAAATCGCATAAACAGATCTTCGCTCAGCGGGCCGCCTATGCCCAAAACAGCATCACGGTAGCTATATGATGCGAGTTTGCTCGAGATGTTTACGTAAAATTTGCTCGGTTTTTTCTTTGTGATGATATTGATGACGCCGCCCGTCGTTCCGCCGCCGTAAAGCACCGAGCCGCCGCCCGGGACTATTTCTATTCTTTCTATATCTTCGACGGCGATGAGATTAAAGGGCGTTGCGATGTTTCCGTGCCCGGCCTTTAAAACGTTAAGATCCATACCGTTTATTAATGTCCTGACGTTTGTTTTTGCATAAGGGCCTTGGCCTCTTATATCTATCTCTTCAAGGCCGAATTCTCCGGCATTTCTGATGTAAACGCCGGGAGCTCTTTCGAGCACTTCGCTTACGCTCGTGTAACCGCGATCTTTGATCTCCTCAGAAGTTATGACGTAGACGTTTTTAACCTCGTCTTTTAAAGGCGTCTCAAAGCCCGTCGAGGTTATGACGGTCTTTTTAAGCCTCGTGTTTTGCTCGTCGGCTGCATACAAATTGATGGCAATCAGTAAAGAAAGCATGGTCGATTTGCCCTGATGCTCACCCCAAAATTTTTTCATTTCTGCTCCTTAAAGAAGATTATTTTGCATCGAATTAGTAAGCATAAATACACAATTTGCGCATAAATATAGCCTAAATGAATACTATAATTTTCTTCCTTAATCAATAATTAAAATTAATATCTTAATTATATTGC
>ERZ773077.2300-NODE-2300-length-12386-cov-12.061471_pt1 | contig 12386 bp, 14 predicted proteins | sample MGYA00580612_ERZ773077 | MGnify/ENA primary metagenome ERZ773077 (study PRJEB29015, sample SAMEA2737971) | human oral metagenome | biome: human oral; feature: human-associated habitat; material: dental | place: China | collected 2021 ...
ACACCAGCACATCATACGGCCTCTTAGTGCTCCACCCCCCAACACCGCAATACCAACGAAAACTCACACCGACCTCCCCGAAAACCACCAAGGTATCATGAGTCAAGGTAGGCGGCGATGATGCGTGAGGCGGTGGCCTGCGAGACGTCGTAGGCCACGGCGAGCAACGCCTGGGGCAGGTTGTGCCCCAGTTAGGTCAGAGCCAGACACACACAGGAACAGGCCCAGCACCCGGGCCCCGACCACCGGCAAATCGGGGTTCGCTGTGTAAATCCTCTCGCACAGGTCCACAACCTCGCTGCAAGTGATCCTCGTGCCACTACGTTGAGTCGACTTAGACACCAAAACTCTCCCAAGAGCAACGCCACCTTACTTAGCGACACACCCCTTTAAAACATTCTAAACACCCCCATGAATAAACCCCCTTTACCCCACTTTCAGCATCCCAACAATTAAAACTCAATATCTCTCAAGACATGCACATTTTTAAACAATCGACACCGAAGAGAATGGGTCATCGTCAGCGTCATTACATGGGAGGTATTCAATCTCGTCCACGACTTTCTTAACCCGATCTTGTCCGTAGAGTTCCACAAGCAACGCCACAGTCATATCCAGGCCAGCCATCACCCCAGATGAAGTCCATCGATTTCCATCATGTACCCATCTAGCACGAGAAACCCAGGTCACATCATAACCAAATTGTTTAACCCAGGAAAATGCCCGCTTATTTGATGTAGCTCTACACCCGTCGAGCAGGCCAGCCGATGCAAGTATCGCCGCTCCAGTACAGACGGAGGCGATGACACTGGCCCCCTCACCCCATCTCCGGAGGCGGGAAAGGAATACTTTGTCATGAACGATTCTCCGAGCCCCCCTCCCTCCAGGGACGAGAATGATGTCGCTTTCGATCACATCATCATATGCTCTTGTTGCCGCAACACTTACACCTCGATAACTTCGCACACCACCGACGTGCGCCCCCACCATAGTGATACCAAGTTCAGGGAAACGCGACATCAGTCCGACCGGACAGCAGGCGTCGAGCAGTTCGAAATCTTCAAACAGAACTACAGTCACACTGAATTGCTTTTTTATAGACATAATGAAACCTCGAAGATGCGAAGACTATTGAACGACGGAGCGACATCTACCGGAAGAGAATCAACCAATTTCCCGACAAGATCTGCACCACCTAGTTAACTAGATCCTCAATCAGTAGATAACTGATTTAAGGAGTCTAATAACTGCGTGAGGCTATGGTGTTCGTGACGCGGGTTGAGCGGCATGTGTTTGGTCATGATAGGCAGAAGCGTAGGAGCGATGGCAGTTGTAGTAGGAGGTCCGTGCTGCGACGGCATCGTCACGACACTGTCGCTGGAGAGCAGTAGGTGCTGACGTAGAGGCGCTTCCTGACTAGGATACGACTGCGGCGCTCGTCTTCGCCATCTTGGCGGGTTAAGAAGGGAAGGATCCTCCGACACTTCGAGGTGAAGGAGCTAGCGACCGCGGTGGAAACCTTGACCCGGTAACTGGCCTCGTTGCCGGTGACGACGCGCATGTACGAGCCTGGCGATGAAGAAGGCGAGGGCGTTACCTGGGAAAGGACGATTGTATCGGAACCTTCTCATCTCATCATCGACGGCCTCGGCGCAGACCAGCTGGGAAAGGTTGTCAATTGCGGCGGTCAACTGGTCCGATCGACCATCATTCTTAGAACCTATTGCGAACAGGCAGGGTCGGCGGCAGAGGCGGATGAGGTTGAAAGCCAGGTTAAACAGCGCAGCCATAGTCTCGGGATAGTTTGCGGTGCGCAGTTGGTGTCGATCCTCGTAAAACGACATCTCGGACCCAGCGGGGCCATTTCTCTATTCGCCAGTGGCACCGGACCAGACTGCGCTCTGCTAGGGCTGAGCATCGATCACAAGCAGGGAACAGATCAGGTGCACCACCTCCACTGACCTCCGCTTGCTGCCGCTGTTTTGCCCATATTCTTAGGGAATTTGTTGTCTTGGCGTGTCTAATATGGAGTTTTATTCATGGGGTTTAGACGAATATGATTTCGAGGACTGCTAACGGTTATCTGGAAAGTTTCCGATGATCTTCTGTGGCCGGTATGCAGGATCCTCCAGGTCCTTGGGTGTTCGCGATGACCCTTTCGATCTCGTATCTGATCTGCTTAACGGTTCGGTTATATTTCTTGTCGTCGGGGGTGAAGGGGCAGTTTCACGGGTTTTCTCCTCAGGGTGATCATGCCTCAGGGGATCGGCAAGGTTGGTGGGTGAGGGTGTGTGAGCCGTTTTGATGGGGGTGGTGTGTCGCTGGGACGGGGGCGCGGGCCCCATAGGGACGATGAGTGGTGTCTAGTCATCTCCTCGTCCTGGGAGCCCGCGCTGATGTCATCGTCCACCACGTCTGCCCTGTCGCGCCAGCCCCTGGCCCAGGGTTCTTAAAGAACATCACCCACCCCCGGGATCGGCGGGGCGTGCGCCACAGCCTGTTCACGGTCCTGTCCCTGGCCGTGACGGGAGAGCTCGCAGGCTGCCGGAGCCTGACGGCCATCTGGGAGCACACCACCGACCTGACCCCGTCTGATCTGCGGTCCCTGGGCTTGGAGGCGGGGCAAGCCCTGCCGTCGGAGTCGACCATCCGGTGGGTGCTGCAGGACCTGGACCCCACCGACCTCAACACCCGTCTGAGGTTGTGGTTGTGCACTCGTACCGGCACCGTCGAGGGAAGAACAGTCATCGCGGTGGACGGGCAAGACCGTGCGCGCAGCCCGCCTGGGGCAGGCCTCGGCGCCGCACCTCCTGTCGGCCCTGGACCACGCCACGGGCGCCGTGCTGACCCAGGCCCGGGTAGCGGACAAGTCCAACCAGAGGTCCCGGCCATCAGAGAGCTTCTCGAGCCCCTCGACCTCGACGGGGTAGTGGTCACCGCCGACGCCATGCTCACACAGGTGGACACCGCCCAGTGGATCCGCGATCAGGGCGGCCACTACGTGCTCACCGTCAAAGGCAACCAGAAGACTCTGCGCAGGACGCTCAAGGACCTGCCCTGGAAGAAGGTCCCGTCCGTCTCGAGCGTCGACACCGGCCACGGGCGGCGGGTGCGGCGCTCCGCCCGAGGCCGTCCAGGCACCCAAGTGGGTGGACTTCCCCGCAGCGGCTCAGGTTCTCCAGGTCCGACGTACCAGGACCATCAAGGGCAGGAAGCACGTTGAGGTGGCATACCTGATCTGCTCACTGCCCATGGAGCAGGCCCAGCCTGAGCAGGTTGCCGCCTGGGTCCAAGGGCACTGGGGAATCGAGAACCGGCTCCACGTCAGTCCGTGACGTCGTCTTCGATGAGGACCGCCACCAGCTACGCACCGCTAACGGCCCCGAGATCATGGCCGCCCTGCGCAACCTGACCATCAGCCTCATCCGCCTGGCCCACGGCGCCCAAGCCGCTATCGCCTCCACCACCAGATCCCTGTCACGACAACCAAAACGCGCCATCAAGCTCATCACCCAACCAACCACCTGACCCGACTTTGCCGACCCCCTGCGATGGGGGCGATGAGTGCGCAGTAAGAAGCATGCTGCGGCCCGGTGACGCGGGCTCGAACACCGCCGCCGAGAGCCGCCGACCTACTGGACCTGACTGCCCGGCCCAAGGGCATGCTGGGCATCATGCACCGAGAACGCTTTCATGAAGGCATTCGGCTGCGTTTCGAAGACGTGGGTAGCGAACCCCATGGTCTTCGCCACCAACGCGAACGTGAGATGGCTCACTGATCTTGAGGTCAGGCACCGGCAGCGAGCCCGCAGCCAAGGGGACCGCATCCGTTGCACAAAAACACGGGCTTGGCCGCGTTCCCGTTGCACGGCTACGTACAGGACCATACCTGGTGCCTGGTCGCGGCCCTGGCCCGCAGGCTTTCTCCCAAACACTCGTCCCGGCTGGTACCCCGGGCCAGCTGCAGGGAGCACAAGACGATCGGCCTGCGGCTGATGAATCCCCGCCATCATCGCCCGTCATGCGCGCCGTGTCATTATCCGCTACAAGGTCGGCCAGTCCTGGACCGACCTCCTCCTGATAAATAACGAGACCAACCCACGCACCGCTTCTCAGTTAGATCCGTGAACCAGGTAGCAATTCGACCGATCGGCCATAATTCTAACATGCAAGTATTGTTTTGGAAACTGTGTGAAGTAATGATGAACAGTCCGACCGGTGAATATTCTCTCGCGTTTCTTCCAGTCGCTCAGGGAACGTTCTAAGAAGCTGGGACGACACCGGTAATGCTGCGGCGCTGGTCGTCAGAACAGCCAGCGTGCCCCCAGCGCAGGAGAGTGTCGATGAGGAGCACGGGGACGTCTGTGTTTGGGATGGGGAGAACTACCGTTGACGCTGGTATTCACTTGCGATCAATATGTATGTAAGCAGGTTTCCAGATGTTCTCGGAAGGCATCGCCGTAGCGGGCTCGTCTGCTATTGATGACGTCCGCCGATGCTGCCCGGTTGCATTATGCATAATCCTGCACCGTCTGCGCAATTTCGCGCGTCCTATAGTCAACCAGAACGTCGCTCAACTGCTGGAGAACGTTATGGTCCTGAACCGATCGAAAAATGCTTGGAGGTTATATCGTCCTGCAGGATCGATAGACATGCAAACATGTGCCTGCGCAGCATTCTGGATAAGGATAATCTGTGTATGAAAAAAACCTAAGAACCAAAATGGCGTAGAATGGTACTAATCCGTCTCTACTGGGAGGTCAATTTTAAAAAATTTGATTCAGAGAATTAGGGTGCACCCATGAGAGTGGCCTTGTGTTCGGATGCATCTACGGCAATATAAAGATGCAGATCGATTACATTCTTCCGATCGAGATTCACTTAACCTAAAAGATTAAGGACTGAAGTGCCATGAAATAGTACACCTTGACGGTGACGAAATCTGGATGATAATACATTGGCGTCTATTTCCGTAAGCTCAAACGAGCAGAATCGGCACGACATAACAACTAAGATCTAGTGGATAAACGTGATGCGAAATCAGTATCTTGAAGCGCTCGAACATGTGAATACAGCAATTTCTAAAGCGGGTGCTGAAATATTTCCTGACAATGAATCAAATGAAGCCGAAAAACTTTCAGATAGAATAGGAGAAGTTGGTTGGACGTCTAAACAAGCTTCGTTATACGCCGAAGACATAAAAGTAGCGGCGAAGGAATTAAAACGTTTATGGCAGGAGCAGGCAGCAGTAGCAGACGAAAAAGTAAGGTGGGAAAGAAATTTTCCAACCATCGATCCTGATGACCAACAAAACAGATGGAAGACTCACTACTTGGACGAGGAACCCTAATGCCTTACATTTATTTAGATTGCGATGCTATGGACACGATTATTACTGACCTGAAGAACTTCGCTACCGCTGTTGAAGCTAGGCAAGCGCGTGTGGTAACGGCAAATACCACCTACAACTATCCCATACAATTAAACAGCAGTGGAATTGGTGGACAACTAGATAGTCTGAATAATAAGACAAGCGAGATAAAAAACGTATCGATATGGCTAGAGCTCTAAATGAGAACGATGTAATTAAGAAATCTCCTGACAAAATGGCAGGTTACTATATCCCTGATGGCGTGGACGATACTGCCGATAATGCCGAAGCCGCCGGTCAAGCAATGTTGGACGCTAAGAAAGCGAATGACAGTAGTAGTGGGGATGAAGAATTATGTCAACTGGTGACCGGAAGTGTTTACGCGCACAAAGACAATCCTGTGTACGCCTCGACATTCTGTGAGCAAATGGGCGCTGACGGAATGCTGAATCTTGCCTACCTAATGCAGGTAGGTTGGGATAGCTGGAACAGCCATCCCACTTACTCTGAGGATACGGATCATGCCGACGAATGGGATAGAAGATACTCTGATTATCAGAAGGGATTGTCGGCCCTGTCTTGCAATTTAGCAACCGCAAGCAACTCTGATATATGGAGTGCAGATCAGAAGACCAACTTCGCTAAAGAACTGACAGAACGGGCGATAGTTTCTGCCAGAACTGCTTTCGATTCCCGTGCTCTTAATCTTCTACTGGCCGGCTCTGATAGCGCAATAAAAAATGTTTCAATGGCTGATGGCCAAGAGATACCTACAGGAGGTACGTTCGATAAACAGTTCTTGAACGTAATTGCGCAACAAATCGAAGATGACGAAAGAAACTCTGATGGAACTCCTCGGTGGTTGGAGAAATACTATGCCTTAGCAGGAAGCGGACTGTCGTATATTGGACGCAGTGGAGACTATGACCCGCTCACGGGTCTCCTAACCGCAATGGGGCGCAACCGCGAAGCTGCCGTCGATTATCTCGCTCCAACTGATTCCAACGGCGAATTAGATGAAAGTAAGGCAGAAGAAAGATGGAAGATGTTGTCGAACCGTCGATGGGATTCGTCAAACCTAGGAGCTTTAACAGCAGCCATGGCTGGCGCATCGACTATGAGAAAAGAATCTGGTATTGGTGAACGGGCTACATGGGCCGTCTCGAAGTCTGTTGAGTATTCCGCAAACAACATTGATAAAGGAGACTACTCTGATGAAATGAAAGAGAATACTTCTGTGATGATGGCGAACTGCGGAGAAGAGATTCACAACATTGCTAACGGCTACCCAGGGACACCTCTAGGCAAGACGGAGAATAGGCAGAATATAAATACCGTACTGTATCGAATTATGGACAATAAGAACGCTATTGCAACTGTCTCGGAAGGTGTGTCCAATTATGATGTTAATCGGCCTGACAACACTCCCGACGATGATTGGACTTTAGAGGATCTTGAAACAAAGTACCAGATAGCGGGACATGACTTAAGTTATCTGAGGAGCATCGTAAAAGAGCGAATTGGAGACAATACAGAATCGACGAAGGAAATGATAGATACAATCGGATCGGTATTCTCTCAATGTTTGGGTGCGGCTGCAGGGGTTGTTCCCGGCGGCTCTCTTGCCGTAGGTATTGCCGATACAATTGTTCGTCCCAAAATTGTTGATTCAGTGAATGCGGATCCGTCAGGAGATTATCAAGGAAACAATATTGATACTCTACAAATTATGGCAATCGCCGAAGCTTACAATAAGGGCCTGCTATTCTCCGACGAAGCCAAACAAAATCCAGTAGCTCGTCTTGAGCCGAACTCGACTTACGAGGATGCCGATGGAAATGTAAAAACCTGGACGGACGGAGATGGCAATATCGTTCTCCCGAGCGTTATAGACGATGATCTTAGACAGAAATTAAAGCACTGGATAGTGGACGAAAGTCACACCAACGATAGCACCCATCTCAATGGGAGCGTTACCAGCGGATATGTGGCGGGGAGAGTGCTTGGGATCAAGAAAAGGATAAACACTGCGATAAGTCCTGAAAGACAAAGATAGTTCGTGTACTTTATGGATGTATTTGAGGAGACTGTGAGTTCAGCTCTGCGCTCTGCCAACGTCCGAGTCTGGACTGACTGATGAGCGGTGTGCGCGGTATGGTGGATTTCGCCGGTTGGTTTTCTCGATTCGTCCTTAGAAGGTGATCGCGAAGGCGTTGAGTGCAGGTTTCGAGCTGATGTTCCGGCGTGCCCGGCTATCTCTGAGACGGGGGCAAAAGGAACGCGTTACCTGATACAGGAACCTCATCGCGGCATATTCGTTGGGTGAAGGTGAACCAGGGCTCGGGCGGCCTTTGCACATTGATCAGCTCGATCACGTAGGTCCTGTGGATGACGTGGCGGGGCTCGGCATCATGCTCCGGGTAACGGCAGGATCTTGTACTCACGACGACTCCCACAGCTGCATGATCGCGGGAATGGGGCGGTTGCGCCCACTGAGGCATGAACTTGAAGCGGTCTTTGGCCGTGGCCCTGGGACGGGGCTGAGCAGACCGGCTCGGAGACGGCTTCTCAATCCGTTGCGATGCTGCCCGCCGGAGTAGCGGGGACTGTCGTGGACCGGGTGCACGATGCGCTATCGGAACCGTCCGCTGCCCTGTGGCATTCGATCCGTCTCCCATTGATCGCGGACCGTGATCGGCACGTCCCGGGTCCCTCGGCTCCCCTTGACATTCTGAGAACACCCAAGGGGCGCGCCGGAGCCCAACTCCCTTGGCGCCGTCACCGACCTGGAGAGCCCGGAATGCCGCCTGACTACAATTCACACTCGCGCCCATGACGACGTAGAACGAAGCGTTGTGTACCCGCCCGTGGCTAACCTCTGAGCACAATCGCGTCGACAAAGATCAACGGATACAACGCGTCCGGCGGCATGCTTGCCCACTGAAGCCGGCTCACTGACCCTCTACTCGCGTGAACTTGGCTGATCGTGTTCCTGTCAGACCCAGGGCATCGTAGACCTGTCCGGACTGTGCGTCGAGCCCCTTCCGTGGCCGGCCTGCGCGCGGCCGGTTGAGAGCACGAGCTGATCGTTCCCTTCCGATCGGCGATTCGGCCCGGGCACGATCACTTGCTCGAACGCACCATCTCGATCCCTGCCGGGCCTCGATTTCCACCGGGCCGATCTCGGTGAACATGGTCGTCGGCCTGCGCTCCGTTGCACGTATTCGTGCCTGTAGGGGCAGCCTTGCTCATGACCGAGGTGCTCGGTCATCACCGCTTCCAAGGCTGTTTCGAGCACGTCGCTGGTGAGCAACCGCACGCGCCCGCTCCCCTGATCGATGACCCTCCAGCCGCAGGGCCGATCATCGCCTCACTCATCTTCCTCGGTCGTGCCAGACACAGCCGTCTCCTCCCGGATCAGACCGAACTTACAGACCCTCCCCAGACCGGCTCAACCCCCGTTCGTACCCGTGGAGACTAACGTTCCCGGCGCGGATCGGTGTGGCTGGGAGTTGCTAGACGCCCGTTCCGGGATGGGGAGAACTCCCATTGACGTGAGTGAGCGCGGGTCACCACGATGTTCGTGAACATTCCTTCATATGTTCTCGGAAAGTGGAGCCGTCGCGGTGGCCTCGGTGGCTGTGGTCGGCCTCCGCCACAGTCGCTTCACGCGTCCAACGTCTCATCCGAGTCGCCTTGATCAGCTTGCGCTACGGCAGTTTGGGAGGCCAGACCGACTGCTGCAGTGCAAGATCGATGAGGTAACAGGCATTACTGGCGAATGGCGAAGACTCGTACGGGACTCATTCTGGCACTGAGGTTCTCCGAGGATGGAACATATCCGTCGGTGAGGTATTTGCGCTCCACCGGAGTGCGGCCTCAAAGGGACTGGACGTGATGGTGACGGTAGACGGCCGGTCGTGAGTACGGACTCCGAGGATCAACTAAAAGAGAGAAGGTGGCAAGTAATTTAACAAGGGCGGCTCTTGCTGATGTAACTCAACGAAGGTTATTCGCAGGCGCAGTTATCTCCGATGTTCGTTCAATTTAGAGGAGAGTGATTTCTGTCTCGTGAATTAGCGTCAATCACTCAAATGTTGATCGGCGCAAGTACAGAATACCGCGATATGAATGAATGGATTCCTGAAGTTCGATCTTGTAAGGGGTAACGTGCATCGTGAGTGAACCAGAACCTAATCCGACACCGGGGCCAGCTCCCTATGAACTACCAAAGGACAAGTCACAAGCTCTTAATAAGAAGAAATTGGCGCTACGATATGTTCTCGATACGGTTGAAAAAGCTGTGAAGGAGTTAGAGGCAGATTATGCGGAGACGGGGGGAAAACCCCCATCTGAAAGCCTTACAGATGGTCTCGGCGGTAGCGGTAGTGCATGGAAATCGACACTTGCTGACCAGATGCGCACCGACTTTTCTGGTGTGATCAACGACATTTGTTCGTGCATATCTTCAGAAGAAGGGAAAGTCAGATCTGAATGGAATAGCGAGCCTCAGTTTGTCGACAAAACCGATCCTAGAGCAGAATGGGATAAGCGATGACTTACATTTCACTCGATCCTAAGCGACTGCAGCATCTAATCACCAATCTCACCCGCTATGCGACTAGTTCATATAAACAACGTGGATACGTGAAGCATGCTAACGAACTTCAAGGTTATCCGACGGATCTCACTCAATTTCAGAATAGAATTTCAAGCACTGTCGGTATTTTGGAAGAAAAAACCAAGGAACTCCAAGCTCGTCTGGATTCAGCTAAAGCCGCCAATGAAAGCGGTATCACCCCGATGGGGGCGAATGGGATGATTTCTTACTTCATTCCTGATGGCGAGGACGACACGATTAAAAATGCGCTCAAACATAATCATGTGGAAACAGTTAAACAGGCCAGGGAAGATGCCCGGAAGCTCAAGGAATACTCTACAAATCAGGTAGGGCCTTCTGGGCGAGAGTGGGACTCTCTAGTTAAGAGAATGAAAGCTAACCAGAATGATTCTGTGTACGCCAATGCGATTATAGCTAACATTGACCCAAAGGATTTGCGCAACATTCCTATCCCTCCCCCTGAAGCTTATGTAAATTATCAATCTGGTGGATTAGTGAATGCTGCAATCCTCTATAAAGGATTGTCGTACGAACAGAGAGGCGAATCAGCGGAGATACTCGGGCATCTTGTCTCAACTGCTTCTAATACCTGGCCTGAGAGTAAGGCAAAGAAATATGCAGAACAGCTCACTGAAAACATAGATCGCAGAGGTGTGTTAGGCTTAAACAGAATCTTCTGTTCCTCGCGGAGCGTTGATATTGACGGGGATGGGAAAAAGGAGCGTATAGGCCTAGACTATAACGATAGCATGTTGGCGGCTGTTGGAACAAAGCTTGAGCGCTGGCCTGGGAAATTTGAACTTTATGGTCCGTACTCAGTAAAACCTGAAACAGGAATGCTCGGTATCGCTCATGCCATGACTGGAAACACTGGTGCCGCCGCGAAGTGGCTTGCGGTAAGGAGCTCCGGTAATGGCGGCAAAGGGGCTGAAGGCGAAGTGGACGCTGAAAAGACGGCGGCCCGCACCAAGAAACTTGTTGAACGAGGTCCTATTGGTGACAGTCAATGGACGGATGACTGGACGTTACTTGCAGCTCAGCAAGCAGCTTCAAGTAGCGATGCTCCCTCTCACGGAGCTGCTGAGGCCGGAATCGTGTCAGGCGCCCTTAACGCCATTGGAGAGGGTGATAATAAACTCAAGCTGTCTGATAAGGCGAGAAATGCTGCCTCCATCGCTATGTCGGCATATCCCTATGGCGTACAGCGATCGGCTGAAACAGACGATCTTCCATCGATGGTGTCTGGCAATATGGGGAAGTATGGTTGGTCGAAGAATCTTCCCCGGCAACCATTACTGACAAACAAGGCACTCACCAACGTTCTTGGACAGATCGGCCAGAATAACACAGCGCTTACCCGTCTAACCGGATCTCAAGAGGCATTCAATAAAATGCAGATAAGTCCCGAAAATGTTCCTCAAGGGAACACTCAGTATCTCAGTAACACTTTAACATCGCAAAGTAGGACGCGGGGGTTCATGCAAGGGGCCATTGCTAGGCAAGCAGAGATTGATGGGGCGGATGCCGACGCAAGAACGGCTGCCTGGGCTAATGTGGCATCGATGGCAATTGGCAGCCTGCCAATACCGGGATTAAACCAGATTGGCAAGGCTCTTGAACTTGGCTCCAAATTCGCGGCGAACGTGGGCAAGAGTGCTGCCTCCGAAGGAGCCAAGAATGGGATGACTAAACTGTATGGCGGTCAGGAACTGAAAGCCAAGGATAAGAATTCGGCGTTAAAGGCCGCCGGAGTGAATGCCAACAGGCAAATCTCTGGGATGGCGCTTCTTAAAAGCGGACTGTACTCTCAAGATGAGCTGAAGGCCGTGACCAAAATTCCGGGAGTTGATGTAGGTGAAGTGTTGACGCCGGACGGTGAATTAAAAGTTCACATAGGGGGGCCGTTCAAGGGAACTCAGGCGGAGGCACTTATTCAGGTGGTCAAAAATTTGCCGGCAGAGAATCATGGGGCTCTGAATAATGTCGATAAGAACATGTCTGATTCGTACGAGTCTGCGTACGATGCGGCGCATGAGCAGCCGCACTGACGGCGAAGACAATCAGGTGAAGACGATCAGTCATCTGAGCCACAAACGCGTACAGCGGTACGGCGGCCCGTAGTGCACGCCCGCTCCTACGCTCTCCAGTCGCCCAGGGCTCCCTCCAGGCAGCCCAGGGCGGCATCGATGAGGCTGTGGCGCTGGTCGTTGGGGCAGCCAGCGTGCACCCAGCGTAGGCAAGCGTCGTCGAGGAAGCCCAGGTAGCCCCAGAAGGCGAAGTCGTCACGGTGGCCTCGGTTGCCGCCGACGACCTCCGCCAGTGCTCTCACGGCCGCCTCGCGCGCCTCCTGCCTCACTCGGGCAGCCTCACCGGGCTCGTGCCCGGCCAGAATCT
>ERZ773077.2304-NODE-2304-length-12371-cov-92.232543_pt1 | contig 12371 bp, 10 predicted proteins | sample MGYA00580612_ERZ773077 | MGnify/ENA primary metagenome ERZ773077 (study PRJEB29015, sample SAMEA2737971) | human oral metagenome | biome: human oral; feature: human-associated habitat; material: dental | place: China | collected 2021 ...
GCATCATCGGCATGATCAACTTCGCCCACGGCGAGATCTACATGATCGGCGCCTACGTGGGCCTGGTCACGCTCACCGCCCTGGGCACCCAGGGCAGCGTGCCGCTGCCGCTCGCCATCGGCCTGATGCTGGCCATGGCCATGATCGTCACCGCCCTGTATGGCTACAGCGTCGAGCGCATCGCCTACCGGCCGGTGCGCGGCGGCCCCCGCCTCGTGGCGCTCATTTCCGCCATCGGCATGTCGATCTTCCTGCAGAACTGGGTAGCGCTGGGACAGGGTTCGCGCGACATGGCGGTGCCCTCGCTCATTTCCGGCGGCATCGACATCCCGTTCGGCAACTTCGACGTGACCTTCTCCTGGTCGCGGATCCTGATCATCGTCGTGACCGTGGTGCTGATGGTGGGGCTGTCGCTCTACATCCGCCACTCGCGCATGGGCCGCGCCTCGCGCGCCTGCTCGCAGGACATGCAGATGGCGCGGCTGCTGGGCATCGACACGAACCGCGTCATCTCCTTCACCTTCGTGCTGGGCGCGGTGCTGGCTGCGGTGGGCGGTGTGCTCATCGCCATCACCATCGGCAAGCTCAACCCCTTCATCGGCTTCATCGCCGGCATCAAGGCATTCACCGCCGCGGTGCTGGGCGGCATCGGCAGCATTCCCGGTGCCATGCTGGGCGGCGTGCTGCTGGGCCTGGCCGAAACCTTCGCGGCGGCCTTCATCTCCGCGCAGTACAAGGACATCGTGGCCTTCGGCCTGCTGATCCTCATCCTGCTGTTCCGCCCCAGCGGCCTGCTGGGCAAACCCGAGGTGGAGAAAGTCTGATGGCCAGCACGCTCCGTAACGCCCTCGTGGCCACGCTGGTCACGGCCGGCCTCACCATCCCGGTGCTGGGCCTGCAACTGGTGCGCGAAGGCGCCCGCACCCACATCGAGACCCACTGGAATCTGGTGCTGATCGCCTGCGCTGCCGTCTTCGTCATCCAGCTGCTGCGCCCGGCGCTGGCCCGAGCCTTCGGCGGCCTCTCGATCCGCGTGCCCGGCGCCGAAAGGCTCAACTTCGTCCACCGCACGCCCACCGGCCAGCGGGTGCTCGTTGCCCTGATCATCCTGGCCGCCATCGTCTGGCCCTTCTTCGGCAGCCGCAACCAGGTCGACATTGCCACCGTCGTGCTCATCTACGTCATGCTGGCGCTGGGGCTCAACATCGTGGTGGGCTTTGCCGGCCTGCTGGACCTCGGCTTCGTGGGCTTCTACGCCGTGGGCGCCTACACCTACGCCCTGCTCTACCAGTGGCTGGGCTGGGGCTTCTGGCAGGCCCTGCCCGTCTCCGGCGCCATGGCCGCACTCTTCGGCTTCCTGCTGGGCTTTCCGGTGCTGCGGCTGCGGGGCGACTACCTGGCCATCGTCACCCTGGGCTTTGGCGAGATCATCCGCCTGCTGCTCATCAACCTCACGGACTGGACCGGCGGCCCCGACGGCATTTCCGGCATTCCCAAGCCCACGGTGTTCGGCTATGAAATGAGCCGCAAGGCCAGCGAGGCCGGCGCCCAGACCTTCCACCAGCTGATGGGCTGGAAGTTCTCCAACCAGGACATGGTCATCTACCTGTACCTGATGGCGCTGGTGCTGGCGCTGATCACGCTCTTCGTGTCCAACCGGCTGGTGCGCATGCCGGTGGGCCGCGCCTGGGAAGCCCTGCGCGAGGACGAGATCGCCTGCCGCTCACTGGGTCTCAACCCCACCCGCATCAAGCTCTCGGCCTTCACGCTGGGCGCCATGTTCGCCGGCTTTGGCGGTGCGTTCTTTGCCGCCCGCCAGGGTCTGGTCAACCCCGAATCCTTCACCTTCATCGAATCGGCGCTGATCCTGGCCATCGTCGTGCTGGGCGGCATGGGCTCGCAGCTGGGCGTCATCCTGGCCGCCATCATCCTGACCGTCCTGCCCGAAGTGGCCCGCGAGTTCGCCGACTACCGGATGCTGATCTTCGGTCTGGTGATGGTGCTGATGATGATCTGGCGTCCCGAGGGGCTGCTGCCCGTCAAGCGCCCGCACGTGGAGCTGACCCGATGAGCCACGATCCCATGAACGCCCCTGACAGCGCCCGCAAACCCGGCCCCTTGCTGGCCGTGCAGGACCTCACCATGCGCTTTGGCGGCCTGCTGGCCGTCGACGGCGTGTCGCTGACGGTCGCCCCCGACGAGATCTTCGCCATCATCGGCCCCAACGGCGCCGGCAAGACCACCGTCTTCAACTGCATCGGAGGCTTCTACCGGCCCACCGGGGGCAGCATCCGGCTGGACGGCCACGAGATCGCCGGCAAGCCCAGCCATCAGGTGGCCCGTCACGGCCTGGTGCGCACCTTCCAGAACGTGCGCCTCTTCAAGCAGCTCACCGTGCTGGAAAACCTGCTGGTGGCCCAGCACACCCAGGTGCAGAGCGGCCTGCTGGCGGGCCTGCTGCGCCTGCCTTCCTACCGCCGCGCCGAAGCCGAGGCCATCCGCCATGCCGCCCAGTGGCTGGACTTCATGGGCCTGCGCGAATACGCCAACCGCGAGGCCGGCAACCTGGCCTACGGCCATCAGCGCCGGCTGGAGATTGCCCGCTGCATGATCACCCGGCCGCGGCTGCTGATGCTGGACGAGCCCGCCGCGGGCCTCAACCCCCAGGAAAAGGTCGACCTGCAGGACCTCATCCGCCGGCTGCGCACCGAATTCAACGTGGCCGTGCTGCTCATCGAACACGACATGAAACTGGTGATGAACGTCTCCGAACGCATCCTGGTGATGGAGCACGGCAAGCCCATCATGACCGGCACCCCCGACGCCGTGCGCAACGACGAGCGGGTGATCAAGGCCTACCTGGGAGAAGCATAGGACCATGGCTTCCAACCACACCACGGGCCAGCCCAACGACAGCGCCGCCCCCATGCTGCAACTGGAAGGCGTCAGCACCTTCTACGGCCCCATTCAGGCGCTGGATGACGTGAGCCTCGTCGTGAATCGCGGCGAGATCGTCACCCTCATCGGCAGCAACGGCGCCGGCAAGACCACCCTGCTGATGACCGTCTGCGGCAACCCGCGCGCTGCCAGCGGCCACATCCGCTTTGAAGGTCAGGACATCGCCCGGCTGGACACCCCGCAGATCATGCGCAACGGCATCGCCATCTCGCCCGAGGGCCGGCGCGTCTTTGCCGACATGACCGTCACCGAGAACCTGCAGATGGGCGGTTTCTTCCAGAACCGCGAAGAGATCGAGGCCGGCCTGGAGCACGCCTTCAACCTCTTCCCGCGCCTGCGCGAGCGGGCCCACCAGCGTGCCGGCACCATGTCCGGCGGTGAGCAGCAGATGCTGGCCATCGGCCGCGCCCTGATGTCGCGCCCACGCCTGCTGCTGCTCGACGAACCCACCCTGGGCCTGGCGCCGTTGATCATTGCCCAGATCTTCGAGATCATCCAGAAGATCCGCAGCGAAGGCGTCACCGTCTTCCTGGTGGAACAGAACGCCAACCGCGCCCTGCAGCTGGCAGACCGTGGCTACGTGCTGGAAAACGGCCGCATCGTGCTGGAAGACAGCGGCCAGAACCTGCTGGCCAACGACGACATCCGCAAGGCGTATCTGGGAGTGTGAGCCCATGCTGGACGCCATCACGCTGGAGAATTTCAAGAGCTACCGGAAGGCACGCCTGCCGCTGGCACCGCTCACGGTACTGATCGGTGCCAATGCCTCCGGCAAGAGCAATGCCATCGAGGGCATGCGGCTGCTATCGTTGCTGGCCCACGGTCAGCGGTTAGCCAACATCCAGCTGGTCGTGCAGAACGGTGAACACCTGGTGCGCGGCACGATGACCAGCCTGCCCTATGGGCAAGGAAACGAATTCGGCCTGGGTGCGGAGGCTACGGACGCACCATGGCGAACGTTGGCGATGCGATTGGTGCGCCGACAGGACGGCCTGCACATCGTTTCAGAAACACTCTCGCAGCCCGGTGAAGGGGAGCCCCTGTATGAACTGGACCACCCTTCGCACGAACGGGACACCAACGTGCAGGTGGCCTACAACAATTACGCCCGAGGCGGCAAGAAATCACACGTCACCTGCACTGACCAGGCCGCCATCTTCACCCAGCTGGACAGCCCCGCCACATTCGCCGCCTCACACAAGGCGTCCCGCGAACGCATCCCGGCGGCCGTGAATCAACTGCGGAAAAGCCTGGCCGCCATGCAGTTCCTGGACCCAGCCCCCGCACGCATGCGTGACTATGCGTTCCCGTCCGACCGTACATTACAGGGTGACGGCCGCAACCTGTCTGCCGTGCTCTACAACCTGTGGGGTGCAAACCGCGACAAGGACATTGAGGAACAACGCGGCGAGCAGGAACCCTTCAGGCAGCAGCGCCAGGCCATTCTGAACTTCATCCAGAGCCTGCCCGAGCAGAACATCGCCGGCCTTTCCTTCCTGGAAGAACCGCGTGGCGGCGTCATGCTGACCCTGCACGAGACCTTCGGCGACCAGCATCGTGCATATGATGCCTCCCTGCTGTCCGACGGCACGCTGCGTGTACTCTCCATTGCCGCCGCCATGCTCTCGGCCGAGGAAGGCAGCCTGGTGGTCATTGAGGAGATCGATAACGGCGTCCATCCAAGCCGGGCACGCCACCTGCTGAACAACATCCGGGAGATTGCCCAGCGCCGCAACCTGCGCGTGCTGCTCTCCACCCACAACCCTGCCTTACTGGACGCCCTTCCCGATGCTGCCCTGCCCGACACCCTGTTCTGCTACCGGGACCCAGTGCAGGGGGACAGCCGCATCATCCGCTTGCAGGACATTCCCGACTATCCCGAACTGATTGCGCAGGATTCGCTGGGTGGACTGGCCACCAGCGGTGTTCTGGAGCGTTTCGTCAAACAGCCGCCTGCTGGAGACCGCAAGGAACGCGCCCTGGCCTGGCTGGAAACGCTCAAGCAAGGCGCAGAACCATGAGCGCCATCGTCCTGCTGGACACTTCGGTCTATCTGAACGTGCTGGATGTTCCCGGCTTCAACCAGCATCGGCAGACGGTTCTCGATGATTTCCGCAAGGCCATTGAGCAGAACGACCACTTTTTGCTGCCACTGGCCACGGTTTGGGAAACCGGCAACCACATTGCCCATCTGCCCAACGGCCAGCAACGGCGCACCTTCGCACAGAGGCTGGTGGACGATGTGCTGCGGGCCTTTCAAGGGCAAACGCCCTACCGCGCCACCCACTTTCCCGAAAGAAACGAGTTCGAGACATGGCTGAGCGACTTTCCGCAAGCCGCCATGCGCAACAAATCCGCCACCAGAACCACCGAAGGCACCAGTCTGGCCGACCTCTCCATCATCAAGGAATGGGAGCGCAATTGCCGACTCAATCCGATGAGCCGTGTACGGATCTGGTCGCTGGACATGGACCTGTCAGGACATGACAGGCGGCCGTAGTTAAAGGCCCCCACACACTGAACGCTGCTCTGCTCTGCGCTGCGCGCGGCGAGCGGAAACAAGTCGGGAGGCAGCAGGCTCATACCGTCATACCGCCAGCCCGTCGGCCTTCAAGCCATCAGCCCTTCAGCCCCAAAGCGCCGCAGCGCTTCCACTCCCCGAATGTCGGTCGACTGCAGCGCATAGTCGAACTGCTGCAGACCGGCCAGGTCTCGGCGGACCTGCGCCAGAATCTCCTGCTGGCGCGCACGTCGCTGCTGCCAGAAGGCATTGTCGTCGGCCAGGGGAGGAATGATCTGATTCACGATCAGATGCCGACACGGAAGGTCGAAATGCTGCAGCTGCGCCACGGCGCGGCGCGTCTCGGCCAGGGGCAGCATCTCGGGAATCATCACCAGCACGATGGCGGTGTGCGCTGCATCGGTCAGCAGCCGGCCTGCCTCGGCAAAAAGCTTCTGGCGGCGCTCCAGAACATCCAGCGCCTGCCGCCAGCGCTCCTGCTTCAGCTCATCCGAAAACGGATGTCGACCGCCGCTCTTCTGCCAGAACGGCAGCGCGGCCTCGCGCAGCTTCTGCTGCTGCCCCTGCTGGGCCAGCAGCCCCTCGGTCCAGGCGCCCATCATCTTCGGCAGCTCCAGCAACCGCAGCGTGTGGCCAGTGGGTGCCGTGTCGAAGACCAGATGCTGGAACCCCTGCTGGCGCTGCTCCACCACATGGCGGCAGATGGCTTCCAGCATGGCGGCTTCTTCAGCCCCCGGAGAGGATTTGGCCGCTTCCAGGTGCTCGCGCAGCCGGGGCAGCATTTCGGGTCGGGCGTAGGCCGCAATGGTCTTTTCCACCGCGGCAAAGTGCTCGTCCACCATCCGCGACGGATCCAGCTCCAGCGCCGACAGGTTATCGTCGAGGGCCCGAGCCGTGCCCGACAGCTTCTCCTGCAGCACGTCACCCAGACTGTGGGCCGGATCGGTGGAGACCACCAGCACCTTGCGCCCCAGCGCCGCCAGCCGGCAGGCCAGGCTGGCGGCATGGGTGGTCTTGCCCACCCCACCCTTGCCGCCCACGAACAGCAGCGGCCTGTCTTGCAGTGATTGCAGCAGTCGGTCCATCAGCAGCAGCCGAAACGATCGAGCGGGGAATGCGGCATGCCCATGCGGGTATGCCACTCGTGGAACTCTTCCATCAGCAGCGGCTGCAGCTCCAGCGTGTACCAGGTCATGGGGTTGGGCACCCCCAGGCTCTCTGCAAACACCAGCAGCATGAACAGATCGCTTTCGTCCCGGTACGCGCGGCTGAGGGTACGCCGGTAGGGCGCATGGTAGAACTCATGCAGCCCTTCCGAGAACGCCTTGAAGCCCTCACGCCACTTCTTCATCGCCGTCCTTGCGACCGGACCAGTTGCGCTTGAGCACCGAGATGCACTCCAGCGAGGCCAGGATCGAGCAGGCCAGGATCACCAGATCCAGCACCACCAGCAGCCAGTTGCCCTCGTCATAGAAGGACTTCAGCTGCAGCAGCAGCGCGATGACCGACACGAACAGCAGGAAGGCCATCGGGATCAGCGTGAACCACACCTTGCGACCCGCCTTCAGCAGCATCACCGTCACCACCAGCAGGGTCAGACCGGCCATCAGCTGGTTGGTGGTGCCAAAGAGCGGCCAGATCAGCATGCCGCCGTCACCCTTCAGGCCGCCGGCACCAAAGGCGAGCAGCATGCAGCTGCCCACCGCCAGGAACGTGGCCACCCAGCCCTTCTGGAAGGACTTGATGTTGTAGATCTCGCCCCACTCCTGGAAGATGTAGCGCTGCAGGCGCACACCCGTATCCATCGTCGTGCCGGCAAACAGCGCAGCCATCACCGTCAGCATGGTGGCCGACAGCGTGGGATCCAGCCCGATGCCCGCATGCATCACGGCAGAGCCGCCGTCGATGAAGGCACCGATACCGCCCTTGCCAAAGGCCGAATACACCGCCTGCCAGTCAGCCAGCGTGGCAAAGCCCGCCGTGGCCACCAGAATGGCCGCCAGCGCCAGCATGCCTTCGCCCATGGCACCGAAGTAGCCCACGAAGCGGCTGTCCGGCTCGCGGTCCACCTGCTTGGAGGTGGTACCGGTGGAAACCAGGCCATGGAAGCCCGAGATGGCGCCGCACGCAATGGTCACGAACAGCAGCGGCATGATCGGCGGCGTTCCGGCCGGCACGTTCTCGTTGAGGGCCGGGGCCACCACGGTGGGGTTCACCAGGAAGATGGCGGCATACAGCACCAGCAGACCCACGAAGAGCTGCAGGCCGTTGATGTAGTCACGCGGCTGCAGCAGCATCCACACCGGCAGCAGCGAAGCCACGGCTGCGTAGACGAACAGCAGGATGATCCACCATGCGTTGGTGGGCAGGCCCATCATGTCCTCGGGCAGACGCAGCGGGAAGACCGGGCCCAGATAGATGAGCAGATAGAGCGCCACCACACCGATCAGCGACACCCAGAACAGGTTCATCTTGTAGCGGTAGATGCACTGGCCGATGATGAAGGCCACCACCAGCGCGCCCCAGACCGGCAGCACGGACGACGGCGTCTTGATCATCATCTGCGCGATGACCACGCCGAACACGGCATTGACCATCAGCAGCAGCAGGAAGATCACCACCATGAACAGGCTGCGCGTGCGGCCATTGACCACCCGCCCAGCAATGGCGCCGATCGACAGCCCCCGGTTGCGCACACTGGCCCACACCGCCGACATGTCATGCACGCCGGCAATGAAGATGGTGCCGCACACCACCCAGATGAAGGCCGGCAGCCAGCCCCAGATGACCGCAATGGCCGGCCCGACGATGGGCGCCGCCCCCGCCACCGAAGTGAAGTGGTGCCCCCAGAGCACGTACTTGTTGGTCGGCACATAGTCGATGCCGTCCTGCATGGCATGCGAGGGCGTCTCGTAGTTCGGGTCGAGCTTGAGGATCTTCTGCGCAATGAAGCGCGAATAGACAAAATAGCCGGCTGCCATGAGGGCAAGGCCGGCGACCAACAGGGTGACTGCGCTCATGGCGCCTCCTTTGTCAGCGCCGTCGGAGCGATCGGCACGGGATGTTTGAAAACTGCCTGTGTGGCGCACCCCCAGGGGGCAGTCCACGACATCGTCCAATTTTGTCAAACATTCATACCCGTGTGTACCGGGCCACCTGGGGCCTGCGCCCGGCACACGCTACAGCAGTCACTTCAGGGAAAACCCTATGTAGCGCCAACCGCACATCGTCAGCCGATGCCGACGTCTCTCAACGCGGCGTCGGTCAGGGTCATTCGGCTCGAAAGTCCGGTCCGTTCTGTCAGACCTTCCCCTCACCTTCTGCCAGGGCCTGCAGGCACATCAGCAGCCACTGATGGCAACGCCCCACCGTGTCGATCTGCACCGCCTCGTCCGGCGAATGCGCCCCCGTGATGGTCGGGCCGAAGGAGATCATTTCCCAGTGCGGGTAATGGGTGGAAAGAATGCCGCACTCCAGCCCGGCATGGATGGCCTTCAGCGGCGGCCGATGGCCAAAGACCTGCTCGCCCGTGCGCTGGAAGATCCGCACCAGCGGCGAATCCGGCTTCGGCAGCCAGCCGCCATAATCCGCCTCGTAGTTGGACTGGCCACCCGCCAGCCGCACCACGGCCGCCATCCGGTCGGCAAGGTCCAGCTTCTGCGGCTCGGACGACGAGCGCAGCAGGCAGCTGATGTGCAGCGCACCGTCCTTGCAGCGGATGGCCGCCAGGTTGGTGGAGGTTTCCACCAGACCAGGCATGGACGGGCTCATCTGGTCCACCCCGTTGGGCAGCACCCGCAGCACATCCAGCATCCGCTGGGCATCCTCGATGACCTGCGTCACCTCTTCGGCTGGCTCCAGCACCAGCTCCAGCCCCTGGGAATCCTGCGCCAGCCCCTGACGGATCTCCGCCGCCAGCCGGGCCAGCATCTCACGCACGGCCGTGGCAGCAGCCTCGTCCGGCAGGCCGATCAGCGCCTGCGCCTCCCGCGGGATGGCATTGCGCAGATTGCCCCCGCTCAGGTCGGCAATCTCGGTGGCGCCAATGGCCACCAGCACCTGCGCCAGAATGCGGATGGCATTGCCGCGCAGCCGATGGATGTCCACCCCCGAGTGCCCGCCGCGCAGACCGCGCACCACCAGCCGATAGCCCGGCATCCGCGCCGCCCGCGTGGCATACGGCAGGGTGTAGCTTCCATCCACGCCGCCCGCGCAGCCGATGCACAGCTCGCCCTCGTCCTCGTAATCCAGATTGATGAGATAGCGGCCCTTCAGCCAGCTGCCCTGCAGCCCCTTCGCGCCCACCATCCCCGTCTCTTCCGACGACGTGAACAGCGCCTCCAGCGGCGGATGCACCAGCGTCTTGTCAGCCAGCACGGCCAGAATCAGCGCCACCCCGATGCCATTGTCCGCCCCCAGCGTCGTGCCATCGGCCGACAACCGGCCGTCTGCATGCACCTGCGTCGTGATCGGATCGCGCGTGAAATCATGCACCTTGTCGGCATTCTTCTGCGGCACCATGTCCAGATGCCCCTGCAGGATCACCCCCGGCGCCCCCTCATGCCCGGCACTGGCCGGCTTGCGAACCCGGATGTTGCCCACCGCATCGCGCTCGGCCGACAGCCCCAGCCGCGCCGCCTCATCCAGCACGTATTGCTGAACGGCCTCCTCATGATGCGAAGGCCGCGGAATCTGCGTGAGCTGGTGAAAATAGTGCCAGACCGATGCGGGCTGCAGGTCGAGAATCGTGCTCATGCGGGGCTCCTGTAGGCTGCGGCGCCGTGGCCCGGCGGCGTGAAAACCGGGAATGGGGGCTGGCGCGGGGCTTGTCATGTCGGCGGATAAGGCTATTGTAGGCCCCGCCGAGCCGATTCGCAGACGCCTGGACAGCAGGCCTTCTGGTGTCCAGACGTGGAGGTTTTACGCAAACATCTGAATCATGTACTGCGCCCGCTCCGCCGAAATTCGATCCTCACCAAAGGGGATGGAAACGACGTAAGGAAGGTTGTCAGAGCCCTTGTAAGTAATTTCCAAGACAATGACTTCTCTCTGGCTGCTGATCGACCTTGAAACAGGACTCCTATTCACAACATCAGACAAGGAGCCTGGGCCATATACCGTTTCCGTCTCAACAAAAACACTTCTCTCCACTTTTGAAGACACAATATTTCCGGCATCAAGCCTGATTGCACTGTACCCGGTAGACAAAGAGTTGACCAAAAGATACTTGTCCTGGCAATCGATACTGAAAATACCCGGACTTTCAAACCAAACCCACTGAAAATCAGATCGAATCAGGTTATTGAATTGAGCGCGCAATTCCTCAACAGCGCGATCCTTGAAAAAACCCTCCGTCACTCGCTTCACCACGCAAATCACGACATAGCAAAATAACGCATACCCAAATAAACTAATAACCAAGGAAAACAATATATCCGAGGAACTCTTTTCCCTCCCAAACGGATCAACCTGCAACATATCTCGAAAATCAAACGCTAGCTTAAGCATTATAAGAAGCAAGCTTGCACGAACGAGAAACTGATAAAATTTATTTTTCTTACTAATCAAATCCAAAATCTTCTCGTTCTTCATAACCTCTTCCTTTTATTTTTGTGACAAACGCGCAAACAGCACCTGCAGCACCTGCAGCACCTGCAGCACCTGCAGCACCTGTCAGCAGGCTCAAGCCATCGGGACCGCACACCGGCCCCAGAACGTAGTGTATCGAATTTGATACAGATGCTGACCAAAAGGCCGTGATCTTCGTGGCCGCCCGGCTGGTCTCCTCCGCGCCCTCGCCTTCCTGCCCCGCGACAGAAGGCACGCGAAACCGGCCCCGGGTAAGGCATCAACATGAAGGCATGTTCAGCACTTGCGGGGCGACTTGCGGGGCGACTTGCGGGGTAGCTGGGTCGGTCACTGGGTTGCTGACTGGGTCGGTACCCCTGGCTGTCGGGCACCCTGTTCATCGTTTTTCTGTCACGGTGGCCATTTGCTCAAGGCACGCAGAACGCCACCACCCAGCACCAGACACAACAGCCCGGCGCTCCTCCCCCGCCGGGCCTCACGGGATTCCCTGAACCTGTCCAGAGAATCCCGTGGATCGATCACACGTGGATCGACTTGTAGCGGAAGCGCTTAGGACGGGCTTCCTCGTCGCCCAGGCGACGGCGCTTGTCTTCCTCGTACTCGCGGTAGTTGCCGGCGAAGAACGTCCATTGCGAGTCGCCCTCGGCCGCCAGGATGTGCGTGGCGATCCGGTCCAGGAACCAGCGGTCGTGCGAGATGACCAGGCAGCAGCCGGCGAATTCCAGCAGGGCGTCTTCCAGCGCCCGCAGGGTTTCCACGTCCAGGTCGTTGGAGGGCTCGTCCAGCAGCAGCACGTTGCCGCCTTCCAGCAGGGTCTTGGCCAGGTGCAGGCGGCCGCGCTCACCCCCGGACAGCTGTCCCACCAGCTTCTGCTGGTCGGGGCCCTTGAAGTTGAAGCGGCCGATGTAGGCGCGCGACTGCATCTCGAACTTGCCGACGTTCATGATGTCCAGGCCGCCCGACACGTCTTCCCAGACGGTCTTGTCGCCCTGCAGCGATTCGCGCGACTGGTCCACGTAGGCGATGTGCACGGTGTGGCCGATCTTGATCTCGCCACTGTCGGGCTTCTCGCGTCCGGTGATCATCCGGAAGATGGTCGACTTACCGGCGCCGTTGGGGCCGATGATGCCGACGATGGCGCCCGGCGGGATCTGGAAGCTGAGGTTGTCGATCAGCAGGCGGTCGCCGTAGGCCTTGGAGACGTTCTGGAACTCGATGACCTGATCACCCAGGCGCTCGGCCACGGGAATGAAGATCTCCTGCGTCTCGTTGCGGCGCTGGTATTCGTAGGACGACAGTTCGT
>ERZ773077.2305-NODE-2305-length-12371-cov-8.552371_pt1 | contig 12371 bp, 13 predicted proteins | sample MGYA00580612_ERZ773077 | MGnify/ENA primary metagenome ERZ773077 (study PRJEB29015, sample SAMEA2737971) | human oral metagenome | biome: human oral; feature: human-associated habitat; material: dental | place: China | collected 2021 ...
TTATTGACTATTTTGTACCCCATTATTGACTATTTTGTACCCCATTATTGACTATTTTGTACCCCATTATTGACTATTTTGTACCCCATTATTGACTATTTTGTACCCCATTATTGACTATTTTGTACCCCATTATTGACTATTTTGTACCCCATTATTGACTATAAAATTAAAAATTGATAGAATATAGCATAATTAGAAACGCAGTAAAAGGTAAACAAGATGGTATCAAATAGAAAATCTAGTAAAATCTACGAAGAACTAGCTTCTCGTCAAAATTATTTAGTCGTCCAGGCGAATGACTTAGCTAAAGCGTTTGGTAATTTAAAAGCTTTTGAAAACAAGGTTTTAGACTTTTGTTTTTCATCTGTAACGAAGGAGAGTAAAGTTGGTGATGTCTTTACAGTTCATAGCCTTGACATTATGAAACACTTCGGATTAACCAAAAATGGTCAGAATTATAGACGAATTGCAGAAGCTTTTTCAAGACTTAATGAGAATACAGCTCTATATATCCCTGAAACATTGCCTGATGGTAGACGTTCAATACTCATGACTCAACTTTTCAGCAGAATAAGATTTATTGAGGATGGCCTTGTAGAGTTTAAATTCTCTGAAGATGCTGGACCTTTAGTTTTTGAGTTGAAAAGAAACTACTACTCTTTCCATTTGGATGAGTTAGGAAATGTGAAATCAAAGTATTCTTTGATCTTAATGAAACTTTGGGAAGCATATCGCTTAGGAAATCGAGAATATACAACCATTAAGGGAAGTTTAGAGGAATGGCAAGATTGGTTCTTGGGTGAAGAGAAGTCATGGCCTGCAGGTTTGTTTAAGAGGAATGCTCTCATGGTGGCATGCGAAGAATTAGAAATGAAATTCAACGCTGATATAGATTTAACAACTGTAAAAAAAGGACGAAAAGTTATCGGGTATGAGATGGTAATTAGGGATAGACGGATGCCAACCACTGCAGAGGTAATCATAGAGGCAGAGAAAGCATCACATCAGACAGATATCTATGATTTTTTGTAAGTGGAAGAGATTGCCTACATCAACCAGCAATCTCTTTTTTTTGTGTTTTTAAACTTTTTCTTGTTATTCATAAATTATATCTATCCTAAACTCCGATTTTTTCTGGGTAATATCTGTTTTTACCTTTATTTTATAGCGAATTTATAGCAAAAATAAGGATTTTGGCCTTAAAATTCATTAATTTGCATTTATATCTTTGTTTTTTATGAGTTTACCTTGCGTTTCTAGGACTTTACTCGCTATTTCTAGGACTTTCATTATTACAATCCCTTGTTGCAGCAAGGCTCGACTACCCCTCTAACTTAAATAACTAAACTAATATATATAACAATTATTAACTGTCGGATATCCGACTTATCCTATCATACTTTGATTTGCTAATGATTTTTTGTTATCCTAGTAGTATAGAAAAAAGAGAAAATGAAAAGAATTTATGAATAAATTAGAACAGAATTATCAAGAATTAGAGAGCATCCTTTCACCAGATATTCATTTATACCTAGATTACTTTTTCACTACGAATAAAAGGAACACCTCTAGCTACTATAAGCTAGTTGAGTTGAGAAAGTTTCTGGACTTCTATGCAACTGAATATCTAAAGAAATCTATCAGCGAAATCACTATGGACGACATAGAGCAAACCCCTCTTGATGCAGTCGTTGATTATGTAGGATCACTAAGGCTCAAACCAAATGGAAAGAAACTAGTCATTAAGATTTTGAGTGCCTTCTGGAACTACTACACCGTAGCATCTTTCACAATCGAGAAACAAGCACCTCACTTTTATCGTAACGTGATGAATGAGTGGGAGGTTGTTTATGGTGCTGCTACTCTTTCCTCACAAAGCAAACCAAAGGAAAATACAGACTATATCGAAAGTTACAATCTTCAAGAAATCCTTGACTATCTGGATATGATAGATAATTCTCTTGTAACCTACCTTACCAAAGCGAAAGCACGGAACTGGGAGCGAAACAAAGAACGCGATTTAGCTATTGTTGCCTTGCTTGCTGGAGCTGGAGTTGATATTGAACAACTAGCACAAGCCACGTATCGAGATATTGACCTACGAAAGAAAACCTTTACGGTTGTTAATCATAGAGGAGAGCTTGTCCAAAAATCAATCATTAAGGAATTTATCCCTTATATCGCACCATACGTTAAAGAGCGTAAGAAATGGTATAGTGCTGATGCTACTATTGGTTTACTATTCTTGAATTATAAGAAACAACCACTATCCTCACAAGGTATCGCATCCGTTATCCATAGAATTTCCACGGTTGCTAAGAAACCTTTATCAGCTCTCATTCTAAAGCAGACACACAAGGATTTTTTGGATCTAGTCCAAAGACAAAAATAAGATGTAACCAAGTCCACGTACTTTTTTCTCATGTATGAGAGTTTTTTATCTCTAAACCCTACATTTCCGCTACTTTTAATATTTTTACACATAATAAATACTACATTTCCGCTACTTTTAATATTTTTACACATAATAAATACTACATTAATGCTACTTTTAACTTTAAAATCCTACTTTTCTGCTACCTTTAGCCTACATGTTCGCTACTTTCAACCTACATTTTTACTACTTTTAGCATCGTTCCCTACTTTTCTGCTACCTTTAGCCTACATGTTAGCTACCTTTAGCCTACATGTTAGCTACCTTTAGCCTACATGTTAGCAACTTTTAGCCTACATTTTTACTACTTTTAAAAATAAAAGCCTATATCTATGCGGTTTATGGACTATAAAAAAGCGTCCCACTATTACTCTTACTATTAAAATGAGAAGGAGAAATAAAAGAAACTCATCCTATCATACTTTAATTTGCTAATGATTTTCTGCATACAGAGAGTGCAAATCTTGAACTTAAAACACAACATATTGTGGTAAAAATAAATATTGTTTAAATTAAATACAATTATTGACACAAAGTATCAGTTTTTTAAAAATCATGTGTTATAATCACCATGTAGCTCCTTCTTTATGTCTATTTAGAAGGTGAGAGGAGGTGATTCATTGGCTCAACTGTTTGAAATATTCATTGGTGTTTTGATTAATGTAATAGCGTATTTCATTTGCAAATACCTAGATCATAAACACTAAAATATTTATCACCCGTTAAACAAAAAGAACGTAAAAAAAAGCCCCAGGGAATGGCCGTTCCTTGGGGCTTTGGTGATAGCATTAGCTAACTGTTTGATAAGTCTATTTTAGCACGGGCACTTTCACGTGTCAAAATTATTATCGCGTGGAAATTCTTTTCTGTATGTTTTAGATGTTTCTGATGGGCTATAGAAAATTTTAAACCATTTTTTTATTCGATAGAAAATACGTTATAAAAGAATTTGCAGCATAAACAAATTGAGTTTTATTTACTCTATCCAGGATATAATTACTGCTATAAAATGTTCTCTTTTAAAAAATATTTTGAGTGAATTAAATGGCATATAATTAAGTTCAACTACGTGTTAAAAAACATCTTTTTTCAATGATGATAGAGTAAAAAATAAGCATTCGTATTTTTTAAAGTGTGCACGATTTTCCTTTTTTTACACGTACCCTTTTTCTATTTTTGACCATCTATTTTTCCATTTTTATCACCAAGCTATTAAAAACAACCGAAATTTACCGTATAAGTCCCCTTGTTTGAAAAATGGGATACAAGCAGTCGTATCAAGGGTTTAGAGGGTGCTGAAAGAGGGTCCAATGTTTCCTTTTTTTAAAACACGTTTGTCGGGGAGTTTGAAAAACGGGATACAAGCAGTCGTACCAAGGGTTTAGAGGGTGTAAAAACTGGTCACAATCTATTCTCAAAAAATACTGTCCAAAATAGTTATTTAAAAATCTAAACTAGTTCGCTTTTTCAAAAAATTGATAGAAAAAAAGTCTCAGTTTTGTACTGAAACTTTTAAATAATTATTTGAATAAAGTCATTGCAGTATAAAAAATAAAATTAAGTTATACATCCTGGTTAAAGTGTTTTTTTAGCATAGAAAACTTGCAGTCGTCCGGTGTTCTTAATGTAGTTTCCGACACCATTATATTGTGCCTGTACTTTTTTATTTACCATTTCAAAAGCATTCAATTCATCCAGGCTAATTGGTCTGATATTTGTTAATTTTAACCAATGATGATCTTCATCATTTGAAAAAATACCAGGAGCATAATAAGCTGCATCTAGAGGAGTTGTTTTTGTAGCAAAATATGCATAATCGACTAGGTCAGCAATATAAGTAAATGCTTTACTTACGAGTAAAACTTTTGATACTTTTTGAGCTTTTTTATAATTTAGTCTGTTACTGGTACTAAAATAAACAGTTCCTACTTCTTCAGCTTTTTCTAAGTGAGCATCTAACACATCTTGTGCTGTGTAAAAATCAATGTCTACGATAGGTAAGGCAGCAACGTAAATTTCATTCTTTAATGCCATAAAAGAGGTCTCCTTTTATTATTTTTTTGTATATATAACACTAAAAACGCTAGTCAAGCTAGATATGCTAGTTATCCTAAAATTGCTAACGTGTCTAAATTTGCTAGTAGTGCTAGTGTACTCCAGTTGTCAAAAATAGTCAAGTAAACCATGTATTTTCGATGATTATTAGACTATTGAGCTGAAATTTTCAGCATTTCAGGAGTTTAGAAAAAATCTAGTACTTTTCAGGATATAATCTAAACATGAAAAGTTTAAAAGAAAAAAATATCCAAAAGGTAATCTGGCATATGCAACGTCAGTGTAGTCATCTAGCAGAAATACCTGATGCAGCAGTAATAAAAAATGAATTGTTCTATCTACAGGCTAGCATAGATTGTCTAACTAGGATTCTAAACAATCAGCTCCCCTATCCTGGAATTGATAGGGATGAAGTTTTTTAGTGTAATTGAGATTTAAAAATATTAAAATCGGAAATATTAGTAAATTTAGAATATTAAATTGACAAAAATCATTCAATTATGATACACTGGTATAGTGTTTTTAATTCACACGACAATTTTTATATAAAATTTTTACAAAAAAACTTCCGTTGGCGGAAGTTTATGCTAGATTCTTATTTGTAAGTTATTGCAGTAACTTACAAATATAATTCAATCCTCTCTTCGAGGTATTAATCTTTATTTACGATTACGAAAATATTTTCGTAATCGTTTTTTTGATGTCTTGTTCAGTATTTCAAAAACGTACTGAAGAATTACTTCGGATTTGCTGATAAGTATTTTCAGTAACAATGCATCAAAATTCTTAGGTTGAAGCAACAACAGTAAGAAGAAAGTTATCAAAAAAGGAATAACTACTTGCAATCTTTTCTGACGACTGTATTCAGCCTTTGTTGCATTATCTAATGTTGTAGAATCCGAATAGAGAGAATCCCAAAACTCAGGGATTGAGAGAATCAAAGTAGCGATAAACGACTCATTATTATACATTTTTGTTAGTAAAAGTGTCGCAGCTACTTTCACAAGTAAACTTTTTTGTTTTAAAATTTTTTTAATTGATCTCATATAGATCCTCCTTTAAAAAAATTGAAAAGAGGATAGAGTTATTCGAATCTAGCAGAAAAAAAAGATGTAAAGTGTATATAATATTACATTTACATCTTTTGGTTTATTATAACATATGAACCGCATGATGTCAATGTTACAGAATCTCTCACCAACTTGCCGACATTATTTTTTTCTAACATAAAAAAGTTGGATTCTGCGGCTATTTTTGAGGTAACCACTCAAACTGCCATATTCCGACATTGACTTTTTATTTGTCATTTCAAAGTCTGCTAAATCCTCTTTTTCTATTTTAGTAATAGATTTTAATTTGTACCAATGTTGGCATGGAGTTTCGCTAAATTGACTTGGAGAAAAGTCTTTGGAGTCATTTGGGATTCCTCCATTTTCAAAATAAATGTAGCTGCTTATTTCAGCAAGATATACAAAATCTTCTTTACGATTAACTAGCAACAAGAAACTAAGTTGCTTGGCATTTTCCTCTTTGTGGTTAATATTAGTTGAAAGATAAACTTTTTTAGCTTTTTTTAGCTTAGTTACATGCAAATCAACCACCTCTTCTGGGGTAATCAAACCGATATTGGAAATTGGCAATAAAGCTCCTAAATCATTCAAAACAGTAACCTCCATCTGCTAAATCTAACTAAATTGTACTAAATTTAGCTAAATATTGCAAGAGTTTTATCTTAAAAATATTAAAAAAACAGTTATTTTGTTGTCGTTTTTAAAATTTTTGTGATAAAATTAAAAATGTAGAAGATAAACTATTACCGATAATTATTTAATTATTGGTACTGGCATACAGACAATTAGAATCGGTCTGCTTTGTTTCTAGTTGTTGCCTTAATGGGTTCCTGGTAAGCTTCACCACGAGCAGGCGAATAAAAGCTTACTAATAACAAAGCAGGAGGTGTAAACGACCTCCTGCTTTTTTGGAGATTTTAATTATGTTGAAAAATACATTACTAACATACAAGAACTTAAAATATAAAACTTATGAGATTGAATATGAAAAAATAGTATCTGGTATAGCAGTTAAGAATGGGTTCCAGTTCGAATTTCGTGATGATAATTTCAAACACCTATCTGGACTACATAAACTTGGGTTAGGAAATTTAAAATCTCCTAGAGATATCCCAAATAAGATAGTTCAAGAGAAGATTAATTTTGAACAGGTGAAGCGTGCTCCGAAATTTGAAAATTTTTTAAGAAGGGCAACTGCACTGCAACTAATATCAATTGCACTCAGCACCCCTACAAGCTACATTAATATCTACGAGTACAGTAAACCAGTTTGGTCAAAATTAGAAGCAGATTTCTTAATTCATTTTAAAATTGCAGCCTATGATTATTACCTTTTCTTAAAAAAAATTAGAACCAATGGTGGTTTAGGTACTGGGGCGATTAGGTGTGCACCTGTATCATTTTTTAGAAATGAACCTGATTATAGTCAACAAAGACGATATGAACATAAGCAAACAAAGGTAAAACTAACTTCAGTTTCAAAGACAGAATCTAGTGGATTAGTTACAAAAATATATCCTTGATACGTAATAACTTTATATTTCCATTAAAATCCCTAAACTTTCCGAAAAATTGGAGTTTTTCGGACTTAACAAAAGGATTTCTAAGCTATGAAGATTTGCTTTAAAAAACAAAATATGCTAAACTAGTCAAAAAGATAGTTGGGAGAATAGTATGGCGACTATACAAAAAAATACGCAAGTTAACTTTAAAACAGATTCAAGGCTACTGGAACAAGCGAGACAAGTTTTTAAAGAGAACGACTTAGATTTAACCGCTGGATTTAACTTGTTTTTGCAAAATGTTGTTGTTAAAAACGAAATTCCTGTTATGAGCCAGGAAGAACTAGAGCGAGAAGAAATATTTTTAAAGCTACAAGCTGAGATACGTGAAAATCAAAAAGCAATTGACGAGGGAAGAGGTGTAGATTTAGAAACAGTGAGGGAAAGATTTGGACTTGCAAGAGTATAGAGTTATTTTAGCTCCAGAAGTAGATGAAAAACTAGATGAAATCTACGATTACCTCTCAGAAAATTTTTCTGAACAAGTGGCACAAAAGAAGATTGAGAAAATATTAACCGCTCTAGATAGTTTATGTATTTTCCCTGAAAGAGGTTTTGATGCAGACGTTAAGTGTGGGAAAAAAATAGAACCTCCACACCAAACTAGGGGAATAACCATAAAGCCAGATTATATTGCCTTATACCGTATAGAGGGCAATGTAGTCCGAGTCGGACATCTATTTCACACTAGAAGCGATTACATGAAACTGTTCTGAGCCACTGTCTCCTCTCAATAGATGATTTCTGCTTGTTGTTCGAGCAGAAAGTCGAAGACTATGAATGACAAAAAGTGTCGGCTGCTCCCGACACTTTTTTTGATCATTTATAGGCGAGATTTTTTTTCGCGCGGTTCGCGAAAAATCGGTGCGTTGCTCGCGCCGACCTCTGGCCGCCTTTTGCGGACAGGCGACCAACTTTTTTTGGTCGCAATGGGGTGAATTTTTGCTCTGGCAAAAAGAGGGTTCCCCCTTGCCCTCCGCCAGGAGCGTTTTCCGTTCTGTTCCGCAGGGACAGCACGAAGAAAACGTTACTCTTTGAAAAGAGTAACAGAAACTCTCTCTTTAGTGAGTGCTAGGAGCTAAAAATGGCTCTGATTTGAGGGAGTGGACTAACTGGCGAGAATAGCGATAGCGCTCGCCTTATCCGCGCGGTTCGCGGATAGTCGGCTGAAAGACGACACAAACGGCGAAGCCCTTTAGCGAGTTCAATGCATTGGGCTAGATTTAATGGACTTATTACTTGTCCATATTCCCGTGATTTATGGACAAGTTATATACCATACTTTCAGCAAAATATGGACATTATATGTAATCCATTTTTCTCTTTTTAATGGACATATAAGTAGTCCGTTTTTTAGCTAAACATGGACAAGTAATACGCCATATTTCCAACAAATCATGGACATTGTACAAGTCCATAAAACGGCAATAAATGGACTTATTTAGTAAACCAAGAAAAAGCAAAAAGTGGGGGATGTATTCCCCCACTTTTTGCTTTTTTATGTGTAATATATAAAACCATTGAAACGTAAAAATTTCTAAAATTTATCTAAAAAGCTTTAAACCAGTATTTCTAAAACTTTTTTATTTCCATTAGCCAGTTGATCCTAATTTTTTTGAAAAAAATGGCATAATAACTTTGAAAATAAAAAATTCTAGAAAGAGGATGTAAAAAATGAAGTCAACACTATCGCTAAAACACAATGATAAACTGATGAATTTGAAACACAACAACCGCAGTTTTGACGAAAAGGAATGGGGGCAAACAACAAATAAGCACATAGATAGAAGCCTGAGCCAATACAATACCACTTTCATCAAGGAAGATATAAAGCAGGCATACGAAAAGGCATTTGGAGAAGCTTTAAAAGAATATAACGAGAAACAAAATAAAAAAAGCAGGCGCATAGATGATTATTATGAATACATTAAAGAGAAAGTGGACAAGGCAAAAGGAAAGAAAAAGGGAAATACCACTTATAATCTTCAAGATGAAGTGATTCTTACTATTGGAAATAAAGAGATGTGGGATAATATCCACCAAAGTTTCCACGACCACTATAAAGATCATGAAAAAGCAGAAGAAGCTTTTATCCAGTACAAAAAACAGAAATCTGACGCAATTTTTAAAGAGTTTTTAGAAGAGTTCCAAGCCAAACATAAACACCTTTATGTCTTTAATGCAGTTGCGCATTATGACGAGAAAGGCGCTCCACACCTCCATATGAACTTCTTTGGGATGGCAGAAGGTGTCGAGAAAGGTCTACGGCTACAACCTCGCACTACACGTGCAATCGCTCAGGACTTGGACGGCGATTTTTACGAGAAAATGCAAGCTACAAGCAAGGCAAAAAGCGAATTTGAGAAAGAAAATCGTAGGCGTAAAAAGGCAGGGCTTGAACCCCTCCAAGCAGATAGAAAAGCATTTATGAGCGCAAGTGCAGATGTATATACCCACTTCCTCAGCGAATCCAAGCAGATTTTCATTGTTAAAGCAAGGGCGCATGGCTTCGAGTATGTACCAGGAGAAACAAATCCGATCAAAGATTTACATACTTTTAAAAAGCTTGCACAAAAAGCTGAACAGGAAGCTAAAGAAAAGGCTGAAAAACTGCTTGCTAAAGCTAATAAAGAAATCAATGAATACAAAGAAGCTAAACTATCAGATATTGATAAGGAAGCAGGGAATAAACAAGCTAAAATTAAAGAATTAGATAAAGATTTAGCAGAGAAAAAATCCAAAGTAGAAGCTTTAGAAAACGCTACTGAAATGGCTGCCAAAGCGAAAGACGAGGCGAGCCGAGAAGAGCGTATCGCACGTCAAAACGCCGAGAATGCGCAGAAGCAAGCGGAGAAATTTCGGGCGGACCTGGAGCGAGTAAAAGTTGAAAATGAGGCGAAGCTTCAAGAGCAAAAACAAGAGCTTGCTGAAATCAGTGAGAAAATCGCTGATCAAACTTTGGAGTTGGAAGAAACCAAGGAGCAAGCGCAGAGCGAGGCGCAGAGCCTCAGAAACGAGGTAGAGCGACTACAGGGAGAGGCAGATAGCTTGAAAAATCAAGTAGTAGAGAGCAATCAGGCTCTTTCAGAGAAAGACCAGCTTCTCAGTCGTCAGGAGGCTCAACTAGAGCGGAACGCCCAGCTTTTTAACGAGCAAACAAGGCAATACGACGAACAGACGGATTTTATCAACAGGAGAGCCAAAGCGCTAAAAGAGATTGAAAGAGCGAGCAGAGTTATATACACCGACCAAGACGTTAGACCGAGTAAACTTAATCCTGATGAGGTTATTCTTAAAAAAGAACACTACAAAAACCTCAAGCAGAGGGCTGGTTTCTCCGATATTATCGGCAATTTCGCTTCTACTATAGTCTCAAAAATACAACAAACAAGCATTTATAAAGCCTTAGAAACAGAGCTGAGCAAGTGGAAAAACGCTTACAATAACCTCATGGCGAAATATAATAAACTAGAGAAAGAAAACGAAAATCTACGGCAGGAACTCAGCAAACTGCGCCATCAGAATGACGTAGGGCAAGAGCTTGGAGTTCTGTGTGAGAAATACCTTCCACAAGACGAGAGAGACAAGCTATATCGCAGATTGAGCAGGCTCAAGAAAGAAGAGGATAAGCGACTAGAGAGAGACGATTTTAGCTATGATTATGAGCTTTAAGACTAGCTAACGCTAGTCTTTTTTGGATAAAGAAAAAAGAGGCTTAGTGCCTCTTTTTATCCTTTTTCAAAGCGAAAGTAAACCTAAATGATAGTTAGATTAAACTTTCTTATCCATAGTTACCCTCTCTAAAGAGTTTCAAAATATCTTTTGGCTGACTTTTACGGTTCGCCTGCAAAACGTGTTCTCTTGTATGTGTACCTTCTGTTAAAGCATCTTGAAGGGTTATTTTTTGGAAAGGTGTTAAGGTAGGATTTTTCAACAATTGCTCTACATCATCAGTAGTTAGTTTAGTCTCCTCATCTTTAATGACCTTATAAAGATAGCGAAACCACAAATCACCGTCACTTCCAGCATGTTCACTAGCTCTCACCATGTAATCGTACCATGTTGTCATTATTATTCCCCCTCATCTTTTCTAGGGTTATAGTGCATTGCTATCCAAAGTTTTTTGTCAAAATCAGATAACTCTTTTTTCTTCTTCTTCGTTCATCAGTTCGCCATTTCCTCGTTGATATTGCCGTCCTCTGATATGCTTTCCATTTGCTCTTCTTTCAAGTGCTCGAAAGTGAGCAGGATTTGCTTGTGCTTCTTCAAACTTTCGAAAAAGCTTTCAAGCAAGCTAGAAAAGCCAAGCCCGTGGGTTTCTTTCATCAGCAAGCCTTTTTCTAAAAGTTTCTTAGTTAGCTTTTGCACGTTAGAATAGCCGATTTTAGCGCCTTCAGCCGTCTGTTGTAGTGTACCTAGATAGGTTTTTCTTCCCTCTAGTACATGGGCATTCTGCCGCATGTAGACTAATAGAGCTGGGGCGCTATCTTCGTTCACATCATAGGCTCCTAGAAGCTCTCTACACATCAACTCTAGGAGCACCTTTTCGCTCATACTTTCAAACGTAATTTCGAGTACCCTATCTTCTTTAATCGCATTCTTCTTAGGCAGCATTTCAACGCTAGCGTGGAGTCCTTCGATTTTCCTAGCTTTTCTTCCGCTTTTTCTTTTCGCCACTGCTGGCGCTGGTGCTTCTACTGGGCTTTCAAGGGTTTCGTTTAGGTTTTCAGCAACCTCTACAGGCGCTTGGTCTTCTTCGTCAGCTACTGGCTCGTCTGATGTCATGATGATTTCCTCCATGAAATCATCAAAGGCATCATCATTCTGTGTCTGCCCATTCACGCTGGTGGCGTGTTGGGGCGGTTGGAACGTTCTTACATTTTGGTCTAGGCTGACAAAGCCTCCGCCTAATTCTCGTAGGTCTCTATTCTTGTTCATGTTTTTGAACTCCTTTTCTTAATGTTTTATTAAAATCTTTTTATTTATCTTTCTATGATATAAGTATACCATATTATAATCTATTTGTAAAGAGTTTAATGAAACTTTTTTAAGATTTTAATAAAATAATTAAAAGATTTTAATAATACTTTACTGTAGCAAATAAAAGGGGCTTTAAAAGGCTATAAACCCTTGATATATCTATCTTTATACCAATAGCATAGAGAGCTTTCCGCTTTGCTACTGCTTATCACTTTTTTAGAAAGTCCTACGCTTTTTTGTATAATTGTCTTGCTATTTTTTAAAAAT
>ERZ773077.2306-NODE-2306-length-12370-cov-11.520991_pt1 | contig 12370 bp, 8 predicted proteins | sample MGYA00580612_ERZ773077 | MGnify/ENA primary metagenome ERZ773077 (study PRJEB29015, sample SAMEA2737971) | human oral metagenome | biome: human oral; feature: human-associated habitat; material: dental | place: China | collected 2021 ...
AAAGGTTGGGATGAGAGAGAGATGATGAAGTGGTTGGGTGTGGCGATGAAGTAGAAATCGTTTATTTATATACAAATTTTGAACATTCCTATTGACAATTAAGTTAAGTTAAATTAATTTAATTTACTAGACATCAATTCACTACTCAAAAAGGAAAATAAAATGAGTAAAAACAAATCATCTGATTACTTACATCAAGCGTTCAAAAACTTAGCTAAAGCTCAGGAGGAATTTCAAAAAGAAACTAAAAATACTATGAGCCGACATGAAAAAACTCTAGTCTCACATGGACAAGAGATTGCAAAATTAGAAAAAGAAATTATGAATATGCGTAATGTTGCAATTAAAGCCCAGTTAGATGCTGGAGTACCGAACAAAGAGGTTGCATTAAACTTCGGATTAACTCCCGCTAGAGTTAGCCAAATAAACAAATCCCATTAACCGAGTTCATCACGCTGGCGCTATCATTGGGGCTACACGCAAGAGGAATTCGATAATCAAGGTTTAATCAATGAAAACTATGTTGGCATCCGCCCTGCGCCGGGTTACCCAAGCTGCCCAGAACACACGGAAAAAGCCTTGATTTGGGATTTATTAGAAGTAGAACAACGCATCGGCATGAAACTCACCGAAAGCTACGCCATGTGGCCGGCAGCTTCCGTCTGCGGTTGGTACTTCACCCACCCTGCAAGTAACTATTTCACTTTAGGTCGCATCGATGAAGACCAAGCTCAAGATTATGCCAAACGTAAAGGTTGGGATGAGAGAGAGATGATGAAATGGTTGGGTGTGGCGATGAAGTAGGGCTAATTAAAATATATAAGCTTAAATAAGATTTAATCTAAGAAATGGAGGCGTTATATGACTTGTGAATGTATAAAAAATAAATGGAAATGGTTTTGGTCATTAGAACCAATTGATAAAGAAGGTGATTGTGAAGATCCCGTTAAACGTTTTTTAACTAGTGCAAAAGTTACATCAGTATGTAGATTCAATGCTGCCTTAAGAATATCTAGGATTAGTAGAATTTCTTTCTTAACAACTACACTATTTTCTTTAGGGCTTATATTAATACCTCTTTTACAAATGATTCTAAAGGAAGAAGTATTTTCTAACATAACATTATCTGTTGTTCAAATATTTTTGGCAGTCTCAGTTCTTGTTTACTCTACCATTATTGGTACAGCTAAATATGATGTAAGAGCTAAAGAGCTAGATAGATGTGGAATAGATATAAAAAGTATTATCAGAGATGTTAGAGCAGAGCGTAAATCTGAAGGTTTTGAATTAAAAATTTTCTCTAATAAATATGATGAAGTTATCAAAAATTGTGAAAATCACAATCGTTCTGATTATAAAAGAGCTCAATTATATTTGGTTGAGTATTTTAATATAACAGGAATAAAAAAAGCATGGTACATATTAGGAATTTATACAGTAGAACTAATTCCATATATCGCACCATTAATTTTAGTTTTATTAGAAATCACATTTCTATTAGATATGATTGGAATTACATCTATATTTACGATATTTTTCAAATAGTTTAATAAAATTAAACCCTCATGATGGCGCAAGCGTCCTCGCTTGTGCCTATCAACTAAAAGTGCGGTCAAAAAATCCAAAGGATTTTGAACATTGGTTCTCCCAACGTTTATGGCTAAATTCGCAATGTTTTTATTAAACAGCACCAGCGTGGACGCTGGCGCTATCATTGGGGCATTGATTTCTACACGTTTGCCTTTGTTTTGGTTAATAAGTTATATTCATCATTCATTACATAATCCTTTATCTGAAGTTGAATTTTTTCTACCGCAATGTTTTATACGAATATATCCTTTATTTTCCATACATTGATAAAATTTATTTAATAAATTTTGCCTTTTTTTCATATCAATTTTGAAAGAGGTAGGATCTATTATTGCCTCATCCCAAGCACTATCTAAATAAATATCGCCATATTTAACACCACACTTACTTAAATCAATCCAACGTTGCTTAGAATCTGTATGACCTAAACTATAAGGCTTTTGAAATTCAGCAACATAACTATATGGCTTACCAAAACAAATTGTTGTCATTCCATAATAACAATCGTCTTTTGCTGAATAACATCCTGTTATGGTGGATATAAAAATTATGATAAATATAACTTTTTTCATTATCTTACCCTAAACAATAAATTCATAACTTCTATAGATAAAGTGTACAGTAAAAAGAAGATCTCATTAATTATGCGTACTTTTTACTTTCTACTTTGCCATTGTTCTTTGTTTTCATTTTCACAATAATACATGACATGTACATTTTATTAAGATTATGCCAAGCCTCATCTGAAGAATATGAAAGGCAAGATTGAATAAAAATAGTCATAAAGAATATAACTAAAATTTTCATTATTTCCATCCCCATAGCTAACGCAAGGTGCGTGAACCAAAAATTAACGCACGCTACCTTGCTGACGAATTAATTTTCTTTCTCTAAAAAAAAGTGCGGTCAATTTTTGAGAAGTTTTAAAGCTCTTTGAAAATTGGCCACACTCTGTTTAAATAATAAAATAAATTCAATGCGTTATAAGTTACACTTTCCCTTATCCCACTTAGGATCTTGATAGCCACATTCAGCGGGAGAAAGATATATATACCCCTTAGTATTCATACATCCATCAAGATTTTTATATCTTTTGTCATTTATTTGATAGTTTTGCGGATAGTAGTGTAGATTTATATCACCATACTTTCCTCCACAAGAAACAAGATCTTTCCATCGTTGTTTTGAGTTTGTATGTCCTAGTAGTTCTTTTTTTTGATACCCTGCAATTAATGGATATTCTTTCCCCTTATCAACACAATTAACCATTTGTGGAGTATAAAAACATCCGTTTGAATACCAACATCCGTTTAATATAAAACAAAGAAGAAATAAGGTGTATCTCATTTTATTTACCTCCTATTTTCATCAAAAGTTCAAACATATCTGATGACATTACATCGGATAAAGCCCCAGATAGTGCGCGTTTCCTAACGCGTACCAAAAACATCCGTTTTGTTTGATTCAGGTTTTCACTATTTTTATTAACAACTTCATTCAGTTTGTCTATTTTAGTTAGATTCAAGCACGCGTCAGGAGACGCGCGCTATCTAAGGGTGTTGGCGTCCCCAAGTTTCCCATTTCTTGACATCTTTCATTCATTACATAAGCCTTTATTCATTCTTTTCGGACTTTTTAATCCACATTCATTTGAGCTAAAAATAACATATCCCTTTTGAATCATACACTTATCAAAAATCAAACTATGATCCACGGGATATATAATGCTAGATAAATGTTTATCTCTATATTTAGAACCACAAGAAAAGGCATCTTTCCAACGTTGTTCTATATCAGTATTACCGACAGAAAGCTTTTTTTGATAATATGCAATCGAGCTAAATGCTATTCTAGGTTCATCACAAGTCACTAATTGTGGAGAATGAAAACACCCATCTTTCCAGTAAAACAAACAGCTATTTAAGGAAAACAAATAGATAAGTAACATAAAATATTTCATTTTAGTGACCACCTATTTTCATTAAAATTTCTACCATATCTGATGAAAATGCATCCGATAAAGCAAATGGAGCAGAAACACCCAATGCACCTATTGTTGTTACTTGAGACATCGTTTGCTGCCAAGGCGTTTTTTGTGATGTATTACCTAAATCATCATACCAACCCCATATTTGTCCTCCTGTAAAATCATGACTACCCGCAAAAGGTTCTACTAGATATTTATCAGATATGCTTCCCGGTGAATATTTAACGACTCCAAATGGCGTATACCATCCTCCTTCTTCAGGTTGATGCCCGCCTGTTGCACCATAGAATTTTTCAAATAATTTATTATCAGGATTAAATACTTCTTTTAATGTTGGATATTCTTTTGAACCACTAAAAACTACGGAGCCATCTTTATTATATGTACAACTTCCTGCTCCAGAATTACAAATAGCATTAATATCTAGTCTAACCCCACCTAACTTAACCCCATCAAAATACCCACTATCATAAGAATCATTTCGATATACTTGACCAGTCTTCGCATCTTTAATACCTTTAAATAATCTTGAATTAGCCAAAGTCTCCTCTCTCATCTTCGTCGCGGCTAATTGCAAAGTTCCTTGAGTGATTGCAACATCCGGTGAGCCGGCGGCAATACCAACCACTGTTTCAAGCAAACGTTTTTGATATTGCAATTTATAAATTTCTCCATAAAGTGCGGTCTTTTCCTCTTCAGTTTTAGCTTCCTTGATTTGTTTTCTCAATTCAGCCTGTTTTGGAAGCACATAGGCATCAATCATTGAGAAGGCATTTTTACGAAAATCTTGAGTAACTTTCACTTGAATGTTGAGCTCTTTCATCACTTTGTCTTTATCAAAATGATTTTCCAACTTGCCGGAATGCTGCTCTGCATTATCCGTAGTCACATCGGTTTTAATGCTATCTAGCGTCTGCTCAACCGTTTCACCGGTTTTCGCCAGTTGTCCTGCTTGGTCTCTAATTTCAATATTCGAAGTATTAATACCACTTTTCGTTGTACTGGATTGATTTTCTTTATCTGAGCCGTAGCCGAGGCCTAAGGTAGATTGCAACGAGGCCAAACCGGTTGCCGATTTCGCACGATTGGCATTGCCCTCCGTGTCGGTCGCACTGACCGTCTCCTTGCCGTTTTTATCCAAATAAACCGGATTGCCCTTGCTATCGGTCGCTTGTTTACTACTTTGCGCTTGACCCTCTTTACCCAATGGGGTGTCAAAATTCGCTGCCACACTGCCACTCACACCAAAACTACTTCCGCTGTAGTTTGAGTGGTTTTCAATATCTGAATGTGTAATCGTTCCCGTACTAAACCGGTTTTTGCCCTCATCCTCCGCCTTTTGTGTTGAGGTGATAAGACCGCCGTTTAAGTCTGTGTGTTTATTGACGTTGATGTCATACCCCTCATCCCCTGCATAGATGCCGGCTTGTTCATTGACGCTGGCATGGTCGGCATTGACTTTGGATTTATTGTAGCTTCCCCCTGCGGAGAACCCATAACCGATGGTTACACTGCCGCTGATATTCGTTTGCTTGCCATCATAGTTGGATTTATCTTGCAAACTTTTGATATTCATGTTGTCGGCATTGACTTCAACACGTTTACCTTTTACTTGGCTCCCAATAAGGTTTGTATCACCACCGCTTTGTATTGTGGTTTGGCTGTTGGCGTCACCCACATGGCTTGCCACATAAGTGGTTTCATCACCGTTGCCGTAACCTTTGCCGTAATTGCCCCCAACAGTAATCCCCGCTGCAACGCCATTGCTCACTTTTATCGCCACCCCCGCATTAAAGCCGCTCGATTTATTGGTGCTGCGCTCTTTGTGCGTTTGTTCGGCAGCCGTGATGTTGATGTCGTTCTCTGCCCCCAAGAAGGTTCCTTGTTTACCGGACACATCCGAACCGTTAATGGTGATGTTGGATGCTTTGCCTGCCCCTGTGGCAACAATATTTACTTTGCCTCCGGCATTCACTTGAGATTTGGCCGCGGTTTTTCCTTCAGTATGCGTACGTGATTCGCTCTTTTGTTGGCCGTAAGTGATTTGTACCCCCACGACGGAATCCATATTTCCATTTTCCATCGCCTCTTGCATCGCTTTTCCTGCCTGTCCCACCGCTTGTCCGGCTCGATAGGCATCCATCGCCGAGTTCGCCGCCGCCATGGCATTGACTCGGTCATTTTTGCTTTGACCGACGCGCTCAACAGATTTCACCGTCCCTTGCACGGCTTGTAGGGCGGACAGTATCGGAGAGGTGACAGCAAGGGTTACCCCTTTTTGCTCAAAGGTTTGTTTGGTGTGCATTTCATATTTATCATCTGCCGCTTTAATGTCGACTTTTTTCGCCTGAATATTGACATCTCCGTTCACCGCACTCACATGACTTGCCGTTTGTGTGTAATCATTCTCTGCGATGAGGGTAGTATTGCCATTTAAGCTACCCACTTGGCTGCCCTGTGCATAAAACTTCGTTTTATCGCTTTCTATCGTTTGCTTTTGGGCACCAAACGTAACTCCTATGCCTCCGCCCAACACGCCTGATTTTTTCTTGCTGTGAAAATCATCAGAATAAACTTTGTTTTCCGCTTCTTTGATGTCGATGGTTTTCGCCTTCACCGTTAAGCCGTTTTCTCCCACCACATTTGAGCCTTGCACCGTGACATTACCATCTTGAGAGTAAATCACAACGCTATTTCCATCAATTTCACTACCTTTACTCAAATCGTAATTATGCTTATGTTTATATTCTTCAGTAACGCTTGTAAACGCACCTCTAGATTTTTGCTTATTACGGGTATCTAAATGTTCAATATATCGCCCTTCTTCAATTCGAACATCTCCTTTAGAGGCAACCATTACTTTTCCATTAGCACTCGTTACTTCAGCTTGACGAAGTGTGGCTTCTGTTTGACCAACTAAGCGCACTCCGTCCTTGCCGCCAATAACAGAGCCAACTTCACCTTCTTTATCTAAGTGATAATGATGGTTATCGCTAAAGTCATAATGCTCTTTGCTACTTTGCTTCTCTGTACCCACTAAAAGTTTGCCTTTGGCGTTCACATCAATGGTGCCTGTCGATTTCACATTGGCGGCCTTCACTGTGATATCGCCATTACTTTGAATAGAAATCTTTCCATCTTTTCCTGTCACCATTACTTCACTTTGGCGATCGACAATCTTATTGCCGGTTTCGGTAAGAGCTAATTGGCTTTGTGTTTCCGCCGTCGTTGCACCAAGTTCTACGGATTTACCACCATAAAGCGATACACTGTCAGCCGCCATAATCTTACCGCCAAGGTTCACGAGTTTTTGCTCAGCATTAAGATTAACGTTATTAGCAAAAACTAGGCCTTTATTCTCTAAATTTTGACCGTGTAGGTTCACTAGGTTCGCCGCAAGCACCGTCCCTTCATTGGTCATATTGGTCACCGAACCTACAATGCTATCCCCCGAAATCACAGAGCCTGTTGGGGTAACTTGAGTACGATTAGAAGCCAAGTAAATTTTTGGTGTTAACACATTGAGTTTTTTACCACTTGGTAAAGTGATTTCTTGGTTCACCATCCACACTAAGTCAGTGGTCAGCTCCGACATTTGTTCTTTGGTTAAACCAACACCCGGCACTAAATTAAATTGTTTGGCATAACGTATACCATTGTTCATCAAACCTTGATATTGCTCTAAGGCATTTTGATATCCATCAAGATAACGGCGACCGGTTAACTGGTTGATTTGTTCATTCACTAAACGCAACTCATAAAAACCATCCCCCAAACGTTTCAACATATTATTTGGATCATAGCGTAGAGCATTAAACATATAATCCGAACTCAACCATTTTTGCTTATTCGCAAAACGTGGGTCAGTTTCAATCACATAGCCTTTTGGTGCATTAGGATTCACATTATAAAGCGAGGATTTATCTAGCGATTGTGTCAGACGATTTAACACCACATCCCCCACATCACCTTTATTCGCTACACTATTATCAGCAAATTCAGGGGACATATTTTCTTTATAGGCAAATACCCCTAAATCTTTCACTCTTTCATTTTGTTTGTAATAAATACCGGTATCACTTTTAGTTGTATCGTAATGATCAATACATTTACCAAATACTTTTTTACCACACGCCCGCCCTTTATAAAACGCAGTTACACGGCCTGCATCCGTCACAATAGTACGACCTTTAAACTCTTTCTGATTTAATTGTCCATCCGCAATTTGAATCAGCCCACCAGCGATCACTTTACTATCTTGGTTGTCTACACGCGCATCATTAAAATCTATTCCACCACCACTTAAAATCTTACCTTCTTGGTATTTTGGTTTAAGTACCATGGTTTCATTCACTGTGCGGGTATAATCATACTCATGCCAATTATCACTTTCGATTTTGCCGTCCGGTGAAAAAATATGATAAAGATTTTTTACTTTTTTATTCAAACCACCACGACCTTTCTTATCATCTTGTTTAACTTTATAAACCCCAGAGCCTTTACCGTAGATAGTCGAATCATTCCCAATTCGATACTCGAAAACTGGTGTAGACGAAGTATCTATATTTTCTGTTTCAAGGAAAAAGTGTTTATTCTCTACCGCCCCAGTATTAAAGGTAATCGCCTTGCTTTTCGCATTGTCGTAAAGATTTAACGCTTCAATTACACCGTTGTAGTTGCGAACATATGCTGATTTACCTGTAGCCTGGTTGTTTTCATCCAACGCTTTACCCACATAAATCTTACCCATACTTAAAAGGGTACTTTCATTGCGGTTTAAGACTTTATCCACGCCCACATCCAAACGCTCACGCGCTGCAATTACAGCAGATTTGTCCCCTTCCTCAAGGTTATTTAAACCATCCCCCTGTAAAGCCACATGGTCGCCATAAATACGACCGGTACCTAAGTTATTGATGGTTACTGCTTTTGCCACAGTCAATGCACCATCAATTAAACCGCGGTTAGTCAACGTATTTGTATTAATGCGTGTTTCATTACCGCTAATTTCAGCATCTTTAGCGTTATCCACATTAGCGGCTTTAACATCAGCCTTATTGCCTACACGTAATTGGCTATTATTTTTAAAATCCCCTTCGGTTTTAAAATCTAAATTACCACCAACTTGGAAGGCGTTATTTAACGTTAAACTATCTTGTAGACGAACCGTTAAATCCCCTTTGGTTTTGATATCACCTTCATTGGCCAACGTCTTCGCTTTTAACTCAATTGATTTACCTGCTTCAATCTCACCTTGTTTGTTATCAATGGTTTGAGCAACATCTAGTTGAGCATGCTCATCACTGTAGATGCCTCCTTGTTGGTTGGAAAGATTTTCAGCTGTAATCGCCACTTGAGCACCACGGATACCTTGCTCAGCTTTACCACCCGCTTTAGTTCCTTGGTTATCCACATGTTTTGCTTTAATTGCCACTTTTTCTGTCGCAACAATTAAAGAACCTTTATCCGATTGCTTGCGGTTATCCACGTTATTTGCGTTAAGCTGAACTTGTTTACCCGCAATAACACCCTGTTTGTTATCAATATTTTGAGCATTAAGTTGAACCTGAGCTTTAGCATAAACGGTGCCACGGTTCTCAATATTCTTTTTCGCATTGAGTTCGGCATTTTCGCTACCACCAATAAAGCCTTCATTCACAATCTTACCTTGGCTATCAATCTTCACCTCACCAGCAGATGCACCAATGTGCCCTGCATTGCGTACACCAAGGCCTTGGCCGTTATCCACTAGATGGATTTTCTCTGAATACATCCCACCTAATTGGCTCACATCCACACTGTAGCTTTGATTTTCGCCTTGGGTATCAGAAGTGCGGTCAGTGTTGTCGGTATTTTTATCACCTACGTACACAACCGAATCATTAGTGCGGTCAACGTTGTTTTTACCCGTGGTAACTTTAATCCCTTTCTTCGACCAAACCCCACCTTTAATTTCGGCTTTCTCCGCGATAATATCGGTGTAATCAGATTGGCTGTTGTCCATGCCTTTTTGACCAACAGTCACTTTACCGCCTTTTACGCGATAGCCTTTCAACTCGCCATTTTCAACTTCCGCTTTACCTGTTGTCAGCGTGGTGCGTCCAGCATTAATCACACCACAGCCATCACATTGGATACCACTTGGGTTGGCAATCACCACATCCGCTTTTTTGCCTGCGACTTCCACATAACCTTTTAAACGGCTTGGATTAGCAGAGTTCACCTCGTTAAGAATGACTTTTGCTTCACCGTGAGCAAGATTCGGGTTACCTTGCACCCAGCCCGCCATTTGCGTTTGGGCCGCTTTACGAGCATTGTTTAACACGGCGCCTTTTTCCGCCACATCAAATTGCGAGTATTGGTTACGCGACACGCCGCCTGCACTTGGTGTTTGAATGTTGACTTGTGGCAAGCCATTCGCCGTCTGTAACACCGTTGGTTGTTGATTACCCGGTGCTGATTTGTCTGCGCGAATCGCCATATCCGCATTTGCCAATGCAGCAGGAGAAACGAAAACAAACCCCAACGCTAACATAATGCTGAAATGAACCGGTGTGAGAGTGCCGAATAAAGTAGAAAGTGCGGTGGCTTTTAACGTTGTTTTTATCTCTGCACTTTCAACATTTTCGCCCGTGGCTTTGCCTTTTGATTTGGCAAGTTCCGATACAACCACAAGTTGATTTAATACTTGGCTGAAAATAACTTTGTAATGTTTTTTATTCATGATATTTCCTTAATAATAAAATCTGCTTAATGTTAAAAAATACTTAAAAACGATAGCTGAGGTTAAACCCTGTTGTTACATGACTTGTTCTGAAACCTTGCGGTTTTCGAATTGGTGTGCCAACAAAATAGTCATAATTTAGCCCCCAAAGATTACCGCGCATCCCCAATGCACCACCGGTTAAACTATTTCCTACTTGTAACTCCTCATTGCTTGAACGGACAATGCCTCGGTCGAGTCCAAGATAAATCTCATGTCCTTTGTTCATCACATTCCATGCCAGTTCGTTGCGCCAAAGCCAACCGCGCTCTCCTGAAAGAGTCAGTTCACCGTCAAACCCACGTACCGTATAGCGGCCGCCAATGCTGAATTTGTCTTGTTGCACGAGCGGTGATTTATTCCATTGTGCTTGCCAATTGGCATTAAAGCGCCAAGGTTGTTTTCCAATGTTGAACGGATAACTAAAATCAAGGGAGGCGGTCAAAATCCGCATTCTTGAGGTGCCTTCATTAAATCGCTCTTCCGGTGCACGAAGGGCATTATTCGCTCCGGTTCCCCGTTTATAATTAACTGAAATAGAAAATGTCGCTACGCCTACATACTGCGTGTGCGTAAGACCTAGCTCCCATCCAGCTGTACGACGACGTTGAACCTCAACTTCCGTATCATTGATATAGTTGTGGGACTTTTTCGTCCATAAGGCAATATTCGTGTAAGTTTTATGTTGTGCGCCACGGCTCAATAGACGACTTAAATTGAGCTTCATTTGTTTACTTTCGCCGGAATACTCATAAGACTCAAAAGCACCCGCAACGGTTTGATGATAGGTATAGCGGGAGCCGGAAAGTGTCAGCAAATAGTTTTTCCACGGAATGGAATAATACAAGCTCAGATTATGACTGCCATAATCTCCCTCAGCCGCATCACTATGTCGTTTAAAACTGCGCGTACCGCTAATATAAAACATATCATTTAAGCGAAGCGGGTTATCCCAAGAAAAAGTGGCAGCACCCTGTAAACGCCCTGTCGATTTGGAACCCGAATCATCCAACCCTAAGGTTAAATGAAATGGAATGCGGTGTTTATATGCCACTACAATATCTGTCTCACCCAAAGCCTCTCCAGGCTGAAGCTCAATATTAGCGTCAGCACTTGGTACTCTCTTAAGGTTTTCTAAGCCTTGCTCAATTTCTCGCACATTCAATAAATCCCCAACAGCCATCGGCATAGCAAACCAAAGCATGCTTCTTGTTGCAAAGGGAACTGCACTTTGGTCTTGTAATTGGATATGCCCCACTTTGCCCGGAATCACCGTTAATCTCAATACACCTGTACGTAAATCTTGCGGTTCCGCAACCACCCGTGTAGTCACATATCCCTGCTCAATCAAATAATTTTGAATCCGGCGTAATAACACGTTAATTCCTTGAGCACCAACACAGGCCGGTAATGCAAAATCGCCCTCAGAATAGACCGCACTTTTTGCCCAGGAAAATGAGCTGGGAGAAAAAGAGGTAGATTCTGAAACGGTGTGTTGATAATCGGTAAGAACAAGCTGATGAATAGGAAAACAGAGTTCTTCATTTTTTGGAAATCCAAGTGTATGTACCTTTTCACTTTCCAAGCGAACTGTCGGGGCTTTTACTTGTTGGGATTGGATCTCAGCATTTAAAATATTTTGTTGCTGTTGTTGGCGTGTATCGACTGCCTGCTGGGTGGCATCCTGTATTGAACTAGGTTCAGCAAACGCAGGTAAGATAGCTGTAGAAAGACTAAAAGCAGTGAAATAGGCAAATCTCATGTTTTATTGGTTCCATATATAATGAATAAAAATACTATTCCTTCTAAACGCCAATCACTATTGGCATTAACAGTTAAAAAAGTGCGATCGAAATTCACCACGAAAAACGACCGCACTTTTTCACTTTTTAATGGGTGATGAGGTTAAAAACCTTCTTTCAAGCTCACCGTTAAGTTAAACACCAAATGTTCCGGGTGGCTGTCTTTGCTGTCAGCACAGAAATAGCCTTCACGTTCAAATTGGTAGCCTTTTTCTGCTTCCGCATTGC